>OGXZ01001258.1_pt1 | contig 14595 bp, 10 predicted proteins | sample 1576431 | NCBI WGS metagenome assembly OGXZ01 (sample SAMEA3541590, study PRJEB24748) | human gut metagenome | biome: human gut; feature: human-associated habitat; material: faeces | place: China | collected 2012
TCGACGATGAAAATCATGTGCTGCTATCTTCTCTTGATGAAACGGTAATTCAACACGGTGCGGAGTTTAACTTGGGGTTGCACAAATATCAGGGAAACAACTTTAGTCCTAACGGACACAAGTATATCCGTGAGTTTGACTGTGAGCATATCCCGGCAACAACTTACCGTGTCGGAGGTGTAATCCTCCGCAAAGAAAAAATCTTTGTACATCATGAAAATAGAATCCTGATTCGTTATACTTTACTTGATGCGCACTCGGCTACAACCCTGCGCTTCCGGCCGTTCCTTGCTTTCAGAAGTGTACGTGAGTACACTCACGAAAACCCACAGGCAAGTCGCGAGTATCAACTGGTGGAAAATGGTATTAAAACCTGTATGTATCCCGGTTATCCGGAACTTTATATGCAGTTGAATAAAAAGTGTGAATTTCATTTCATGCCCGACTGGTATCGGGGGATTGAATACCCGAAAGAACAGGAACGTGGGTATGACTTCAATGAAGACCTTTATGTTCCCGGCTATTTCGAAGTGGATATAAAGAAAGGAGAGAGTATTGTATTCTCTGCCGGAACTTCAGAAGTAACTCCTCGTAGACTGAAACAAACATTTGAGGCTGAAGTAGCTGATCGTACCCCACGTGATAGCTTTTACCACTGTCTGAAAAATTCCGCTCATCAGTTCCATAACCAACAGGAAGATGAACATTATATTCTTGCCGGTTATCCGTGGTTTAAATGCCGTGCTCGTGATATGTTTATCGCCTTGCCTGGACTGACGCTTGCGCTTGATGAGATCGACCAGTTTGAGGATGTGATGAAAACGGCGGAAAAGGCGATTCGTAATTTTATTAATGAAGAACCTGTTGGATACAAGATTTATGAAATGGAGCATCCTGACGTTTTGCTTTGGGCTGTCTGGGCTATGCAGCAATATGCCAAAGAGACTTCCCGCGAACAATGCCGTCAGAAATATGGAGAGCTTCTGAAAGATATTATGGAGTTTATCCGTCAGCGAAGACATGAGAATCTTTTCTTGCATGATAATGGATTACTTTTTGCCAATGGTACGGACAAAGCGATTACATGGATGAATTCTACTGTGAACGGCCATCCGGTGATTCCTCGTACTGGATATATTGTTGAATTTAATGCCTTATGGTATAATGCGTTGCGTTTCATCGCTGATCTGGTGCGTGAAGGTGGTGATGTGTACTTGGCAGATGAACTTGATGCACAGGCAGAAGTGACAGGAAAATCTTTTGTCGAGGTATTCCGTAATGAATATGGTTATTTGCTTGATTACGTAGATGGTAATATGATGGACTGGAGTGTACGTCCTAATATGATATTTACCGTAGCGTTTGATTATTCTCCTTTGGATCGTGCGCAAAAGAAACAGGTGCTCGATATTGTGACCAAAGAGCTGCTCACTCCGAAAGGAATTCGTTCGTTGAGTCCGAAGAGCGGTGGATATAATCCGAACTATGTAGGTCCGCAGATACAACGGGATTATGCTTATCATCAGGGTACTGCTTGGCCTTGGTTGATGGGATTCTATCTGGAAGCTTATCTTCGAATTTATAAGATGAGCGGGTTGTCATTCGTTGAACGTCAGCTGATTAGTTATGATGATGAGATGACAAGCCACTGTGTTGGTTCCATTCCCGAATTGTTTGATGGGAACCCGCCTTTCAAAGGACGTGGCGCAGTATCGTTTGCGATGAATGTAGCAGAAATACTGCGTGTCTTAAAGCTACTGTCTAAGTATTATTAAAAAAGGAGGAACGAAGATGAAAGTTTTAATGTTTGGATGGGAATTCCCTCCCAAAATATATGGTGGTCTTGCGGTTGCTTCTTATGGAATAACTAAAGGATTGAGTCTGCAAGGTGATATGGAGACGATTTTCTGTATGCCTAAACCTAGCGGCGAAGAAGAGAAGTTCTTGAAAATAATCGGTATGAATCAAGTACCCATCGTGTGGCGTGATGTCCACTATGACTACTTGAAATCACGTTTGTTGGAAATGACACCGGAAGAATATTACTCCTTCCGCGATCATATCTATGCTGATTTTTCTTATATGCATGTGAATGATTTGGGATGTATGGAATTTGCAGGTGGTTATCCCGGGAACTTGCACGAAGAAATTAATAATTTCTCGATCATTGCCGGAGTCGTAGCCCGTCAGCAGGAGTTTGATATCATTCATGCGCATGACTGGCTGACTTACCCTGCCGGAGTACATGCCAAAATGGTTAGCGGAAAGCCGCTTTGCATCCATGTGCATGCTACGGATTTTGACCGTTCTCGTGGCAAAGTCAATCCTACTGTTTATTCGATTGAGAAGAATGGTATGGATCATGCCGATTGTATCATGTGCGTATCCGAGCTTACTCGTCGCACTGTTATTAACGAGTATCATCAGGACCCCAGAAAGGTATTTGCAATGCATAATGCTGTTTATCCATTGTCGCAGGAACTGCTGGATATTCCGCGTCCCGATCACTCAAAAGAAAAGGTGGTCACTTTCCTCGGACGTATTACGATGCAGAAAGGACCGGAATATTTTGTAGAAGCTGCTGCGCTTGTATTGCAGCGTACTCGTAATATTCGTTTTGTAATGGCGGGGTCGGGCGATATGTTGAATGCCATGATTAACCTGGTGGCCGAACGTGGTATTGCCGATCGATTCCACTTCCCGGGCTTCATGAAAGGTAGACAGGTATATGAGGTTTATAAGAACAGTGATGTATTTGTCATGCCGTCTGTCTCTGAACCTTTCGGTATCGCTCCGCTGGAAGCTATGCAGTGTGGAACACCTTCCATCATTTCTAAGCAATCTGGATGTGGCGAGATTCTTGATAAGGTGATAAAAACTGACTATTGGGATATTCATGCGATGGCTGACGCTATCCATTCTCTGTGTACCAATCCGTCTCTTTTCGAATATCTCAAAGAAGAGGGAAAGAAGGAAGTAGATGGGATTACGTGGGAAAAAGTCGGCTTGAGAATCCGTGCTCTCTACGAGTCTGTGTTAAGAAACTATGGTAAATAACAAAACAATAAATAAAAATGAGAACTATCTGTCTTTATTTTGAAATACATCAAATTATCCATTTGAAACGTTATCGTTTCTTCGATATTGGTAATGACCATTATTATTATGATGATTATGCCAACGAAACGGGTATGAATGAGGTCGCTGAACGTTCGTATATTCCTGCTCTCAATACATTGATTGAGATGGCGAAAAATTCGGGGGGAGCTTTTAAAGTAGCGCTTTCTATCTCGGGAGTAGCCTTGGAGCAATTGGAAATTCATGCTCCGGCAGTCATTGATTTATTGCACCAGTTGAATGAAACTGGGTGTTGCGAGTTCTTATGTGAGCCTTATTCTCATGGCTTGTCTTCACTGGCCAATGAGGATTGCTTCCGTGAAGAAGTACTTCGTCAACGTGATAAGATGAAACAGATGTTTGGTAAAGAACCGAAAGTGTTCCGCAATTCTAGTCTGATTTATTCTGATGAAATTGGTGGATTGGTAGCTTCTATGGGCTTCAAAGGGATGTTGACGGAAGGTGCTAAACATGTGTTGGGATGGAAGAGCCCGCATTATGTTTATCACTGTAATCAGGCTCCAAGTCTTAAGCTCTTGTTGCGGGATTTCAAACTCTCTGACGACATCAGTTTGCGTTTCTCTAATTCAGATTGGGCGGAATATCCTTTGTTTGCCGATAAGTATATTAATTGGATCGATGCATTGCCACAAGAAGAACAAGTCATCAATATCTTTATGGAATTGAGTGCACTTGGTATGGCTCAACCGTTATCTTCCAATATTCTTGAATTTATGAAGGCACTGCCTGAATGTGCAAAAGCTAAGGGAATCACGTTCTCTACACCGACGGAAATCGTAACGAAGCTGAAATCAGTGTCGCAGCTTGATGTTGCCTATCCGATGTCATGGGTAGATGAAGAAAGAGATACTAGTTGTTGGCTGGGTAATGTTATGCAACGTGAGGCTTTCAATAAACTGTATAGTGTAGCCGAACGTGTTCATTTATGTGATGATCGTCGTATTAAGCAGGATTGGGATTACTTGCAGGCCAGCAATAACTTCCGTTTTATGACAACGAAGAACAATGGGATGTGGTTGAACCGTGGTATCTATGATTCTCCTTATGATGCTTTCACCAACTATATGAATATTTTGGGTGACTTTATCAAACGGGTAGATGCACTGTATCCTGTTGATGTAGACAGTGAAGAACTAAATTCTTTGTTGACTACCATTAAGAATCAGGGGGATGAGATTACTGAATTGGAAAAGGTATTGGCTAAATTACAGGCAAAAGTAGAAGCGGCAAAGAAAACGGCGGTCAAAAAGGCTACTAATGCTAAAGAGCCGGTAGTGAAAGAGGCCCCTGCTACTAAATCAAAACCTGCTGCAAAGAAAGCTGAAGTAAAGAAAGCAACAGCCGAGTCGAAGAAGTCTACGGGGAAAGCTAAAAAGGCTGCTGTTAAATAAGAAGTATAAGAATCTATTATATGGAACCGTGAGTGAGATAAAATCAAACTCACGGTTTTTATTATGGATTAAGTTAAGATCTTTGTAGGAGAATATACTTTTGTAAGATAGTAATAACGCTATCCGATAGAAATAGTGACGCTATATGGTGACGATACCGTTAATATCCTAAGCATATACCGTCACTATTTCTTCTATATTAATCAGGAATCTTAGGCTTATTTATAACTATAACGTACGCTAGCAAAGATTGCTGTTTGAGCGGTTTTATTATGGAATTATTTTATCTGACTTCTCTATAAATATATTATAAAGCAATAGCGCAAGTTACATTGAGTAACCTGCGCTATTGCTTTATAATATTTCAACTATTTCTTATTTTGATTTTGTTCCAAAGTTTGTAGAAACAACTTCAAGCTTGAGCACATACTCTGGATATACAGGGTTACCTTTGGCATCTTGTATAGTTCCTTTCTTGCCTCCTTTTAAACGTGCATAGCCAGGTTTTAAATCATGTTGTATACTAATAACATTGCTGGAACCATAGTAGCTATTACTTGAAGAAGAATCTGTGGTCACAAGTACTGGGATAAGTACGAATTTGTTCCATTCGCTTAAGTCTTCCCAATCTTTAATATTATTGACGGTTTCATCTTTACTATTTCCATCTAAATCGGTTATTTTGATTGTTATAGACCCCTTTTCATGTATTTCTTTCTCTGCTTTTTCCCTATCTGCTAAACAATCATTAATCATTTGAGTGATATTGTTGAATGTGTATTGAGTAAAGCTAGTTGTGGTGGGTCTAAATAGAGATGAAGTTATTTCATCACTAAGCTGGTTTTTTTCAAAGAAACTGTCTTTGTACTTTTTACGTATTAATAAAACATTGCTAGGAGTCGACATACCAAACTTTTTGTCACTGGTTTCATTATAGATAGGTATTCCTAGTTTAACAGCATTTAGTATGTCACTTTGACGCTTTTCTGCTGTTTGGTTAAGAAGTGAATCTGCTATTTGGCTAATAGGAAGAGTTATTTGAGTGAAAATCCCTGCTGGACTCTTTAAATAAGTCCACGTATCCTCATTAATGCATTTTTGAATGGCATCCTTATCATTGTCTAACTGATTAGCTTGAATTACTTCACGAGTAGTGGCAAAGGTACGATATCCATAATAAGTAGAGTCTTTAGACTCTCCTTCTTTTACTACTTTCTTTTCCAGTTTAACACCTGTAAGTGTATCAACTGCATAGCATTTATATACTACGTTCATTTGAGCTTGGTCTATGTAAAGCACAGTACCATCGCCGTAATCACTCTTTACATAAATTCCCTTAAAAATCTTTCTAAACTCCTTATTGTCAAAATTGACACCTAACTCGTTGGCTCTTTTAATAATTTCTTTTCCAATTTCTTTAGCAGCTTTATCTCTGAAAGAAACGTGTACGCTGGGAACATATGTACTAAGTTTACGAATGGAGTCTTTTACTGAAAGATCAACAGCTGTATAAGCTTTCGTTCCTAATAGACTGTTATCAGTATTTGCATCGTAATAATCCTCTGGAGTAATATCTGTATAATAGGCGTTCTTTGTATCTAAATTTTCATTTAATGCATAGACACTTAAACGGCAAGCTGTTAATGAGTCTCCAAAGTAACTGCTATACCACAAATAAAGCTCAATAGTATGAATGTTGCCTATGAGTTTTCTTTTTGGATCATTTATATTATCTGTATTGTATATTCCAATAGCGTCGTCTCCAAGCCCAGCTTCGTCTACCATTATATTGGTAGCTTTCTTTTTATCGTTAAGAGCAGTACCATTGTATACTCCAGGGAATGTCATTCCTGACGGACAGTTGAGTTCTGCTAAGAACCCTGCCTGATAAGTTCCGAATGTTTCATCAGTGAACTTACCTACATACCCCACATTAGTCATTGCATATATCTTACCGGCATGAACGGATTCTGTAGTCACATCAAAGGTAGATAGCTTTCCATTGATATTCTGGTCGCTTCCCGGAAACATTCCCAATCCCAGTCCGGCAGTGTTATCATCACAACCCCAAAAAGTGATTGCCAGTAAAGCTATTAAGGCGTATTTTGCTTTCATGATCGTCGTATCTTGATTTTTTTTATTCTTCTTCGTTTGCAGTAGCATCCCATACCTGATCGTAGAACTCGTTGCAGGCATCTGCATAGTTTTCCGGGTTCTGGTAGTCAAGTACCAATTTGCCAGATTGGCGGGCATATTCAATAATAGACTCGTCTACTTTTTCGCTGTTTTGTATGACTCCATCCGAATAATCAACAGCGAGTTTGCACAGAGCAGCATAGTCTACCGGCTCTTTCAAATCACCTAAATCTTTTTTGGAAATACCTTTCAGCATCAATTTGGCTGCGAAATCATCGCTAAGTGTATTCTTGAAGTCATCTTCATAAACAGAGAATACCACTTTGGCATCGCGGAAAGAAGGTTCGTCTTTATAGGCTTTCTTTATATAAAGAGGAGCTAGAGCTGTCATCCAGCCATGACAGTGAATGACATCAGGACACCAGCGAAGTTTTTTCACTGTTTCCAATACGCCGCGTGCGTAGAAAACGGCACGACTATCATTATCTTCATATTCTACACCATTTTCGTCCGCTGTCTGCATACGATTCTGGAAATAATCATCGTTATCGATGAAATATACCTGCATGCGTGCGGATTGGATAGATGCAACTTTTATAATCAAGGGGTGGTCAGTATCGTCGATGATCAGGTTCATACCGGAGAGGCGGATCACTTCGTGCAGCTGGTTTCTGCGCTCATTGATATTTCCCCATTTAGGCATAAAGGTTCTGATTTCACGGCCTTTTTCTTGTATCGCCTGTGGAAGGTTTCTACCTATATTGGCCATTTCGGATTCTGAAACGTAAGGTGTAATCTCTTGAGTAATAAATAAAACTTTATTCGCCTTTGTCATAATAACAATAGTTCACTATAATATTCTGCAAAGATAGCAAAAAAAAGGAACTTTAAATACCATATTCTTTCTTTATGTGGCAAATATTAGTTTATTTTGCAGAGTTTTTGCAAACGAGTAAAACATAAACCAATTGACGAAAATGAAAGTAGTGCACACTATCAAGGACTTACAGGCAGAATTGACTGCCTTGAGAGCCCAAGGTAAAAAGGTGGGACTGGTTCCTACAATGGGTGCTTTACATGCGGGACATGCATCTCTGGTAAAGCGCAGCGTAAGTGAGAATGGTGTAACTGTTGTGAGTGTTTTTGTGAATCCCACACAGTTTAACGATAAAAACGATTTGGAGAAATATCCGCGTACATTGGATGCAGATTGCCGTTTGTTGGAAGAATGCGGGGCGGATTTCGCTTTTGCTCCTTCGGTAAGCGAAATGTACCCGGAACCGGATACCCGTCAATTTAGCTATGCACCATTAGATACGGTGATGGAAGGTGCTTTCCGTCCGGGGCATTTTAACGGTGTTTGCCAGATTGTCAGCAAACTGTTTAATGCCGTACAGCCGGACTGCGCATATTTCGGGGAGAAAGATTTTCAGCAGTTAGCAATTATTCGTGAGATGGTTCGACAATTGAAATATAACCTTGAAATTGTTGGTTGTTCAATTGTGCGTGAGGAAGACGGACTGGCATTGAGTAGCCGGAATAAACGTTTATCGGCAGAAGAACGTGAAAATGCTTTAAATATTTCCCGGACTTTATTTAAAAGTCGTAACTTTGCAGCCACTCACACGGTGAGCGAGACGCAAAAGATGGTAGAAGATGCAATCGAAGCTGCTCCGGGCTTGCGCATGGAGTATTTTGAGATTGTAGACGGAAACACATTGCAGAAAATTAGTAATTGGGAAGATACTTCCTATGCAGTTGGATGCATCACAGTATTCTGTGGAGAAGTCCGGCTGATTGATAATATTAAATATAAAGAATAACTAAAAAGACGAAACCTTATGATGATTGAAGTGTTGAAGTCGAAAATTCATTGTGCACGTGTCACAGAGGCCAATCTGAACTACATGGGTAGTATCACGATTGATGAAGACCTGTTGGATGCTGCAAACATGATTGCGGGAGAGAAAGTGTATATCGCTGATAATAACAATGGTGAACGCTTTGAAACCTACATTATCAAAGGTGAACGCGGTTCGGGTAAAATTTGCCTGAATGGTGCTGCTGCCCGCAAGGTGCAACCGGATGATATTGTTATAATCATGTCCTATGCATTGATGGATTTTGAGGAAGCCAAGTCGTTTAAACCGGCTGTAATCTTCCCCGATCCTGCGACGAACAAAGTGGTAAAGTAGAAAGTATCTTTGATATTTGAAATAAGAAAAGCCCCGTTTACATTTTGTAGACGGGGCTTTTCTTATTTTATTTTTATGCCGGGGGACGAGTGATGTTCCGCCCACGTGTGAGTTGGTTTTAGCCCACCTGTTAATAAGCGGCAATTAGTTACCGGCGTTTGCCTTCAATTGTTCATTCATGGCGGCAGCGGCTTTACGGCCATCGCCCATCGCCAGAATAACAGTAGCTCCACCGCGAACGATATCGCCTCCTGCATAAATCATAGGGATGGAAGATTCCATGTTGTCATCCACAGTGATGGTTCCTTTTCGTCCTAGTTCCAGTCCTTTGATGGAGCTTGGAACAATTGGGTTAGGGGATACTCCGACGCTGACAATTGCCAGGTCGATATCAATTGTTTCTGTTGCTCCCGGGATGGCTACAGGACTACGACGTCCGGAAGCATCCGGCTCGCCTAATTCCATCTTTTGCAAAATAACCTGTTTTACGCAACCTTGTTCATCAGCAATATATTCGATCGGATTATGTAGAGTAAGGAATTCAACTCCTTCTTCTTTAGCATGTTTTACTTCCTCGATACGTGCAGGCATTTCCTCTTCCGAACGACGATAGATAATGATAGCGCGCTCTGCACCAAGACGTTTGGCAGTACGAACAGAGTCCATCGCTGTATTACCACCACCGATTACTGCTACGTTTTTACCGAAAGCTACCGGAGTGTCCGAATCTTCACTGGCAGCGTCCATCAGATTAACGCGAGTGAGGTATTCGTTGGACGACATGATATTGATGGAATTCTCTCCCGGGATATTCATAAAGTTAGGCAGCCCGGCACCGGAAGCCACAAATATTCCTTTGAAACCTTCAGCTTTCAAGTCCTCTACGCCGATTGTTTTTCCTACGATACAGTCTTTGATGAAGTTAACACCCATCTTGCTAAGGTTCTCGATTTCTACGTCTACAATCTTGTTGGGCAAACGGAATTCTGGAATACCATATTTCAACACACCACCAATCTCATGCAATGCTTCGAATACAGTTACATCATATCCATATTTAGCCATATCTCCGGCAAATGCCAATCCTGCAGGTCCCGAACCGATTACAGCTATTTTGATGCCGTTCTTCTCTGCAATGACAGGTACGGAGATTTGCCCGCTTTCACGTTCGTAATCAGCTGCGAAACGTTCCAGATAACCGATAGCGACGGGCTTTTCATTCATTTTCAAATGAATACATTTTGATTCGCATTGTTTTTCTTGTGGACACACACGACCGCAAACAGCCGGAAGCGCACTTGTTTCTTTCAATGTTTTAGCAGCTTCAAGAAACTCTCCACGTTCGATATTCTTAATGAAGCGAGGAATATCAATACCTACCGGACAGCCTTCCATACATCCCGGATTAGCACAGTCGAGACAACGTTTAGCTTCTGTAACAGCCTGTTCTGCTGTTAATCCTTGATTTACTTCCTCTTTACGGCTGTGTGAACGATATTCAGCGTCAAGCTCGTTCATTTCTACACGGGGAATGGCCGTACGTTCTTTCGGTTTCATTGATTTGCGTAATTCCTGTCTCCAGGCTGCATTACGGCTTTTCTCGTCGATTTCTTTGGTTGCTTCACATTCCGGTTGCAGTTTATGCATTTCTTCGCGCTCGATATTTTTGAACGCGCCCATACGCTTCAGCATTTCATCAAAATTCACTTGGTGACCGTCGAATTCGGGACCGTCTACACAAACGAATTTAGTCTTTCCTCCTACAGTGATACGGCAAGCACCACACATACCAGTTCCATCCACCATGATGGTGTTCAATGAAACATCAGTCGGAATTTCATATTTCTTAGTCAGCAAGCAAACGAACTTCATCATGATGGCAGGACCGATAGCGAAGCATTTGTCCACTTTCTCGCGTTTGATAACTTCTTCTACGCCTTCTGTCACCAGACCTTTACGACCGTAAGAGCCGTCATCTGTCATGATAATTACTTCGTCAGAGCTTTCACGCATTTCTTTTTCTAAAATAATCAGGTCTTTGTTGCGTCCGGCCAGTACAGTGATAACACGGTTGCCGGCTGCTTTCAAAGCCTGTACGATAGGAAGCATCGGAGCTACGCCTACACCACCACCAGCGCAGACTACTGTTCCGAATTTCTCTATATGGGTAGCTTGTCCGAGCGGGCCTACTACGTCAGTGATGTAATCGCCTTCATTCAGTTCACAGAGACGGGTAGAAGAAAGCCCGACTTCCTGCACTACCAGAGTAATGGTACCTTTTTTGAGGTCAGAACCTGCGATAGTCAATGGCATACGTTCTCCTTTTTCACCTACACGCACGATGACAAAGTGTCCGGCCTTACGGGATTTAGCAATTAAAGGAGCTTCAATTTCAAATTTGAATACTTTTTCAGAAAAGCGTTCCTTGCTAATGATTTTGTTCATTATCTAATTAATTTGTTGTTTTTATTACGTAACTGCTATCAGAATGATATAAATTTTGGCAAAGATACAGCTAATTTACGAAATATAAAAGAAAAGCCACTCTTTTGATGAGTGGCTCTCTGTATATGGGTACTTTTATTAGTCTGTCATGCCAAGTCTTAGTCTATCATGTCAAAGCCGCAATACGGAACCAATGCTTTCGGAATTCTGATACCTTCCGGAGTCTGGTTGTTTTCGAGTAGGGCAGCAACGATGCGTGGTAATGCTAATGCTGAACCGTTCAGTGTGTGGCAGAGTTCGGTTTTCTTTTCTGCATTACGGTAACGGCATTTCAGGCGGTTGGCCTGATAAGTGTCGAAATTGGATACGGAACTTACTTCCAACCAACGCTTCTGTGCTTCAGAATATACTTCGAAGTCGAAACAAAGAGCAGCAGTGAAACTCATATCTCCACCGCAAAGACGGAGAATGCGATAGGGGAGTTCCAGTTTTTGCAACAGTCCTTCTACATGGTCCAGCATTTCCTGATGAGATTGTTTAGAATGCTCCGGTTTGTCGATACGAACCAATTCTACTTTGGAGAACTCGTGCAGACGATTCAGGCCACGTACATCTTTACCATAAGAACCTGCTTCGCGACGGAAACATTGTGTATACGCACAATTCATTATAGGCAATTGTTTCTCTTCCAGAATCACATCACGGTAGATATTAGTAACGGGAACTTCCGCTGTCGGGATCAGGTATAAATCATCTACTTCACAATGATACATCTGTCCTTCTTTGTCCGGAAGCTGTCCGGTGCCATAGCCGGAAGCGGCGTTGACTACTGTCGGCGGCATGATTTCGGTATATCCGGATTTGCGTGCTTCATCCAGGAAGAAGTTGATAAGGGCGCGTTGAAGTTGTGCTCCTTTACCTTTGTATACAGGGAAACCCGCACCTGTGATTTTTACACCCAGATCGAAGTCTATTAAATCATATTTCTTTGCCAGTTCCCAGTGGGGGAGTGCATCTTTAGGAAGTTCGGTTTCCATACCTCCCATTTTTTCTACGACGTTATCTTCGGCACCTACGCCTTCCGGTACGCTGTCATAAGGAATGTTGGGGATGGTATAAAGTACATTCTGCATATCCGTTGCAGCCTGTGTCATGGCAGCATCTAGTTCTTTGTTGCCTTCTTTTAGTTCGGCAACGCGGGCACGTGCAGTTTCTGCTTCCTCTTTTTTGCCTTCTTTCATCAGTTGACCGATGGTGCGCGAAAGTGAGTTAACCTCTGCCAGGTTTTTATCTAATTCATTTTGTGTGCTACGTCTCTTGTTGTTAAGAGCGATCACCTGATCGATCGTTTCCTTTGCATTCTTGAAATGCTTCTTTTCCAGTCCGCGGAGTACCGCCTCTGTGTTTTCTGTAATTTGTTTAATGGTAAGCATATCTATACTTTTTATGAAAAACCTTTTTTTAAGTCTACAAAGATAGATAAAAAAATAAACGATATTACACTTCTGTAATATTTTGGCAATAATAAGGATGGAAAAAATGAAAAATATCCATGAGGTGAATATTTGAATGTTAAAAAGGCGTATACTTGTCAGGCGATAAAGTATGTTTTGGTATAAAAAGAAAGGAGATACAATCTTGTGGATTGCATCTCCTTGTCTTAACTATTTTCAGTCCGGATAATTATGCTTCTGTTGCAGGAACGATAGAAACATATCTTCTATCTTCTTTACCTACTTTGAAATTAACTGTTCCGTCTACTAAAGCGAAAAGAGTGTGGTCTTTACCCATTCCGATGTTTTCACCCGGGTGGAATTCAGTACCTCTTTGACGAACGATGATGTTACCTGCTTTGCAAGCTTCGCCACCAAATATCTTAACGCCTAATCTCTTGCTCTGTGATTCGCGGCCGTTCTTAGAACTACCGACACCTTTTTTATGTGCCATTTCTTCTTACTTTTTAATTGATTAAGCTACTACTTCTGTAATTGTTAATTCAGTGAACTGTTGACGGTGACCGTTCAGTTTTCTGTGTCCTTTTCTTCTTTTCTTGTGGAAAACAAGAACTTTATCGCCTTTTACCATGTTTGATACGACCTGGCAAACAACCTTTGCACCCTCTACTGTGGGAGCACCTACGGTGATGTTGCCGTCTTTGTCTACCAAAAGAACCTTGTCAAACTCTACTGTTGCACCGTTTTCTGCATTCTGGATGTGGTGTACAAACAGCTTTTTGCCAGCTTCTGCTTTGAATTGCTGACCGTTGATTTCTACAATTGCGTACATTTCTTATATATAATGTATAAGTTAGCTCCGTCGGGTGGTCTCTAATCACTTAGAAAGCACTTGGTCGAACCCGGTGCGGAATAATCGGGCACAAAAGTACTCTTTTTATTCTAAATGGACAAATGTTCTTTTGCTTTTTTGTTCTTTTAATGCAGATTGTACTTTTAGATTATTGGAGAAAAACTGTTTCATCAAGGAGAAACAGTCCGTGTAGGGATGGTTTCTGTTACAAAATGAATTTCAGAACATAGATACCGGCCAGCATCAGCGCCATTACAAGACACGCGAATATGACGAGTAGCACAAGACTGTAAGTCAGCATGAGGATAGTGCGCCAAAAGCTTCTCCACCAGGTGCAGCGGTACAATTGTTTGTAATCCCAACAGAATAGGACGAAAATAAGCCATAAAGGCAGCTCATACAAATCGTCTACCTTTGCGTACCCGTTGAAAGGCAGCACGATGATGCTCAGCAGGAGTATCTGGCAAGCTATGTAGGCTTGTATGAACACATGCTCCGTGGTATTGTAGTTTAACTTATATTTCCGGCGTCGGAAGGCAAGTTGGGTGGCAAGTGCAAACAAAGGCAGTGTGGCAATGATGCGGAATGCCTTGTTTCCGTGTCCCCAGCTCTTCATCAGATTCCATACTTTCATTAGGAAAGGAGAGTTCTGTAAGACTTTTTCCAGTCTGTCTCCCACTTCCGAGGTGTCGTTTACAAATTCATCGATGAGGTCGCCATCATCGCTGTTCTGTTCGGACACCTGTGTGGCAGAAGTGGAGTCGTTCTTCTCTTCCAGTTTGTTCAAGCTTTTCTCCAGGCTTTTTATAGTGATGGCGAGGGCTCGCTTTTCCTCTTTGCTATAGGTTTTCTCCATCTTTTTGGTAAGCTTCTCTTTAGCGGCAATGATTTCTTCTTTGTCTGTCTGCTCTGTCTTTTCCGTCTTTTCTTTTTTGCTTAGGGCTTCCGGGTCTACCAGTTGTACAGCCATGATATAAAGGGCT
>OGXZ01001260.1_pt1 | contig 14589 bp, 14 predicted proteins | sample 1576431 | NCBI WGS metagenome assembly OGXZ01 (sample SAMEA3541590, study PRJEB24748) | human gut metagenome | biome: human gut; feature: human-associated habitat; material: faeces | place: China | collected 2012
CCCATGGCTTTGCGGCTGCAAGTCCCCTCTGGACACACTCTTCCGTAACGCGTACAAGACGTTCGGCACGTTCAGAGACATTTCCCATCTTGAACATCCGGGATGCATCTGAAAAATATCCATTTAAAATAGTAGAAACATCTACATTAATAATATCTCCGTCCTGGATCATGATATTTTCATCCGGGATTCCGTGGCAGATCTCATTATTCAGTGAAGTGCATACGCTTTTCGGAAATCCCTGATAATTCAGAGGTGCCGGGATTCCTCCATGCTCTGTCGTAAAACGGTAGACAATTTCATCGATCTCGGCTGTACTCATTCCGATACGGATGTGCTTTGCTACTTCATCCAGAACTGCTGTGTTAAGATCAGCACTTTTGCGGATCATTTCGATCTGTGCAGGAGTCTTGAGGATCGCTCTTGACGGAACGATCTCCCCGTGGTCTGCGTGAAGCTGTATTTTTTCATCGATGGGCATATGGCATTTTTTATATTTTTTGCCGCTGCCGCACCAACATGGTTCATTTCTTTCCATGATAGGATCTCCTCTTTCTTTTTGTTGTGGTCTGTTCAATGAGTTAGTTGCAGTTTACTCTCACAATCTATATCATACCAAGAAGTTAGAAAAATGTATACCCAATTCAGGCTTTTTCTGAAAGATTCAGAAGGAAGAATCTGACATTTTTCGACAGAAAAGTCATATAATGCTTGCCGTACAGCAAAAAATATAGTACCATTTAAATTTAGAATGGGAAGGAGAAATTCGTATGTGGTATTGGATCGTAATGGCAGTACTGGTGATCGGATGTATTGCATTACTGAGCGGAACATTTTTCAGTATAAAGAAAAATAAGGCAGAGGAGGCCGCAAAGCGGGCGGAAGCCAGAAAGAAAAAGAGGAAGAAACCGGCAGATGCAGAAGAAGCACAGCAGCCGGGAGAGAGACGGAAAAGAGCAGATGGTGGACGGCAGAGCAGCCAGGGTGCAGAGAACGGGCGGCAGCAGGATGCACAGGCACGTCGGGAAGAAGCACGCAGGGTGCAGGCAGAGCAGAGAAAAGAGCGGAAAAAACGCCGCCAGTGGAAAGTAATCCTGGAAGACCTGGATTCGTGGACAAAGTACAGTTTTATTTTTTACAGTAATATTGGGATCGGAAGAGCAGAGTCGGGACAGGGCTATGAAAGATATCTTTCATTATCAGAAGATGGAAGAGTATCCAAGAAGCATTGTGTGATCGTTCACAGAGGCGATAAGTTATATCTGAAAGATGAAGGATCAAGGAACGGAACTTATCTGAACGGGGAAGCGGTGACAAGGCCGGTTGTTCTTCAGAAGGATGATGTGATCGGGCTTGGCGGAACCAGACTTGAGATATTGAATATTTTACGGGAGAGCGAATAAGGCTCTCCCCTTTTTATTTCCTTTGACACGTTACTGAAGCGTAGAACATTCCGTCCCCGGATTCAAGTCTGCATACACCGTGGTATTTTTCTGTGATGATTTTCACTGATTGCGTGCCGAGTCCATGTCCCTTATGTTTGGTCGAGATGAAGTCACTGTCACCGGTATATCTGAGTGAACCGGTGAAAGTGTTGTCTACCGCCCCGCTGGCATAAAAGAACGTTTGGCTGTATTCTGCATATAGTGAAATATAATGTCAGACCGGGAGTGAATGAAATGAATCAGAAACTGCCTTATTATATGGCTTATCCAATGCCGCTTGCTTATGATGATGAACGGGTGGAGAGAATGGATCTGGAATATATGAAGAGCCTTTATCCGGCTCTTGCAAAGAGGATTCTTCCTTATATAGAAGAGGAATGTGACCGGATGGAATATGGGAACAGTGTCATCTATGATGAGTATCCGGACCGGCTGCAATTACGGATGATGTGTGGAAGAATTTATGAAAATGTAAGAAAAAATGAGGAAAGATATCTTGAAATTGAAAAAGATGCACAGTTGAAAGATCTGATCGAGCTTATGTTATATCAGGAATTGTACAATCGAAGATGCCGGAATCGCAGGACACGGAATCAATTTTATATAAACGGCAGTTTTTAGGCCGTTTAAACAGAGAAGCAGCCGGGCAGTATACTTGTATGAAATATGAATTATGTGCTATAATCCGCTTATATATAGATAACAGTCCTGAAAAGGAAGAGCGTGACCGGGAGGAAGGGACAGAATACATATGAAAGAAAATCTTATATTTATCGGGATGCCGGCTGTAGGAAAAAGTACGGTCGGTATTGTAGTTGCCAAGAGGCTTGGAATGAACTTTATTGATTCAGACCTTCTGATACAGGAACAGGAAGGAAAGCTGCTCCGGGAGATCATTGCAGAGGTGGGAGATGATGGATTCCTTAAGATTGAGAATCAGGTCAACCGGGATATTCAGTGTGAGCATGCGGTGATCTCACCGGGCGGAAGTGTCATTTACTGTGAAGAAGCGATGGAACATTTTAAAGAGATCGGAAAGATTGTATATCTGAAGGCTTCTTATCAGACAATAAAGAAGAGGATCAGAAATCCGAAAAAAAGAGGGGTCGTGCTGAAAGAAGGACAGACATTGAAAAATCTGTATGATGAACGCGTGGGCTATTTTGAAAAGTATGCGGATATCACGATTGATGAGGATGGCTGTCAGATCGAAGAGACGATTGATAATGTGATCCGGGCCGTTGAGGGAGAAGCCTGAAAAGCAGCAGGAATGATGCACCGGAAAAAGGGGGATTCCATAAAGAACAATTTTGTGGTATAGTTATATATGGAATAGACCGTTAAGAGTTCCTGCTATATATTTGCAGTGAACGATGGGACCCGTCTTGAGGGAGTCGGGCAGCAGGAACTTGGGGAATGCGGCAGCAGGCTGCGGACGGTATGCATTGACCTATGGGGAGATAATAAAATAAGATTATTGAGGTGTGAAATGGAACAATATATCATAAAGGGCGGGAATCCGCTGGTAGGGGAAGTTGAGATTGGTGGTGCCAAGAATGCCGCTTTAGGTATCCTTGCAGCAGCAATCATGGCAGATGAGCCGGTATTGATCGAGAACCTTCCGGATGTAAATGATATTAACGTTATGCTGGAAGCAATCGAGGGGATCGGAGCTATGGTTCAGCGTATTGACAGGCATACGGTGAAGATTAACGGAAGCACGATCGGAGATTTTAGCATTGATTATGATTATATAAAGAAGATAAGAGCATCCTATTACCTTCTGGGAGCATTGCTGGGCAAGTACAAGAGAGCGGAAGTAGCACTTCCGGGAGGCTGCAATATCGGAAGCAGACCGATCGACCAGCATCTGAAAGGTTTCCGGGCTTTAGGGGCAGATGTGGATATTGAGTACGGAAAGATCGTTGCAGAGGCAGAGCATCTGAAAGGAACGCATCTGTATTTTGATGTGGTAACGGTTGGAGCTACGATCAATGTGATGATGGCAGCAGCAATGGCTGATGGTATCACGATCATGGAGAATGTTGCAAAAGAGCCTCATGTAGTAGATGTGGCGAACTTCCTGAACAGTATGGGAGCGAATATCAGAGGAGCAGGAACGGATGTGATTAAGATCCGTGGAGTGAAGTCACTTCATAAAGCAGAGTATTCTATCATCCCGGATCAGATCGAGGCAGGTACATTTATGTTTGCTGCAGCAGCGACCCGTGGAGATGTGACGGTTCTGAATGTGATCCCGAAGCATCTTGACGCGACCATTTCAAAGCTGATCGATATCGGCTGTGAAGTGGAAGAGTTTGACGATGCAGTCCGTGTAGTGGCAAAGGGCCGGCTGAAGAGTACGCAGGTGAAGACACTTCCATATCCGGGGTATCCTACAGATATGCAGCCGCAGATCGGTGTAGTACTTGCACTTGCAAGTGGAACAAGTACGATCACAGAGAGTATTTTTGAGAATCGCTTTAAGTATCTTGATGAGCTTGCACGTATGGGAGCGAATATCAAGGTGGAAGGTAATTCTGCTACGATCGAGGGCGTGGAGAAGTTTTCAGCAGCCAGAGTCAGTGCACCCGATCTTCGTGCAGGGGCAGCGTTATGTATTGCCGGACTTGCAACAGACGGTATTACGATCGTGGATGATATTGTTTATATCCAGCGTGGATATGAGAGATTTGAAGAAAAACTGAGAAGTCTCGGTGGAATCATCGAGAAAGTATCCAGTGAAAAAGAGATACAGAAGTTTCGCCTTAAGGTAGGGTGAAGAAAGAAGCAGTCGTTTCCGAGCAGGAACGGCTGCTTTTTAAGTGCAGAAGTATGTGTGAGAAGTTTTCGGTGGCAGATTCTCTGTATGGTGAAACCGGTGTACGAAAAAAATGGTTTAAAAAAACATATAAAACATAGTTGACAGATAGGTATTCGCAGTGTATAATGCAACTCATAAAACATACCAACCAAGTAGGAAAAAGAAAGAGAGGATATATATTATGGCGGCTATTTATAAAGGAACTTTAGGACTGATCGGAAATACACCGCTCGTTGAGCCGGTGAACCTTGAAAAAGAGCTGGGACTGGAAGCTACGATTCTTGTTAAGCTTGAGTATCCATCCACAAAGCCGAAGAGGAACTCGCAAAAGGGGTAACACTCTATTGCCTGGGAGACATTGTACACAACAGCCGTGAAGTGGAACGCCTGAAAGAGATGGGGCTGATTACCATCAATCATGAAGAGTTCAAACAACTCCATAACGCCAAAGTACTTTTGCGTGCCCATGGCGAACCACCCGAAACCTATATCATTGCCAAAGAAAATAATATCGAAATCATCGATGCCACGTGTCCGGTGGTACTCCGCCTGCAAAAACGGATCAAACAAGAGTATATGCAGGAGGACCTCGACGAAAAACAAATCGTAATTTACGGAAAGAACGGACATGCGGAAGTCTTAGGTCTGGTAGGGCAGACAACCGGCAAAGCTATTGTGATAGAAAAGCTCGACGAGGCTCGCCGGCTGGATTTCAGCAAAAGCATACGCCTGTACTCGCAGACAACCAAATCACTGGATGAATTCTGGGAAATCGTGGAATATATCAAGGAACACATCTCTCCCGACGTAACTTTTGAGTACTACGATACCATTTGCCGCCAAGTGGCCAACCGTATGCCCAACCTGCGAAAGTTTGCCGCATCACACGATTTGATCTTCTTCGTCAGTGGTAAAAAAAGTTCAAATGGCAAAATGTTATTCGAAGAATGCAAAAAAGTCAACCCGAATTCACATTTGATAGACAGTGCCGACGAAATTGACGACTCTTTACTACCCGGTGTCAATTCTATCGTGATTATTGATGACCATATCAATTTCTTCCCAGAGCATCCATTGCAGGGTAAGAATTTCCCTACCGGACCTCGCTTCCCTGACATGCATGAAGCTTATGATAAGGGATTGCGCGACCTTGCCGACGGAATCGCTAAAGAAGTAGGCATTGAGGTGAAACATGGTGTATATGTAGGAGTACAGGGGCCAACCTTCGAAACTCCAGCAGAATACCGCATGTACCGCATCTTAGGAGGCGATGCAGTAGGCATGAGTACCGTGCCTGAGGTCATTGTAGCCCGACACTGCGGCATCAAGGTTTTCGGCATCAGCATCATTACCGACTTGGGCGGATTTGACGTTCCTGTACAGGTGAGTCATGAGGAAGTGCAGATTGCAGCCAACAATGCTCAACCTAAGATGACAGAGATTATGCGTGAGATGATCCGCAGATCTTAAAGAACAAGAAATAATTAGAGGGAAAGTGAAGGGGCCCTTCACTTGGTTTTTAACACTTAACATTTTCAGAAATTGGACATAGCAAAATTGGGTGAGTTTGGTCTTATCGACCATCTCACCAAAGGACACGAAAACAAGAATGCCTCTACCGTTTATGGTGTAGGTGATGATTGTGCCGTAATGCACTATCCAGACAAAGAGGTATTGGTAACCACCGATATGCTCATGGAAGGTGTGCATTTCGACTTGACGTACATAGACTTACAGCACCTTGGATATAAAAGTGCAATGGTGAACATCAGCGATATCTTTGCCATGAACGGAACTCCAAGACAAATGGTTGTAAGTTTGGCACTGAGTAAGCGTTTCAAGGTAGAAGACATTGATGAGTTTTACAAAGGACTCCGTATGGCTTGCGACAAATGGGGTGTTGATATCGTAGGTGGTGACACCACATCTTCCTATACCGGACTTGCCATCAGCATCACCTGTATCGGTGAGGCAAACAAGGAAGACATCGTATATAGAAGTGGAGCGAAGGAGACTGACCTCATCTGCGTAACGGGTGATCTCGGTGGAGCCTATATGGGTCTGCAACTTCTGGAGCGTGAGAAAGCCGTTTACTATGGACAGGTGGAAGATATCCGCAAGAAAATAGCTGAAGCCAAGCGTGATGGTGATACGGCGAAAGTATGCGCACTCAATGAGGAATTGGCCAACATGCGCAACTTCCAACCAGACTTTGCAGGAAAGGAATACCTACTGCAACGCCAATTGCAGCCAGAAGCACGCGGCGACATCATAGCCAAATTGCGTGAAGCAGGTATTCGTCCTACAGCCATGATGGATATTAGTGACGGACTCAGTAGCGAACTGATGCACATCTGCGAACAGAGTCACTGCGGATGTCGTGTATATGAGAAGAATATTCCAATAGACTATCAGACGGCAGTAATGGCAGAGGAATTCAATATGAACCTCACGACCTGTGCCATGAATGGTGGCGAGGATTACGAACTTCTCTTTACCGTACCAATAGGCGACCATGCCAAAATCGAGGAAATGGAAGGTGTAAAGCAGATAGGCTACATCACGCAAGAGAATCTCGGAAAATTCCTGATTACCCGCGATGGACAGGAATTTGAACTGAAAGCACAGGGTTGGAACCCTCTCAAAGACTAAAATCAACAAGGAAGAGCCTTTTGATACAATTTCAGAGGACTACAGAAAGGTGATTTTAGTTAATAAACATTAAGCAAGAGAAATTATCAGAATTTCTCTTGCTCAATTCAAAAACTTATTGTACCTTTGCAACCGCAAAAGAAAATGGTGCCATAGCTCAGTTGGTAGAGCAAAGGACTGAAAATCCTTGTGTCCCCGGTTCGATTCCTGGTGGTACCACTCCTCCTTTCATTAGGGCGGTTTCCGACTTCGGTTGGAGCCGCCTTTTTCGGTATTTATACCCCAAGGAAACAGTTGTTACGAAACTGTTACAAACAATTGCAATCATAAACTATTATAATTTAAAACAAATAACAAAAAGCAGACTTAAAGACTTATGAAGAAAATTCTTATTTCTTTAATGGCACTGTTCGCGATAGCGAATACGTTTGCCGCTGATTACAGCAAGTATTACACCAACTTGCCTGTTCAAATGTCACAACCTACCCTTCCTACTATCCCGGATAATCAGGTCAGCATCCTGGAATGCGGTGGTAAAGGAGACGCACTGACAATGAATACCCAGGCTTTCGCCAAAGCCATCAGTAAACTAAACAAGATGGGCGGAGGTCATCTGAATGTTCCTGCAGGTGTTTACCTCACCGGATTGATTTCTCTGAAAGACAATATCGACCTGCATCTCGATAAGAATGCCATAATTGTTTTCTCAGAAGACAAGAATGACCTCATCAAAACTGACGAGACAACAGGTAAGAAAGAAGAGAGAGCCTCAACAGCCATTACTGCCAGCAAGCGCAAGAACATTGCCATTACTGGTGAAGGAACCATCGACGGAAATGGCGAATGGTGGAGACCGGTTAAGAGAAGCAAGGTAAGTGACGTGGAATGGAAAAGATTCCAGGAAATGGGCGGCACACTCAACGAGAAGGGCGACATCTGGTTTCCACTCAACCTGAAGCAGACTCCGAATGTAGTAGATAATATCGATGAACAGGAGAAGGTGCGCAACCACTTGATCCGTTTCACCGACTGCGAGAATGTGCTCGTTCAAGGTGTTACACTTCTGAACTCACCACGTTTCCACCTCATCCCTACCCGCTGCAAGAATGTGGTCATTGACGGAATTACCGTAAAATGTCCTTGGAATGCACAGAACGGAGATGCCATCGATATTTCAAGTTGTAAAGACGTACTGATTGTCAACAACGTAGTTGATGCTGGCGATGACGGTATCTGCATGAAGGGCGGAGCTGGTGCGGCTGGCGTGAAAGCGGGTCCATGCGAGAATATCAACATCCAGGACAACACCGTATACCATGCTCATGGCGGTTTTGTAATCGGTAGCGAATTCTCTGGCGGTATGAAAAACATTGTTGTAAGAAACAATACTTTCCAGGGCACAGATGCCGGTTTGCGATTCAAGAGTGCTGTGAAAAGAGGCGGTAAGAGCGAGAATATTTATATCGATCATATCTACATGACCGATATTACAGGTGATGCCATCACCTTCGAGACTACCTATTTTGACAACCACGTAGGTGCCAAGCAGCAGGCTGCCCCTATAAAACAGGAATTCTTGCCAGATTTTCAGGATATTCATATCAGTAATGTCTATGTACGTGGCTGCAAGAATGGAATCGTGGCTCATGGCGCAGAAGGTATGATACACGATATCACCATCAAGGACTGCAACATCTTCTACAACAAGAATGCAAAGGATATAGATGCAGCTTGCAAGATTACCTTGGAGAATGTGAACTTCTCTACTTTTGCAAAATAAAAAAAAGACAGATATCTGCAGTTAGTCTGAACTGCCAGACAAGCAGTTAAAATTATATCATAAGATAAAACCAAAAACTCTCCTGATGTCAGTAGTGCTGACTCAGGAGAGTTTTTTATGTTCCGCCGAGGGATTATTTTTTGCGTGGGCAAGGAAGAATTTTTCCCTGCCCAGGGAATTTTCAAAGTACCTCTAAGGTTTGATGGGAAACCCGGAAGTGAATATCCAAACCCTCGTAGGGCATTCCATAAACCTTGTCAGGATTTTTTTGATAATGCGGACGAGGATCTTGCGCCAACACTTCTTTTAAAACAGAAATCTTGGCATCTGTCAATCCCTGCTTGTTCAGTTTGTCCTTCACCTCATCGCTGACCAGCACCTCGAGTCTATCCCATTTTCTTTCATCCACAAAACCGCTGCGGGCATCAGGATGACAGTCAGCATAGACTACGTAGGGTTTGATATCATATATCGGTGTTCCGTCCAACAGGTCAGCCCCTTTCACATGAATCACCGGTCCCCGATTTGTCTCCCATTCTATCCGGTCTATACGCACAGAAGACAAGCCGATATGATTGGGTCTGAAAGGACTTCGGGTAGCAAACACCCCAACCTTCTCATTTCCACCCAGTACAGGGGGTCTTACAACGGGACTATTTGCTTTATGTTTATTGGCAGAAAATTCCCAAATCAACCAAAGATAGTCAAACCCCTCCATTCCACGGAGTGCATCGGGATTACGGAATTCGGGTTCAAAAACAATCTGACCCTCCAGTTCTTCTACCAGACCAGCCTGTTTGGGAATACCGAACTTACTGGAAAAGGGCGAACGAAAATGTGCAATTGGTTTTATTTCCATGATGATATCTAATTCATTAAATCAACGAGCCCCCATTTCCACTTCCATTCCCCTATCAATAACCAGATTACACCTTATTATATATATAGGGTAGAAAGGAGGCCATACGTGATTGCAAAGATACAACCTTTTTTGCAAGAAAAGCAAAAGTAAAGAAAGAAAAAACAGTTAATGGCAAAATATAAGGGAATAATTTTGTAATTACCCCAAAATAATGTACCTTTGCAGCAGAAATAAAAACAGAAAACAATGAAGATACAGAAACCTCAATATGAGATTTGGATGCAAAATCCAGGAGAGCTTGGCATCTATCAGCAGATAGAGCGAGCAGGTAGAGTATGCTACAAGAGTGAAAACAACACCACAGAAGACTCAGCCAAGCCATTCGTTGGCCGCATGATAGAGCATGAACATTTTGCCATGCTGGAACACGGCACCGTATATTTGACCTGCAACCACGGGGAACTCCCACTCTATGCAAGCAACAAGTTCTCTCATGTGAATACAATAGACGGCAAGGATTACATCACAACCAATCTTCGTGTGATGGCAGAAAACAAAACGCTGGAAGATCTAAAGTATCGTGCAGATTTCGAAAAGGGCAAGCATGAACTCCGCATCACCGTACACTTTACAACCCAGATTGCCATTACCCGTGAATACAATCGTCATCGCGCCAACTCCATGGCAGAACAGAGTACACGCTACTGCAATTATACGAAGAATAAGTTTGGTAGCGAAATCAGTATCAACCTTCCAACTTGGGTAAAGGGTGATTTAGAAACCAACGATGAGAAATTCGTAGAACTCTGTGAAGACGTAGCAAATGAAGAGACCAATGACTGGACTCCAATAGATGCCTGGCTCTTTGCCAATCAAGCAGCAGAATTTGCCTACATGAAATTGATTGCTATGGGATGCAAGCCACAGGAAGCACGCGTCATTCTTCCATTGGATACAAATACAGAACTGGTGCACACCGCATTCGTAAGCGACTGGAAGCATTTCTTCGACCTTCGTGCGCTAGGCACAACAGGAGCACCTCATCCTGATGCCAAGATTTTGGCTGAACCTCTATACGAAGAGTTCAAAGAAAGAGGTTATATTGATTAAAAAAGGTAAAAATCAGCGCAAAAGATAAGATTTTCCATTTTTCGTACATGAAATAACGGAAAATTCAGTATCTTTGCGATGTGTTTTTCATAGTATTAGATTTAAGGTTATCAAGGTTGGGGCTACAGCGGTAGCCCTTTTTTTTTGCCTTTTTCTCTAAAAAGCAGGAGAAGAACAGGGTAAAATCAAGAAATCTGCATTTTTTTTGAGATTTTTGAAAAAAAGTTCTCAAAAAATTTGGTGGAACCAGAAAATAGTAGTACCTTTGCAACCGCTTAAGAAAACCAAGCTATAGTCATCCAGACTGAATTTGGAGAGATGGTAGAGTGGTCGATTACAACGGTCTTGAAAACCGTCGTACCGAGAGGTACCGGGGGTTCGAATCCCTCTCTCTCCGCAAAGCCTTCTGAAAGAAATTTCAGAAGGCTTTTTTCATTATTGCCCGATAGATCGTTTAAATCATTTTTAAGACGAAAAGAATATGAAGAGATATTATACAGCATTAACTATAGCAGGCTCTGACAGTTGTGGTGGAGCAGGCATTCAGGCTGACATAAAAACGATGTCTGCCCTGGGCGTATATGCTTCCTCTGCGATTTCTGCCATCACGGTGCAGAATACCACCGGCGTATTTGGAATCCAAAAAGTTGAACCGGAAATTGTAAGCGGACAAATCGAAGCTGTCATGGATGATATTCACCCTCAAGCCATCAAGATAGGAATGGTTAACGACGGCGAAACCATACATGCGATAGCAGAAACGCTCAAAAAATACTTAACTGCGGCGCCAGATAAGCAACAAGCGTCTGCCCCTACCCGTTCCTTCCAGCTAATCATCGACCCGGTGATGGTTTCCACAAGCGGTTGCCAACTCATGCAGAAAGATGCGCTGGAGATATTCATAGAAGAACTCCTACCACTTGCCTCCCTGCTCACTCCGAATATTCCAGAAGCAGAAATCCTCGCAGGAAGGAAAATCCAGAACGTGGACGATATCAGGAAAGCAGCCGCATCCATTATCCAATTGGGGTGCAACAACGTTCTTATCAAAGGCGGTCACTTTGAAGGAACAGAAAAGATGGATTATCTTTTCGAGAACAAACAGCATCAAGAAGCCAACAAACAGGAACATACAGGCGATATCAGAGAAACTGCAATCTATAAAGGTGCAACGGTAAATACATGCAATACGCACGGAACAGGTTGCACGCTCTCTTCTGCCATCACCTCTTATCTTGCTCGCGGATACAATATGAAAGAAGCCATCTCTTCTGCTAAGGCTTATCTATCGGATGCCATCGAAGCTGGAAAAGACGTAAAGATCGGTGAAGGACATGGACCTGTCAATCACTTCCATGTACCTCAAAAACTATACATCCTAACAGATGAACCCATCATATCTGACAAGACCGAGAAATGAAAAGAATAGTAATCACATTACCCCACTTCATTAAAGATGAGGCTACCTATATCAACCAGTTGTTTGAATCGGGTATTGACTTGCTCCATTTCAGGAAACCCGAGTCATCCCAAGCTGATTGCGAAAAGCTGTTGAAGACCATACCAGAAAAATGGTATTCACGGATTGTGATACACGATCATTTTGAGCTCTGCATGAAATACCATCTACACGGAATTCATCTCAATCGCAGGAACCATCAAATTCCAGCCTACTTCACAGGAAGCATCTCCCGTTCATGCCATTCTCTGAATGAAGTCAGAGAAGCCTTAGCGCTCCATTATGATTACGTATTCCTCAGTCCTATCTACGACAGCATATCCAAGCAAGGTTACTGTCATGCTTTCACATCAGAGCAACTGACAGAAGCAGCAAAAGAAGGAATCATCAACGAGCGGGTATTTGCACTTGGCGGAATAACAGAAGCTAATATTCCACAATTAGAAGCATGGCACTTTGGTGGGGCAGCCATGCTTGGAAATGTCTGGAATCAACTGGTCAAACAATAGTATGTAGAAAGGAACACACCCAAGTATACGATATAGAAAAAAAACGATGTTTGTCTTGTCTGGACAAACACCGTTTTTATTTTTTCCATACGATGAAATCAGTTTATTTTTTCAGGAATTTCTGAGCAACCAGACTTCCATCCCTACCAAGGATTCTAACCACATAAACACCCTTAGAAAGACTGGCCATATTCACAAACTGGGAATCAGAGCTTTCTGCAACCTTCTGACCACCCATTCCATATACTTGAAGAGAAGCAATTTCACCATAGACAATCAGACCATTGGTAGTCTGATACATCTGATAAGACTTCTGTGTCTTGGTTTCTGATACGATATCCTGAATGCCATTAACCACGTTACCATTCTCATCAACTTCCTGATAAACACCAAGAGTCAAATCAGTAAGATACATATCACCTCCACCATTGTTAGTTAAAGTCACAACAATCGGCTTTTTCTCTATCTTTTTACCAATCTTAGCAGCCACATCTACGAAAGCAACACCTTCGCTTAAAGAAACAGACGCGGTGCCTGAATTGGAGTTATCCACATAGTTCCAGGCAATATTCAGAGTACGACCTCCAGTACAATAAACATTAGACTGCAACTGCGCAAGCGATTCGAGCGTATTCTCGGCAGGCACGACGAACATGATGGTCACCATGCTGCCGTTCTTGCAGTAGTAGTAAACATCGACATTCTTATCGGTAGCAGCCTCAGCCTTAATGGAGGGGGCGTTCTTGATGCCGGTGTAGGCGGTCCAGTCGCCCAGGTCAGAGGTAACAGCAGTGGCGGAAGGATCGCGGACCACGAAGGTGGAGGCGCTGTTGGCGGTCACAACCTTATCGGTGGGCTGGCCAACGTTCTCGATGCCGGCCTTGTCGTTGACCATGGTGAAGTTCTGATCATTGTCAACAAACACACTGCCGGTGCCGCTGGTAACAGCGCGCAGGGTGTACACGCCGTCGGCGTCCTTGCGGTAGGTCACGATGGTGCCGTCAGCAATGTAGTTATCGCCGGAAGCAGCATAGTTCTTGGCGGTGTTCACCACAGCGGTGGTGCCGTCAGCAAAGACCAGAGCGGCCTTCTTGGCGTTGAAGAGACCGCCAGCATTGGCCTGAACCATCAGAGCGTAGTCGCCGATCTCGTCGATGCGCTCAACATAGATCAGGTAGCCGTAGCTGTCCAGATACACGGTGTACTGCTCGTCAACAGACACGTCGCTCAGGTTCTCGCCGGAAACCTTGGCGGAAGCGGTGTAGCGCTCGCCGTCGATGGTCAGGGCGGCCTTGTCGGTGTCGTTGGTCACAGTGTTCTCGGCGCGGGTAACAACACCCTCAACCTTCTGAGCGGACTCAACGGACTTGATCTCCTTGGCGGACTCAGAATAGGTGTACAGAACATAGGAATCGTCCTCGAACTCCTGAGTAGTCTCGAACTCCTTGTTGCCGATGCCGGGGTTCACGGTCTCGGGGTTGATGACCACATAGGCATCACGCTTGTCGGTGGCGTCCACGGTCTTCACCACGGTACCCACATAGGTGTGAACCTCAGTGATCAGAATCTCATTGTTGTCGGCGTCATAGAAGACCTCAGTCAGAACGCCGTTGGCGGACTCGCCAACCTTGTCCTTGCCACTCTTCTGGATGTCCAGAGCCAGGCTGCTCTGCTCGATACCGTTCACGTAAACGGTCACATCGCGCTTAGCAACGTTCTTGCTCAGGCCCAGATCCTTGTAGATGTCACCGTTCTCAACCTTGGCGGTGTAGGTCAGGTCGGCATCGTGAGCGTAGGTGCCGATGTCCTTGCCATCATAGCGCCAGTTGTCAGCGGGACGGCCGAAGTCATCGCTGGAGCCCTTCAGGGTCAGGTCGCCGTTATACAGCTCCTCGCCCAGCTGAACGTAGTACTGATTGTTACCAGCAATGTCAGTCTTACCGGTATC
>OGXZ01001266.1_pt1 | contig 14561 bp, 16 predicted proteins | sample 1576431 | NCBI WGS metagenome assembly OGXZ01 (sample SAMEA3541590, study PRJEB24748) | human gut metagenome | biome: human gut; feature: human-associated habitat; material: faeces | place: China | collected 2012
TTAGTAGACCGTGTTAAGGGACGGTGCTTGTGCAAAGCCATTGTTGTCTTGGAAGCCCGAGGTAATGAAACCGTGGACTGTACCCGACGGCGTACCGCCAAAGTTAGCCTGCACGTAACGCTTGTGGTGATACGGCATGGGGATCACCACCTGTGTCCCTGCCTTCGGTGCGCTCAGCGTGACCGCTGTCGCTACGTCCGTGTAGCCCGACGTCTCTTCATCAGAGTGCTGAAGCGAGATCGTCAAGTTACCCGTCACGTCCGTCTTGCAAGAAAACACCGCAACCAACTCGCCGTGAGAGTGACCTGTGGTCGGAGCGATTTGCCCGAAGTCCAAACGGTACTCGGACACCGCGGCCGTACCCGAGACCTTCTGCCCGGCGTCGTTCGTGAACATCAACAGATCGTCAATAATCATCGCTGTTCCTCCTTACTTCACCTGAGATTCGTTGAACTCAAGGGCGTCAACTCGACGGAACGGAATGCTATCGAAGGCAATGACCTTACGACCACCCACATCGGCGAGGGACAACTGCACGTTACGAGAGTTAGCCTGCTGTAAGCGGAGGTACGTTTCCACCGTTCGATTGCAGTAGAAGCCAAAGCTTGCGCCGTTCAAAGTCGGAACAAGAGCCGTCGCCTTCACAAGCAGTTCGTACAAGTTGTGACCCGACGCACTGTTTTCGTCGGGCGGAACAGGCTTAAGAAGCGTCTTCTTGATGTTGGCAATACGAACGACATAGCGCCAATCTCGAACACAAAGACCAACGTCCCACTCGTAGTGCGTCTTCAAAGCACGGTATTCGCCACCGTCCTTGTCATAAGCCGGCTCTTCGCCCAAATCAGTTTTACTCAAACCCACGTTAGTCCCCGGTGGGTAGATACCGTGAACCGTCGTCTTGCCCCAACCGATCAACCAAATAGAGGTCAAGTCGTTGCCCGTGCCACCAGCGTCGATAACGTTGACAGCACTTGGCGACTTCTTGACGTCGAGCGTGTTAAAGCGAGGGACAAAGCCCATGATCTTTTCAGGGTCTTTCGAAGAGTCACCATAAAGCAGAGCACGCTGGAACTGCTGATTCATAGCTTCAAGGAACGGGACTTCTTCCGAAGCACGCCACGATTCCTTCATGCCATTGATCTCGGCCAACTTCTTATCGACCGTTGCCAAAGCGTCCAGCATACCGCAAGAGTCCTGAACCTGAACGGTCGTGGACTTAGACGGTTGAACACCATAGTTAAGCTTACGCCACGTGACTTCAGGCAACCCAGTGCGAACTGTCGTTTTGTGCGTAAAACCGTTGTTTGCTTCCTGCCAACCAATGTCTTCCAACATCTCGTTGGTTTCAGTCAAGGCCTCAATGACCTCCGCCATCTTCCCTTCAGGGTCGAGGCGGCTCTGCAAATCGGCCATAGTCGGATTACGACTGGATTTAGTAACCGTTGCCATACTCCTTTAATCCTCCTTTATTCATCGACAACCATGTTGGAGTTCGGATAACGTCGACGTACACCGGCTGGTGCAGACGCGCCTCCCGTTACACCCGAATCCTGTTGCATGGTCTTGCCGATTCGATAGAACAAACGGACCACCTCGGGATGGTTACCCAAGCCTGACCCCGTTAAAATGGCGCGTAGTTCGGGAGTCGTGAAATGGGCATAAGCCTGTTTCGCAATCCCTTTATTTGCCTCGAAATTTGCGCCACCAATCTCGGGGTCTTTTGCCGTCAGCGAAGCCCATTCTTTGGTCTTCACGGCAAGGTCTTTCACTAAGTACTCACGTGCAGTCGGGACGACAGTGGAGAGAATCTTTTGAGCGTTCTCTTGGCTGAGTCCGAGTTCACGAGCGGCCGTTGCAAACCCCGACAACTGGTCTTCGGGGAAAGCTTTGCCATCGATGTCAAAAGGCTGATAGGCTTCAGGGGCCGTTGACTGTGGTGCTTTTTCAGGTTCGTTCACACCATCGTCAAGTACAGAGCCCTTCAACTCGTCTGGTGTTTCCAGTGCTGGCTTAGCCGAGTCCACGTTGCCACCTTCCGCATTGCCGGGGGGCGTAGCGACAGGGGGTGTCGGTGTCGCCGGTGCTTCGCCACCGTTGTCAGGTGTGTCCACGGGAACAGGATCGGTAATTCCTGTGTTTGTCGCCGGCGTTTCGTTATCAGCCATTCTTGTTCTCCTTCATCATCTTCGAGTACGTGTCAGGGCATAGTTGGGCGATCTTCGCCATCAGGCGATAACCAATGTCCTTCTTCCCCTCTGCATGTGCCATCGCGATCGGCATGTAAGCGGAACGCATAGGCGTTTCCTCAAACGTCGTGCGAAAGACACCCGACTTAGTGAGTAGCCAAAACATCAAGCGTCGCCCACGGGTATTACCCATTAGCCACTTGAAGTCCGACTCAAATTCATCCGAGCCGTCATAGGGTTTTTGATCTGTGGTCATTACCGCTTCTCTCCCTGTTGTTGTGATTCTCTCAAGTGATTTGCCTCTCATGCCCCAAATTCCTTAATAACCTGCAAATTGACCCATCACTTGGTCGGGCGACATGGACTGAATACCACCGTCAAGAGGCGACATGGGTGGTGTTGGCGCGTTCGCTTGCGCTGCGCCAAGGTCCTTCGCCACCGCCGCCATCTCTTTGGCTTGCTCGATCTGTGCCATACGGGCTTGCTGTTCCGCTCGTTGCTGACGAATAAGCGCTACTTGCTTGCCCGGCACGATTAACTGCGGATCGATCCCGAGCACGTCGGAGTAGTAGTCCGCCCAGTAGTCCGCGTCGAACTTATCCGCAAGGTCGGGCTTAATACCCACAAGTACGCCTAAGTTCTGCGTGAATCGGTCCACGGCGTTGGTCGCCACCGCACGTTGCGCTTGAGCAAGGATGGAGACAAACTCCACGTTCAAGTCCACGCCTTGAAGTTCTTGCGGAATAGGAGGCAACATCCCCACTTGCGCCATACGGGAGAAGGTCATGGAGATCAGACGGTCGTTCATCTCCGCGTTCAAGCGTTCAAGGACCGGCCCTAACATGAGCATTTTTTCTTCATGTCGCTCAGCGATCTCGGTCGCTGTCGCACGGGCCGTCGCCGGCATTCCCGTGATCATTAGGAAAATGTCCTTGTAGAACGCCTCGTTGATACGCTGTCGACAGTCCTGAATGTCCTGAAGCAAATAGTCAAGGCGAAGTGGGACCTCGTAAGCCGAGCGAACACCTTGCACTTGTGCCACGTTGTCAGCCCACACAATGCCACCCGGGACAAGGTTCGCCTCTTGGTTGCGCATGTCAGCCGACATAATCACGGCCGGATCGGCTTGCTGAGCAATCGCTTTAGACTTCGCGAGTTGCTGTTGTTGCAACTGTCGCAAGTCACCCAGTGCTTCCATCCCCGGGCCCGTGCCGTAGATATCTCCACCTGTAACGTTCCAACGTGCAGCGAGCACCGGGAATTGACGGAAGCCTGACTCGCGTAGAACCTCATCACCTTTACCGTTTCGCTCGAAATAAACTGAGCGATAGGGCATGTTCTTTGCGTCCTTCTTGTCAGGATCACGATACGTGCGAGGTTCGATGGCATTCACCACTTCAATCCACACGTCGTACTGACCACGGTCGTAGAGTCGCTTGACCTGTGGGGAGGCGTTCTCATAGCCGAACTCCCCAACGAGTGCAGAGACCGTCATACGAAATTCTCTGTAGCACGTGTTGACGTTGCCCCGAGCGTCAGTCGCTAGGGCGAACTCACCGATCGTCAGGGGCATACAGTGGATGATCGAGTCAAAATCATCGAGCACGATCACCGACGTCGTGCCAAAAGCACCGAGTTCTTCGTAAGCCATCTGGAGCGCACGGTAGACGTTCGACTGGTTGAAAACCATCTGCATGAGCGTGGTCACTTGCGTCATCCACTTCTTGACTTCGTAGTTCTCGTCAAGGGAAGGATTCTTCGTGGTCAATCGAAACCACGGGCGAGCCGGGCTCGTCATGCCTGCCATCATGCCACCCGACAAAGTGCGAAGTGCTCGTGTCCCCGAGTTGTCGAGAATCGCCCGATGACGCTTGTCGCCTCGGTTGTTGTCCGTCACCAAAAATCGACCTGCGCGAGGGAGAAGCACCTCAGAGATCTCTCGCCAATGAGACATCCACGAAGAGCGTTCAGTCTGCAACGCCTCCCACCGTTTAGCGCACTGCTTACGAAGGCTATCTGTCATACTTAGCCCCCAAGAAGACTCGAACCACCGCCAAGTAACGTGTCCTCAATCTTTGCCCCGTTCGGTCCTGTGATCATGGTCGCCGAGCCCATACCGTCTTGGTTCTGGTTACGTCCAAGGATTCCGCTCACGTCAACCTCGTTTTGGTTAGCGCGATTAAACTCCATCTCTTGCTGTTTCTTCGCCTCAGCCGCCGCTCGGCGTTGCTCGTCGGCTGCACGACGCTGTGCTTTGTCTTGTTTATTCGAGGTGTAGGCCGTCGTCGCCACCGTTGCCGCCATAGCGCCTACCGCTACCCATCCGCCTGACATATCCGTTTCTCCTTACGAGTTAAGAGCCGTTCAGGCTCGTCTGTAAATTCGTTCTCTGCCTCTTCCACGGTCTTTGCGTCTGTGTGAAAAAGCATGGTGAAAGCCGAGTTTTCGATAGCTCGCACGGCGGCTCTCCGTCCTGCTATCCCATCGAAAACGTGATAGCCCTTGAACTCCTGAGACACGCCACCGTCCGTCAGCACAAAGTGACCACAAGCAATCAGCTGCGTCGGGATCTTGATCGCTAGCCCCACAACCACCGTATCCTTCGGTACGTAGATCGTTCGGCTGTAGACGCCGGCATGGAGGTGGTGCTCCGTCTCGATCTCCACAGAAGGGAAGTTCTCTAGGAGCTGTTGCCCGAGCACCTCTAAGCGTTGCGACTTAATGGCTAGCTCATTCATCGCTCTTGCACCAATAGCAGTTATGGGTATGCGTCATGCCTCGGAGTTGGCAAAGACGATCCAACGCCGTCCCCGGTGGGGCCATGAACGTGAACCCGGGAGCACCCTCGTGCTTTGCCATCGCCTTAATGCACCCCAACATGTGAAGCCCCGTCGAACCCTTGCGCCAAGCCTTCCGAAGAAAGATCGACTCAACGGCAATAAGCGGGAAGAGGTAGTGCTGAGACTGAGTAAGCAGAAGGATGGCTGCGCCGATCAACGTTGTTTCCTCCGTCAACGCCAAGCAGCGCAGCTGCCCTTTTTTATCGAGATCACGTAAACGATCGAGTTGAGCCCCCGCCGACCCAATCGCCGGGTTAGCCGTCTCCTCAATGTATTCAGCCTCCCATTCGTCCCAGCCCTCCATCGAGTGGAGCTCCTCAAACGACACAACCCGATACGTAATCACTTGACTTCACCTCAATCGAAATCTTCACTACACACCATGAGAACACAGTAAAACGCTCTCATGCCCCAGTTACCCCTTCAAACACGCAAACGGGTCGTACACGCGCCGTCCTGAAGACTGATATCGGTGTGCTAGTTCTGCGAGTGGTATGTATTCTTCGATCTTGTAAGCGAATGTCAGAGCGAGGGCGTCACCTGCGTCAGGCGAGGAGAGCCCACGTTTTTTCATGTCCTTCTTCGATTCAAGCTTGATCTGCCCTGTGGGGAGAATGTCGTACTCAGGGGACGCCAAGTCTTCGATCAATCCCGGGTCGTTCGGGATCGTTCCTCCGTCCATAAGCCACAGCTTCATGCGCCCCCACATCTCTTCGCGAAGACGAGCGTAGGTCTTGGGATCGTCCGCGCCTGCGCCGAACTGAATCCCTCGCACGGGATAACCGTCGTCACGCAGTTGGTCTTTCGGGCCTCCGCCCACGCCACCTTCGTCCACGTTGATGTAGATTCGATCCCGTGGAAAACCCATCGCTCGCACTTCGTCGAAGTGCTTTTTAACCTTGGCAACAAGCTGTGTGGTGGAGAGTCCTTTGAATCGTTTAATGGGCAACCACCCCCGACCGATACGGGTATAGATCACGCTGTCGTCATCACCGAAGCGAGCGACATCCACGCCGATAATGGCCGCCGTTGCCGTGTTGTGGGGAAGGTCTCGGCGTGCCGCTTCTTCAGCTAACCCGGTTGGGATAAATTGGCGACTGGACTGATTCGGGAACTCGCCCTTGACACGAACTCGGAAGAAGTCAGAGTCCTCACCGTACTCCTTTTGCCACTCTTCCATCTGCTCTTTGTTGGTGATGAACACGCTACGACTATCGATTTGCCTCGTGTTCCACTGCGCCTTACGTTTACTGAAGCACTCACGGAAGCGCCCCGTGTTACGAGTAGGGTTACCGAAGACGAACATCATCGGCTCACCGTCGGTCAAGCCCCCTTCTGCCACCTCCCAAATCACATCGGGAACGGCTGAGGCCTCGTCAAAAATGTAGAACGAGGTGGACGATGCCGAGTGTTGCCCAGCGAAAGATTCGGAGTTCTCCTCCTTACAGGTCTGAGCGTCCACGCGCCACGCCTCGGGCGCTTCCTTCGCTTCGATCGACTCGGCTTTAATTTCAAAGAGGTCGGACACCAGCGAGCGCTTTAGCCACTTGGAGATCTCCGCGAACGTCTTCGTTTTCAACTGACTCGCTGTATTAGCTGTCACCACGCCCTTGCAGTTGGGGCGCGTCGCGAGAATCCATATAACAAGACACGCCGTCAAGAACGACTTCCCAATACCGTGCCCCGAGGCAACAGCCACACGGATCGGCTTCACCGCATGGATACCGTCAAATCGGTTCTCGCGAACTTGTCGCCCGATATCCTCCAGCACTTCGCACGCCCACTTGTCGGGGCCGTACTTGCACCCGGGATACTTCGACGCCCAAGGTTCAGGAAGAGGGACAATAGAGAGTTCGGGCGACTCACCCCACGGGAACGCCCATAACACAAACCGCAGAGGATCGGCATACCCACGCCCCAGTTCTTCAGCAAGTTCATTGTCAATCGTTAGCATCTCGCGTCCTACAAAAAGAAAACCCTCGAAACCACAATGGAATCGAGGGTTACCTTAAATGACGCAGAGCGTCTCATGCCCCAATTAGTCGAAGTCGTCTTCAGGCTTGTCTTCTTCTAGCTTGTCGATAAAGCGGATACCGTGCACGCGACTTCGGTTCTGTACTATACGCATAGTAAATTGTATCCCTTTACGATTTAAAACTTTCTTTAACTTTTCCGTAAAAGCTCGTTGGCGTTCACCTGACGTCGACTCATTCATAGACTCTAGCCAAGTGAGGTAGGACTGGAAAAGCTCTTTTGTATTGGGCGCTTTCTCGCCGTCTTTCGGCTCGCCCGCTTCGCAATTCTCATCAAACCAAAGTGTCACCAAATCGTGGGAATCCACGTAGGCATTACTTGCGTCCACCACCACTTGTGGAACATCGAACCCTTCACGCTTGGCGAGTTCATAGCCCTCCAACATCCAGTTGAAGATACCGGCTCGCTCTTTCTCGAGAAGGTAAGACAGTCCCTTAACACGTTTACTAGCGTACTGAGGACTCTCAAAATTCTTTGGGAAGTGGATCAAGCGGATACGACGACGCATAGCGTCATCCGCTCCCTGCATATTCGGGGGAAAGTTCGTTGCAATAAACAACGTGAACTGCGCCTTAAACTCCTGCTCCTCCGCAGCATAGGCGCGTCGAGCAACAAGCTTGTCGCCACCTGAAATATTCTTTAGGTCCGCTGCGCGAAAAGCCTCACCGCTGTCGGTCTCGGAGCAGTACACGAATCGAGCACCACGGAGCTTAGCGATGTCCGAGCGTGGGCCACCCGGGGAAGCTACGCCTCTACCCACGAGCGTTCTTTCGTTCACTGAAGACGAATACCCACCAAGGACGCTACTAATGCTGTTCAAAAAACTCGACTTACCGTTAGCCCCGTAGCCAACAAGAAGGTAAAATGCTTCTTCGTCGGGTTTGCCTAAGAGCATTTTTCCCAAGACTTTCTGCATATAGCAAGCAACCTCGGGTGTCTCAAACCAGTCCTCGACGCAGTGTCTCCACTTGGGGCAATCTGCTGACGGATCGTAGTCAACGTCGCAGTACTTGATCATCAGCGCGTCTGGGCGGTTTGAGACCAATTCTTTTGTTGCGACATTCACTAGACCATTGCGCACGGCAATGTAGCCCTCTAACGAGTCAAAGTCTTTCTCGTCAACATAAATCTCTTCTGTTTTCGATAAGTACCGAAGGACACGATCTTCCACCGAAGCAATCGTGGAGTTGCACCGAAACTGGAATTTTTGGATCGCTTTCGCAAGCTCCTCATTCCCATCCCGTTGCGCCTGTTCGATCTCCGCTTCAAGAGCATGATCGAGCGTCGGTCTAATGTACTGACTGCTGATCGACCCCGTAGCACCATCCGATCCTAGGCGTGCCCACTGGTTCGACTTCTCGCTAAAGCACAACCATGTTTTCGACATGGGGGCGTACTTAATACGCTCGCCCCAGTCTCTCAGTACTCGGCAAGCAAGCCCGCGCTCCGACAATTCTCCAGCTAGGGCAAGCATATGCTTAGCCTCCTTAGCTATCGGCCACATCGTTGCTGAGTCTTGGCCCTTCTCGGAGAAGGACTTCCACTTGGCTTTAAGCGTGTCGAACCCGTCATAGCCCGGGGGTTGCTGCGACAACTCGTCCCACAGCACAAGTCCCTCGGGACTACCTTCCGTCTCGTGGTGGATACGCATACCATCGAGCAACCACTGACTGTAGTCGCCCCACGAGTCGGTGCGTTTCGCCATCAGTTGACGGATCTCGTCCATCGACAAACCCACACGATTCTTCGGCATGAGGCGTGTGAAGTCGTCCTCGTCCGCCGTGATTGCAACACGCTGTTGGCTCGTCAAGTCCGGCTTCCAACCATGCTCCAGCATGAAGTTGTCAAACGCCTCGCACAAGTCCTGAACACCCTTGTACGTCATGAGCGGTAGCTCTTCTACAGGAGTGTCTATCGGCGTTGCTCCGCCCAGCGGGGCGTACGGATACGTGTACGACTGCTGTGTGTCAGGGTGCACGTGGTACAGAGCAAGTTGTTGCCCTTTCCCGAGCACCTCTAAGCGAGACTTCGTACTCGGATCACCGTCTTTGGTGTAGAAGCGTGTCACCTGTTTCGTCCACGAAGCTTCCGCTCGGAAGATCAGCGCAAACTTCGGTGCACGGCCCACGCGGTAGGGGGCATTTTCGCAGCCTTCATAGACACGACACATGCGCTCGAAGAGCTCGTCGCTCTCTTCTTGCGTTCCACAAAAGTCCACGTCGACTGCGCAGATCGGATTCTTACCAAAACCGCACAGCACACCCACGCCCTCAGCCGGGTTATGTTGCCGACAGGCTTGTGCCGACAACGGGTTCTCCTGCCACTTCTTGCGAGTGGGGCATTTTTTCCCGGGGACAAGTTCAACCACCGGGTAGCCGTTCTCTACGAGCTTCGGCCCAAATTCTCGAATGTTAGATGTCATTTCACGCCTTCGATGTTTCTGCCCCTGAATCGATGGTTACTGTGAGCCCAAGTTTATTAGCCCTATCAACAAGCTTTGCCATTTCCTCCGCGCGGTCGATGTACAGCTTCAGTAGCTGTTCGATAACACGTGTACTCGGCTTCTCCGTTACGTTGTCACGAATGCGAATCAATGTAGAACTGTCGCACCCAACTCTCCTCGCCATCTCTGCGTAAGTAAAGCCGGTAGAAGACAGGTACTTAACCATCTCGCTTCCCGAAGGGATTGTCATTTTTTCTAGCATAGTTTTGCCTTTTGTGGAAATACAACAGTACGCAATACTATACAGTAACTTCCTGTAAAATACAATATGAATATGTTTGAGAACGTCTCAAGGAGTTTCAAAAATGCCAAACGATAACTCTTTCTTAGCCGATAACATTTCCTATTTGGCCGGGCAGCAAGGTCTATCGCTCATCGCCTTAGCTGAAAAAATCAGCGTCGACCCCTCTACGCTTTATCGTCTTGCTGATCCGGCTAACGCACGTCAACCTAGAGCTAAAACACTACGTGTAATCGCGGACTACTTTGGCGTCGATCCTTTCTCCTTGACGGGAAAGGATTTAACCACTGGGGCGATACACGCAAGGGCGCCAGTCAAACAAAGCAATCTCTTTGCCCCTGAATCTTCAAGAAAGCAAAATAGCTATACAGGATCGCTACCGCTATTGCGAATCCTCAACGCGGAGCTTTTCAGCGTGAAAGAGCTCCACGAAAGTCTATCTGCTTACAGTACATACGCCCCTAAGAGAAGTTTTGAGGTCGTTAGAGAAATCCCAGCGCCTTACGGTACAGACCCCGAGCGCGCCTTCGCCACAGAGATGGTCGGAGACGCTATGGCTCCAGAAATTCAAAACGGGGACACGTTAATCGTAACCGAGCTACATGACTTCCCTAGCCAAGAAGATCTCCATACCGCTGTTTACGGGCGCTACGTATTCGTAAAAATGCGCTTAGATACCAGAACCGTTGTGTCGGTACGAAAAGCAATTAAAAATGATTTTGGAGAGCTTTTAGTTGTAAGCACCAATCCAGACTTGCTCCCTTTACACACGGTGGTTGTAGAGCTCCTTGGCGTCGTTACGGGCGTGTATCGTGCTCTCGACTAACCTCCACCCACTCGGCGACGAGCGGCGAGGATACGGGATGCGGCCGAGCTGTCGGTCTTGTCTTCAACCTTGTCGCCGTACTTCTGCGGGGCCCACTTCTTCAGCAACTCCAGTCGGGTGTTTACCGCCAACTTCCTCGCGTGCACAGCGTCGCTCTTACGCACGTCCCGTCGCTGAAGCCTCCCCTTCTCATCATAGCTCTCATAGACGTCCTCCACCATCAACGTCTCCGACGAGATCGTTAATGCCTCTTCAGCCAACGCGTCGACGCCTTGGTCGCGTGCCCTCGCCACCTTCGCCTTCCACTCTGGGTCTTTCGTGCACCACGTCGAGAGCGTGCTTCGACTCAACCCCACACGCTTGGCGAACGTCAACATCATGCCACCTTGCGAGAGGAAGTCACAGAGCGCTTCCAAGAGCTCGGGCGACTTCACCACACGCCCTGTCTCAGGATCGGCTGGAAGCCTCACGGGAATGTCGGGCGTGCCTACCATCACCTCGGTCGTGACTTGGTTTAGCACCGAGCGGTCCGATTGGCGAAGTCCGGGCGGACGTTTACGAGGTCGCCATTCTGGTCGCCACTCACTGTCGGGCGTGGGCAACTTGTAGTTCGGCCGACGCTTCGAGGGATCTTCCGTGGAAACCAAAATGGGTGGATGGTCACGGATGATTCTCACGTCGACGTCAGATGACGCCGAGGAGGGGTCTAATCGTTCGTTAGACGATGGGTTATCGTCGGGTTGGTACGTTTGTTCATCCGAGAATAAGGATGCGTCAGATCGACGATTTTTGACCTTCCTGACGATTTCAACCGATTTGAAATTTTTTGAAACGGGGTCAACCATTTTGAAACTTTCCTAAAAATTTTTTGAGGGAGGGGTAGCAACTCGGATTTTTTGGGAGTTGCCTTTTGGTTCAAAATTTGATTTACCACTCACGCCACCTCCCCCGCGGGCCGGCGAGCGAATTGGGCCCCCCGGGGGTCGCTCGGCGTTTTTCGGCGAGGGCCGTTCGGCATAAAGTGCGGGATCGGGCACGCAAACCCCGGGGCGGCCTCCGAAATTCATCCTACAAATATCTTTCGACCGTCTCGAATTATGACCCATCCTGCTGGGGTGGTGGCTCGCCGGCGATACCGCACCACGTCCCGGGCTGTTTCGAACGGCATGCCAAACTCGGCGGCCACAGCTTTTAGATCCTCTCCGCTTTCGACCCGGCGCCTCAGTTCGTTTACTTGATCGTCTGTCCACCGGGCCCGGGGTGAATCTTCACCCAACACGCGCCCAGCGCCGCTAACGGCTATTGTTTTCGTCATCTCTTACCCTCCGATTCCTCGAAGGTAAAACGAAAACATGCGCGCTGTCTTTAAGGCGTGCTTATGGCGTGCTAAGTGCCTAGTACCGCAAACGTTTTAAATAGGTATCAAAAATATTCATACATAAAACCCCACAACCACGGGGTAGGCAAGACATATACAGGGTTAACCCTAACTCTTGTATTTCGCTGTGGCCTAGGCGTTACGGCTCGATCCTATCTAGCCGCGCGCCGGAGTTCGAAAGAAAACACCCGGCCCTAACCACCGGGTAGGTTAAAACGGGCACGCTCGCGCCAAGGCCTTAGGGTTAACCCTAGACTTTAACCACCGTGGCTGGTGCGGCGTTTCGTCGTGCAGTAACTAAAGTACTAACTCAGCCAAAAAAGAAAATCCTTATAAGGAATCTTTACAGGGGGATACCCTTTTAAAAATCTCTCCACTCTCTCGAAAAACCTAAGTACTTAGTTACTTAGCACCCCCCAGTGGCTGGTGTAGCGATAATAAGTTAACAAGTTAGGCTGGTTTCGTATCTCTGTATAGGAAAGATATTAAGGGGTATACCCTTTAATACTCTATTATGCGAGTTAATAAAAAATAGGTAAGATGTTAACTTATTAGCGTTTTTTTGCCCGCAACCCTACAAGGTTAGCTATTAACTTCGAAAAAATCGGAGTTTAAGATAATAAGCTAACAGTGGATCTAAAACGGTATAGCCATAAAACTAAGGGGTATACCTCTTTAATCTTTTCCGCCCCTCTCTACAAACTTCGAAAAAATTAGTACCCCGTGGTCAGAGGCGGCCGCACCCAGTGGCAAATGGCGCTCTGGGTTTTCCTTCTTCCACTCTCTATTTAATAGCGTGGCTGGCGTGCCGGTGTGGCTCGTGTGGCTCGTTGGCTCGTGTGGCCGATGTGGCTGTTGTAACGTGTCGACCCTATTTAATCGGTGTGGCGTCGACGGCCCCCAGCACGCCCGGGCGTGGTTCTTCTTTTGCCTCTCTATTTAATAGCGTCTGCTTCTTTCACTCTCTATTAAATAGCGTTGGCCTTCTTTCCTCTTTCCTCTTTTCCCCCGTGCCTGCCTAGTGTATTTCTATTGCCTTTTCTCGCTTATAAAAGCGTATGGGGTTTTTCGTCCTGTTTTCCGTAGCGTTTATCGTTTTTAAGATTGATTTAAATCAAATAAATGCAACAGATAGCACTGCGCAATATTGCATAAGATTGCATTTAAGCGTATTATTCCGATTGAAGGCAATAGCGAGCACTGCTATTAGCCACACAATGCAACACCACACAAAAAGAGGAATTACACCATGACATTAACCCACCGAAACGAATTAGCCGCGGCGATCCTGACGCGTGAAACCAAAAAAGCGCCGTTCTATGTCGATTTTTCTTCAAATCGTCAGGTTTTGCGCGATGAAGCAACCTTCACGCGATTGGCCGCTAATGCTATCGCCTATTTGGTCGACGATATCGACCCGGAAACGTTCGACCCCCTCAGTTTCGAAGTTTTCCGCTGCGCTCGAGGTGCGTTTATCGCTGATGTGACCTTAGCCGTAGGTGGCCCAACGATCCGCGCCCGCTTCGAGTCCGACTGGGACGAATTAACAATAACGGCTTCATGGGGCGGCGATTACGTCGAGCTCACCGCGAAAGAAGGCCCGTTAGTCGAATGGGTTAAGGACTACGCAGAGCTCTGCTAACCACCATCACATCAGCACCATAAGGCCGGTAACCACCCCGGCCGTTTTCCACCACTATTTAAAAAGAGGAATACATCATGGCTTACAGATTTGAGAGCGTCATCAGCAAAGATTACACGGCCGGCGGGCTTGTTTTTCGTGCTTTTAGTGAAGATGAAATTTCTTCGAGCTTCGGCACCTTAGAAGATTGCGCCCAGACCACGATCACCGTAGCCGTAGAAAAAGAAGGGGCCCCGGTGGCCTCAGTCGATTTGCTCGCGGCGTTTTGGTTTGCCTCTGAGGATGATTTACTGAATCGTTTTCGCTCCGGCGCCTACCAGTTCGATTTTTACGATACCCCGGACAGAGTAGCTATGGCGGCGCACGACTGGGACCCTCAACTTACGGGGCCAGGCGATTTAGATGATCTTTTTGGCTCTACTCCCGGCGCCTGCTACAACGCCATGACGGCCGCTGCCTCCGAAGTTTGCCGTGAACTCGAGTGGACGATTCGGGGAATGCGCGAAGAGGATCTAATCGGCTAATCGCACCGTCACCACCCCGGCCACGTCATCCACCACCATTATTTAAAAAGAGAGGTTCTACCATGGCTTATTGTTTTGAAAGATTCGGCAGCGATGCTTACACGGCCGGCGGGCTCGTTTTTCACGCGGTCTGCGAGAATGAAATTACTTCGAGCTTCGACACAATGGAAGATTGCGCAAAGACCAAGATTTATGTTGTCGTCGAAAAAGACGATGAACAGATTGCAGCTATCGGCTTCGATGCGACTATGGGGATCGAGCCCAACGGCGTTTACTTCTTCGATTTTCGCGAAAACGTGGACCGAGTAGCTATGGCCTCTAACGGCTGGGAATCTCAATTTACGACGCCTGAAGATCTTGACGCTCTAGACGAGCTTTTTAGTTCGG
>OGXZ01001267.1_pt1 | contig 14558 bp, 17 predicted proteins | sample 1576431 | NCBI WGS metagenome assembly OGXZ01 (sample SAMEA3541590, study PRJEB24748) | human gut metagenome | biome: human gut; feature: human-associated habitat; material: faeces | place: China | collected 2012
CTTATCATAAAGTTCTGTCACAGCCTTTATCTTTTCCTCCGGATAGAAATCAGTACTCGTATTCTTCTTGTAATAACGATAGATCTTGTAGGTGATTCGACCTATAGAAATAAAAAGACGTAAATTGTAGTTGTCACTAGTGTTTTTACCAGTGACACTGCATTTAACGTTGCTCCAGCCTGACTTTGACTATCATCATGCCAGCTATAGCACTGGTTAATAACGATATTTCATGGTTAACCTCTTCAGGGAGCAATGCGGGAGCAAATGATAACTTTTTCACCAAACAAAGGGTTTAAAATAATTATTAGGATATGGAGATCCTAATGGATGATTAAAATCTTTTGCGTAAAAAATTTGAAAGCTATTATTATTAAAAAAAATTTGCTTAAAGTGTGTAGAAGAGTTTAGGCATAATTTATAACCATTATTAAAGTCCTTTTTCAAGAATATACCCTGTAGCAAGTTACCAACATAAAGTGTACAATTACCTAATAACGTTCCTTCTAGGATAGTAATTATTTCAGAATCTGTATAAACTTTACTATACCGTTTACTTATTTGAAATAGTTGGTGCAAGTTGAAATTAATTCTCATGTTGTATTTGTGGTTGCTTAACCAGGATTCGGTTATTGTGAAAAATAATCCAGACGAAAAATCTTTTTTTCCTTGCTGGTTACTATATACGAAATCAACGAAATACTTTAAGAATATATAACATTCATTTAATTTTTTTTTCGTTTATATCATTATATGTAACGCCAATTGGGTACATATAATAATATCTATAGAAAATACTTTCCACTTTCACCTCCTTTGATTAAGATATCATCTAATGAATAGATCTCTTGTCCACTTACTTTAATTAGATGTTTAGTTATTGATGTTGAAAAGATTTCATCTAACCCTATGATTTCTTCATCAATATCAAGTTCATACATGAAGCTATCAGCATTAGGAAGATCAAAATATCTAATATTTGTATTTAGATCTATTAGTTGTAAATGACATAAACCTCTACCAGTGTTTCTTGCAAGAATTGCTATATCATCAATGGTTAGATGAATAGTTTCTTCATTATATATTCTAAGTAAATTAGCATAATCATTCATTACATCTTTTTTAAGACTATCTATCAATTTATTGATAAGTCTGTTGTTAATACCCTGAACTGTGAGGTTTAATTTAAGATCACCATGAGTAGTGAAGTATTTAAAGAAGTCAGTAAAGGAAGTTTGTGCAAGATTTTCCCAATATAAATATTCTTCAATTTCTTCATTCTTGACATCCCATAAGAGATCCCACTTCCATGGCCAAATATCATTAATTACCTGGCGCGTAAAATAATATTCTGTTATCATTTTGCATTTATTTATGAACTTTATTTAGCATGATGTAATAACTACTAACCCGTTTATTCCTTCTATTATTTAATATATCATATAAACTAACGTATCCTTTGAATATTTCAAGATGATGCGAAGAATCGCTGACTCTAAACATTTTGGTGTTCCTTTTTTTGTTATAATTTATCGGTTTCCCATTGCGACCTTTTCGGAGATATTTATAATTATGTATTGATGCAATTTCATCGGTAGTTTAGTTATCTAGTACAAGTATGTCCGACGGCTTCAATAATAATCCTTTTTTATTTAGTTTATTATTTATATTTGTTAGAATATCTATTTGGTGTTTTGACAACTTATTGTTATACACAATTGCATTAAATATTGTTTTACCAAATTTTGCATCTAAACCAGTAATAAGATCCATTAAAGCTAATGCATCATCAAGATTTAACTCTCCATCGGGGTCTAATTGGTCGATGGTAAATGTTATCTAAAGTCTTAAGTCACAACCATATGGCCAAGGTATTAAATCTTTCGATGAGTCCCCTTAGTCCTTATATATTCATATCACTAAGAAATGTATGCACTACATGAGTTCTTCTTTTATGAGCAAAACTTAAGGCACGTCTGAACAACGTAAGACTTGGTTTAAACGCGGTTTTGATTCTGGTAATCCTGGCGTATGTAATACCTGGAAAGATTAGACCAACCAAAGTGGCTCTCGAAACGCAAGGCAGGGAAAAGGAACAAGGGGTTCCTGTCAGTGACCAAACTGAATGTCTTCCCTGCCATTTTTTGTGTTCCGAAAGCCAAATTTAAATGGCAGAATTAATGTTGCATCCCCGCCATGTGACCCTCATGAGCTGAATGATCCATAGGGTTTTCGGTCTCGGGCTTCGTCATGGTGTGTTGGCTGTGATCCATAGCGCCATGATCCATGCTGTGCATGGCGCTCCCTTGCCAACCGGCCACCGCCGGATCGGCCATCCCCGCAATCATCGCGACGTGCGAGAGCACTAAAAAGCTCGCAACACACGCCACATGAAAACCCATGCGAGTACGAGTGTCTGCTTTGCCCAAGATCACGCGCAAATTTAAAAGGGCAATCAAAATCATGGGAATACCGGCCAAGAGATACGTAAGAACGGCCAACCAATCCACCCAAGTACGCCACTCTCCCGCCGCCGTGACGGGCACGACGACTGTCGGGATCAAATACGCCGCAATCCCTAAAAACACCAGCCCCGCTAAGATGCCGGCGATGTGATTAATGGCACGCACGACGGGGTGCTCACCACGGCTAAAGAGCAGCACTAATTCGGTAATGGCAATGGTTTCGGCCAGCACTACGGGCAAAGCCATAAAGAGAAGAAGGTTCCACGGGGAATTGATCATCAGCAATTCCATATAATGGGTCATCGACATGTTTGTCACTCCTGAAATAAATCAAAACGTTGGGCATACAACGCCCTGCCCTTCTCAGCTGCGTCGAGCGGGGAAAGGGGCACAAGAAAAAATTAAGGTTCAGGAGTTACGCCAGTGGTGGTCGATATAGACCTTGAGGGAACGTTTGTTCAAACCCCAGTGACACCGCTGGGAAAGCCGTAACGAGATTCGGCATCAAGTCGATCGAGAGCGTGTTGACTTGGATAGCCAGAAGCGGAGAACAGCAAAAGTGAAACGCCAAGGTGCAACAATCTTGCGTGATGGATGGGGATTCACTGATCTCAGTCATGGCTGAGGTTTGGCTGTTGTCACAATGATGAAAAGCCGTTGAATTATCGGCTAACGACTGCGTGGTGGTTGGAAGTCCGTTTTGTGCCCACGCCTCAGGCGTTGTGCCGATAAACGGCACAACGAGCATCGTCATGGCGATAAGCCAAACGACGACGGATCGTGTGAGGGCAGGAAGACGCGGGCACATGCTTAAGCTCAATAGAGATAGGTGGACGGGTATTGTTGTGGCGTTGTGATAAAATCCGTCGAAATCATAGCCCATGCGAACTCCGCTGTCGTCAAATCCCTTTGACGTGACCAGCAAAAGCGCTTGGGCTTCCTTTTTAATGTTGTACGGAATTCCGTGCGAAACCCATGTCTCCCTGTTGAGTTGATCGGTGACCGTGTGGCAGAGATGTTCACCACAGCCGATCTTCGCTGGGAGCGTTTTTTTGTGAGTGTCGTTGGCTTTCATGAAAAAATCAGCGACTGACGAAACGTTCTAAGGAGATGAAAATGTTCAGTTGGATTTTGTTAATCGTAGCAGGACTTGCCGAACTGGGTTGGCCAATGGGTTTTAAACTGGCTTCTCAGGCTAAAGTTGCGGGTGTGACCACCAGCTTCATCGGGTGGCTCATTTTTGCGGTTGTGATGATGGGATTGTCGAGCGTTCTGCTTTATCTCGCTCAACGACACATTCCGATTGGTACAGCCTATATGGTGTGGACCGGTATTGGTGGGGTGGGCACGGCTGTGCTGGGAATGGCGCTTTTTGGTGAGCCCATCACCATCATGCGACTCTTGAGTCTCACCATGGTGATGGCTGGGTTGATTGGCCTATATGTGTTTCGCTAACTAGCGAACCTGTAGGAATTTGTGCGTTTGAAGCGAGACGCGATACTTTCCTCCACGAGCCAAGACGGTCTCAAGACAGAGGGCCGTGGAGGCTGCTTCACAAGAAAGGGGCTGAAGCGCAATGGTATGCGCCCGGGTGCAAAGTGGCAAAAGAGCATCCAACTTTTCGAGGGAGTCTTTATCCTCGAGCACCATTTTGATTTCATCGGCCCTGGCTAAGGCTTGCGCTTTCATGGTGCGTCCCCCAGGCATATCCACTTTGGGGCTCACTGTGACAAACACCTCGTCGGGGACATCAATCTCTTCGGTGCCACTCGTCTCAATTTGAACGGCATATCCTCGATCCAAAAGGCCTTGACAGAGCGCACGCAACGGTTGAAGACAAGGCTCACCCCCGGTGATCACCACCATGTTTGCTTGAGGGAACCGCGATTGAATCGCATCAATCAAGGCCGCTTCCGTGGTCGCAGCCGCATGGGGCACATCGGCTTTAGTAAAGCACGCCGACAAGTCGATGTCGTCTTCGCGGCCTAACTTCCACGTCCACTTTGTGTCGCACCAAGGGCACTGACAGAGGCACCCTTGCAGACGCACAAAGACAGAAGGGATCCCCGCCTTGGAGCCTTCCCCTTGCACGGAATAAAACACTTCATTAACGAACAGCATGTTGCGTCAAGCTCCATGTTGCCGTGCATTTGCGTGTTTCTTCCACCGAGCAACGCACCACCGTCACCCCTGTGCCCTCGAGTTGCTTTGGTGCGACGACCTCAGAGAGGTAACGCGCCATGTTTTCAGCGGTGGGGTTAAAGGGGGTGACAACCACGGTCGGATCAATCGCTTGAAGAGCCTCGCGAATGGGATCGTCTTCCCAGACCAGAAAATGATGATCCCAGTGCTCTTCAATCCAGAGACAGAGCTTTTCCTTGATAAGGCTAAAGTCAATCACGCGTCCCAAATGATCCAATTCTTGAGCCGTGCACTCAAACGTGATTCGATAGTTGTGGCCGTGCAAGTGAGAGCATTTGGACTCGTGTCCACAGACACGGTGCCCTGCCGAGATGTCGTGATAGCGAGAAACGGTAATCATGCTTTTACCGCCTGCAAGAACTCTTGCCGTTTCTGAGGATCTTCAAAAACCCCACGCATCACTTGTGTAGTCATGCAGGAGTGCATGTCTTTCACCCCACGCCACGTCATGCAAGCGTGAGAGGCCTTGACATAGACGGCCACCCCTTTGGGGGCAATGAGCGTTTCGAGCAGATCCGCAATCTGCACCGTACTTTCTTCTTGGATCTGAGGACGATTCATGATCCAACTGATTAGGCGTGAGAATTTCGAGATACCAATGACCTTATCGCCGGGTACAACACCAATCCACGCTTCACCCAAAATCGGGGCGAAGTGGTGCGAGCACGTCGAGCGAATGGGAATGTTGCCCACGATCAACATGTCGTTGAGGGCTTTCGCGTTGGGAAATTCGGTCACCTTAGGCATCGGGGTATATCGCCCCACGAACGTCTCTTCCAAATACATTTTGGCGATTCGCTCGGCCGTTTCTTCCATGTTGGGATCGTGATCGATGTCGATCACCAAAGCGCGTAACACGTCGCGCACTTTCTCGGTGACTTCGTCTTGCAATTGCACTAACTCATCGGGGGTGACGTAGTCAGCGATGTTGTCGTTCGATTTGAAGGGAACGCCCTTTTCTTGCAAGCGTTTGATGATTTTTTCACTAATAGACATGTGTCTTCATCGTCACTGACGGGAGGGTGCCATCAAACTCCGTCAGCGCGAACTCCTAAAAAATAAATCTGGTCTGAGTGACCTTTAGTAAAGTCGGTTATTTTAAGGCATAACCCGAGAGAACCCATGATTCTTTGCGGTTTTTTCTTTTTATGACGATTTAGCTGGGAGACGTGCGTAGACACTCTGAACCAATAAGCCCATGGTCAACATGACTAGCGCCGTGGAGATCGTCATGACGCCCATCCCGACAATGGGCGAGACAATGGCGCCCAGGAGGAAGGGACAAAAACCCAACAAGGCGGATGCGCGACCCGCGCGTTCACGCTCTGCGTCCATGGCTAAGGTCGACGCGGAGGGCATCGTAAAGCCCACAAACACTTGCATCACGAAAAGCGCAGCTTCAAAGCAAAAGACATTTTGCTCGGTATAGAGGACCACAGCGATCAGTATGGTGGCTAGGCCAAACCCTCGCACACCAATCTTGAGCGCTTTAAGCGCGGGGAGTCGGGTTGAGATATTCGCGCCCATCATCACGGCCAAGCCGTTTGCCCCAAAGCAGAGACTAAAGGCCAGTGGTTCTAGGCCATAGTGGACCTGAAAAAGGAATGGCGAGGCTGAGATGTAGGCGAACATCCCACCAAACGTGAACGCTTGAAGCAGTACAAATAGGATAAAGGGACGATTTTCGAAAAGCACAAAATAGCTCTGAAAGGTCGACACCAGGCTTCCTTGGTAGCGACGCTCCAGCGCAAGGGATTCGTTGAGTGGCGCAGCAAAGGCAATCACCCCCACGCCCAGAATCGTTAATACCACAAAAATACCGTGCCAATCCGTAAAGGACAAAAGCGTACTGCCCGCAATAGGCGACAAAATCGGTGCAACGCCGTGCACGGTCATCAGGAGCGCAAAAAAGCGCCGTAGCACGTCGCCTCGATAAAGATCGGTTGCTACCGCTCGTGACATCACCACACCACCTGCGGCAAAAAAGCCTTGTAGACTACGCAGCGCAATGAGCACATGAATGTTGGGGGCAAACACCAAGGCTAACGACGTGAGGGCGTATAGCGTCAAGCAGATCATCAACGGACGACGACGGCCATACTTGTCGCTCAACGGTCCCACAATAAACTGTCCTACACCCATACCGATCATGGCAGACATCAAGCTTGCTTGCGTGAACGACGGATACGTGTGAAACGCTTCCGTGATCTGAGGCAACGCAGGCAGATAGAGGTCAGTAATGAACGGCCCAAACGCCGAGAGCGTTCCCAAGAGAAAAATTAAATAGAGGCGAGAATTGTGAACAGTAGTGGTCATGATGCTTTTCTAACCTTGACGAAACGGATTCGTCGGTTCTGTTAGGGAAAAGCCTAACATGAAGAAAATCGCTTCGCTATAGCTATAGACATCTTTGGTTACAAAATTGTCTTTAAAATCTCTCCCAAAAGAGAGGTTGCGTCACCGCTAAGAGATGGCTATGCTCAAGAGACTCTTGAAATTTGCCTCCTCAGAAGGACTTCTTTTTATGCTGAAACACACGATTGGCTGGAGCGTGATAGCTCTCCTTTTAGGTATGACCTCGCTCACGCAAGCCCGTACCAATGACGACTTGGCTCCAGAAGGTGGATCGAGCTGCGGGGGTCAGATCGAGGCGACCTGCCCGGTGAGTTTAAATACGACCACGGCCATGGAATTGGAGCCCTGCTTTGGCAAGCCCATCAAGATAAAAGAAGTGGCCCCCGGGGTAAAACAAGCTATTTACGATGCTCGTCCTATTGTCTTTAAGCATCTGAATGCTTCGAGCTTTGATGCCCAGAAAATGAACATGTTCATGACGCCCAATCAAGTGGCGTTTCTCGCTGAACTCACGACGCAAAGCGACGGCCGTGACGTGTTGACCAATATGGCCGTGGTGAATTTGTCTGAAGTGACCAAAGCCAAATAGTTTTGGCAAGAACACCCTAAGCTATCAGGAGCAGGATCTGGTATGAGAAATCGACCAGGTCCTTTTTTCATGTTTCCTTCCACTCCATCGTGATAACACCGATAAAACACTCGTTGTTAACGCTAGCAAAAGACCATAAGTCTTCTCAGGATAGGCGATTGCTGCTGTTTTTGTGTGTTTTTATCATCAAGTTTCTTACATTTTGTTACTCTAGTTTAGAGATTTGCCAAATCCTAAGGATATTCCGCATATCCAAGTCAACTCCTTGACACCCAAGAAAGCTTGGATGCAGCCACGATGGATCCCGCGTTTTTTGTTAGACGCAAGACACCGACGGCATTGGTGATCGATGCGATACAAACAGCCCCCATCTGATTGGCGAAATTAAATATCAAGTGGATAGGAATCTTGACAAAGGGCAATACATCATTTCAGGGTCGTCAAACTTCCGCAAACTCCCTCACGCGAATGAATCCTTAGCTGGACGAACAGGCTTTGTGCGTGTTCGTACGATGACGGAAGCAGAACAGCGTGGCGTTCCGCCAGGTTTTCTCAAAGTACTATTTGATGGGCGACTTCCTTTTTCAGTCCATTTTGAGTGCAGCAAGTCTTTGATCTTGGAAGCGTCAATACGTGGTGAATATCCCGAACTGTTAACCATTAACGATAACGAAAGTCGCCATCGTTGGCACAAGTCGTATTTGCAGAATCAAGTCCTGTTGGATATGCGCGAACTGTGGGATACCCGCAAACTCGATGTAACCGACCAGGTTTTAGAATGTGCTGCGACCTATTCCAGTCGAGAAATCAGCAAGGCTAGTCTAGCCAATCAGTTTTCTGTCAGTTGGAAGACACTTGATAAATACTGGTCCGCTGTACAGGCGATGTACCTAATCGATATGGTCCATGGATGGGCGAAAAAGGCCTATGACCGACCAGGGAAGGCGCCTAAGAACTTCATGGCAGATAGTGCGCTCATGGCGTATTACCTGAGAATTTTTCAACCCAACGACTATAGAAAAGTCACAGAATGAAGGTGGAAAACTCATTGAGACGTGGGCCTACAATCAATTAAAGCAGAAGTGGATTTACATCCTCTATGGGATTTGAACTACTTTCGATCACGTCAGCACGAGATAGATTTTCTTATCACTAATGAGAAAGGTCGAATCTTGGGCATCGAAATCAAAGCGAGTGAAAGTATTAACTCCAAAGATTTTGAACACTTAAGATGGTTCCAAGAGCTCATGGGTCAAGAACAATTTAGGGGCATCATTCTTTATGCTGGCGATAGGGTACGCTCTGGAGGCGATGGCCTTTTTGCCTTCCCGATGGCCGCCCTGTGGTCTGATGTCACTCAATGGGAAGAACTATAGGTTGCGATGGATGGTGATTCGATGCCACATTAATAATTGGGCACCCTCCCATGGGAAGAGTGCCCATTGTTCACTTCAGGAATGAACGTTTAAGCGAGATTATTTTTTGCTGAAGATCAGCTTGAACGCCTGGAGAACCACCATGAAGGCACCGATGATGAACATAGTATCCCCAGCAAAGCGTGCCCAACGCAAGCTCACCAACGTGGCGCTTTGCATGACCGCTTCGCTACGAGCGTACCAAAGACCTTCAGAGATGCTCGCAGCTGCCTGGATCACACCGATCGGGAGCAAGCTCGTGATAATCATCACCACCAAGCCCACGTTAAGGAGCCAGAAGCCAGGGCCCATCAAAGCGGGCGAGTAATCAGCCTTCGGACGGATGTAGTTCAAGACCAAGAACACAAAGCCTAACGCCAAGAACCCGTACACACCGAAGAGCGCCGCGTGAGAGTGAACCGCCGTGGTATTGAGACCCTGCACGTAGAAGAGCGAGATCGGCGGATTGATCAAGAAGCCAAACACCCCTGCGCCCAACATGTTCCAGAAGGCCACCGCCACGAACATCATCACCGGCCAACGCAGACGACGAGCCCAAGGAGCGGCATGCTGGTAAGACCAGTGTTCATAGGCTTCATAGCCCAAGAGCACGAGCGGCACCACTTCCAAGGCCGAGAACACAGCACCCATGGCCATACCAGAGCTGGTCACGCCAGAGAAGTAGAGGTGGTGCATGGTCCCCGGAACGCCACCGATCAAGAAGAGCGAAGCGGAGGCAAGCGAGGTCACCGTAGCCGTGCGCAACGACACCAAACCGAGGTTGTAGAACACGAAGGCAATCGCGGCCGTGGCAAACACTTCAAAGAAGCCTTCCACCCAGAGGTGAACCACCCACCAACGCCAGTATTCCATGACGGTGATTGGAGAATGTTCGCCGTAGAAAAGACCCGGACCGTAGAAGAGACCCACACCCACCATGGAGGCGATGAAGATCGTCAACAAGTTCTTGTCGGAGTGCTTGCTGCGAAGCGCGTTGACAGTGCAACGAAGCATCAAGAAGAGCCACAACAGTAAGCCCACAAAAAGCATCAACTGCCAGAAACGACCAATGTCCAAGAACTCATAGCCCTGATGACCGAACCAGAAGTTCATGCCCTTTGGCAAGGTCTGAGCAATGGCCAAGTAGTTACCAGCAAAGGAACCCGCCGCGACGATCAAGAGCGCCACAAACAAGAGGTTCACACCCAGGCGCTGGAAAGCAGGGTCTTTACCGCCGTTGATCACGGGAGCTAAGAAGAGACCCGCCGTCAAGAAGCCCGTCGCAATCCAAAGGATCGAGGCCTGAATATGCCACGTACGAGCCAAGGAGTACGGGAAGAAGGACGAGGTATCGATACCGTAGAAACCACCGCCTTCAATGGTGTAGTGAGCGACAAAGCCACCCAAGAGAACCTGCACAACGAAGAGTAAACCGGTGAGCGCAGCATACTTCCAGAGTGCTTTCTGGCTAGGCGTCAACGCCAAGCGAGAGAGCGGATCGACGTCGGGCACTTTCACCGTGTCTTGCTTCTTGTTCCAGGCATAACCCCAAACGAGAAGGCCGACACCCAAGATCAAGACCACAACAGAGGCCACGGACCAAATGATGTTTTCCGTCGTCGGCACGTTGTCAATCAACGGCTCGTGTGGCCAGTTGCTCGTGTATGTTGCATCAATAGTCGGGCGATTCGTCGACGAGGCCCAAGCCGTCCAGAAGAAGAACGCCGTTAAGTGCTGACGATCGGTGAGCGAAGGCAACGTGTCCGTTTTCATCGCAAAGTGATCGCGCTGCGTGGCAAACGCAGGGTCGTTGCCATAAAGGCCAATGTAGTATTGAGCCGTTTGCGCGATAGCCTTAGCACGCGTTGCGGTAATGGTCACGCGTTCTTGCGCATCAGGCTTACCACCTTCTTTGTATTCTTTGGTCATGGCCACGCGCAAACCAGCTTGCTCTTCGGGCGTCAACGACTTATAAGGCGCCTGGAAGCGTTCTTGAGCGGTAATGTCAAGCCAAGCGAGCAATTCGCGATGCAACCAGTCAGCCGTCCAGTCAGGAGCTTGGTAAGCACCGTGCCCCAAAATGGAGCCCAGTTCCATACCGCCCGTCGACTGCCAAGCGCTTTGACCAGCCAAGATATCGTCTTTGGTGAAGACGACTTGACCATCAGTGGTTTGTACCACGCTCGGGAAAGGTGGTGCATGACGATAGACTTCACGTCCGGCAAAGCCCAGAAGTGTGAAGCCCACAATAAGTACGGCGAATAACCAGTACCAGAGTTTTTTGTATTGACCCATAACGGCATCCTTGTTTAGGGGTTTCAAGTTGGAGATAAATTTGTTGTTTTAAGGACTCGCCTATCAGTAAGCTTTAGATGCAACTTTGATGTAAGGCTGAAAGACAAGCATTTACTATTGTTGTATCCGAGATGCAACATTTAGGCGTAATAGTAAACGCTCGGAAACAATTTGAAAACCATCCTAATGGGAGAGATTATCTACGCCATCCGTGGGAATAACACGGGTTATCACCCTCACTTTCCCGCTCTGCGGACGCTCAAAAAAGAGATATTGAAACTCATACCGAGAACTCACATAGACGAATACGGCCGTCGGAGAGCCGATTATCGTGAGACAGGCTTACAACACTTTTCGCTAGTCAACGCTCCCTATCACCAGCATCGACCTTTTGTCCTCCTCTACACTAAAACCCCAAGCAAGAAACTTGAAACGCCCGCTCAAGGTGATGCTTGCTTGGGTAGAACATGGGGTATCGCCCCGGGTGTGAAAGGCCCGTCCCAGCAATACGCTGGTGTCCACTATGTCAATCAAGAAGAAAATCTGTATAAAACTCTAGTGCTAGGTCTTACTGACTAGCTAAACGGTCAAGTTTACGGTGTAAAACAAGATTTTCGGACCCTCTTCCACTTTTGAATCAGCTGTGATAGAATAAATTACAAGAGATAAGAAAGTTTGATACGAACTTGGTTAATTTTTCTAAACATAGAAAAATTTCTAACTCCAAGGCGTAATGAGATGAGTGGAGGTTCTACAATGGCTGTTCCACAATATAAACACCCACGTTGGTTAGCTTTGATCAGCTTTCTTGTTGTTGCGAGCGGTACACTCGCCGCCCAAGGCAACAGTGGCACGATCACGATGACTGGCCATGTTGTTGAATCGGCTTGCACGTTTGAAGCCGATATGGGTACCTCTGTTGTCGCTTCCGGTACCGCTTTGCACGTTGGCGTTTCTCGTTGCTCTCTTTATCGAAATCAGTCTCCACGCGCGTCTGTCACTTTGACGGCCACGAGTTCTTCATCCCCAGTCGTTTTAATCAAAAACGGCAAACGTGTCGCTTTGAACCAATCTGAAGTGATGGGGCAACTCGAACGTGATAACTCGCTCAACCATCTTCCTGACTATTTGGACTTTGGGACGCCAGTGGTAGCTGACAAAGCGCCCACTGGGGCAACGCAGCTCTCGCGCGCTTCGCTTAATCTGGAAGTCACCTATAAGTAATTTCGAGCACCACGTTGCCATCCTGCCAGTCATCGAGAACAAACAGTGGAGGCTCACCTGCGAGGAGCACCATGGGCGGTGTTATACTCATCGACAAATCATTTCTTTGTCGTCGACGTTCAAGCCACTCGACGCCCAAGTGTTCTTTTTCCCCTCTTCTAGTATCGTTGCACTGCAATGAAAAAAGCTCTCATCGTTAGCTCGCTTTCGTCTCTGTTTCTTCTCGCCGGCTGTGGCAGTATGGAATTTCTCGGCTCTGATGCCGATATCGTTGCAGCTGGTGCTCAAAACTGCCAGCAACTCGATGCGCAAAACAAGATCACGCATCGCTACGACGCACGGATGCGCAATATTCGCCGCGGTCTCCCCACGACGATCAGTGGCCAAACACTCGATTACAAAGTCTACGAGACCGAAGACATGAACGCCTTTGCTTTGCCCAACGGGTGTGTGCGCGTCTATTCGGCCTTACTCGACAAACTCAATGATGATGAGGCCCGCGCTGTTATTGGTCATGAAATCGGCCATGTGGCTCTTCGTCATAGCGTGCAGCAATATCGTACCAACAGTGGCGTAGCGATGACGCTCCAAGGCGTCAATGCCGTCGGTTCCCTGTTTGGGATCAGCGATGACTCGGGTATGTTGAACAAGCTCGCATTTTCTGCGATCAGTGCGCAGTACTCGCAACGCTTAGAGACGGAAGCCGATGACTACAGTATCGATTTGCTGCTCAAAGAAAGAGATGGGCACAAAAAAGCGATGGCACTGGCCGATGCGCTTCGCAAAATTTCGGCCGACGGAGAAGACTCCACGTTGCTTCGAAAAATGTTTGGCTCTCATCCCAATACAAAAGAACGTATCGCCCATATCGAAAAGCGTATTAATACGGCACCGTAATGCCTTTTAAATGGATGAAATCAAGCACGACAATGTTCATCACCCGCTTCGGAGTCCTTCTCAAATAACTCCACTTCTGGCCTCACTCAACTAAGGCGTACCTCAGTCAATGGGCAAGTTGACTACTAATCAACTTAACTCTCACAAAAAACTCCTGAATTAAATGTCAGGAGTTTTTGGGGCAGTCGCATCAGCATCATTAATCAATGGAAAGGATATAGCGGATCTTCGACGTGAAGTAACCCGCCCTCACACTGGGCTGTCGCTGGTACAGAGTCCACTTAATAGCCGCTGAACCCATTTTCTCATCGTATCCCCAATCGATCCAATTACCGAGCGACATGAGTGTTTTCGTTTGACTATATTCATCATCACCCCAGCAACGACCAGCACAGTAGCGGATTCCTAAGCCATCCACGCTTTGTCCATCGAGTCCACGCACACCCGCTGTTTTCGAGTCATGTTGAAAATCAGGGATTAACTGAATATTGATTCTTTGGTACTCTCCCAGACTAATCAGACCAGAACGACATACCGCATTAACCATTGTTTTCCTCTCTGCAAGTTTAATCCCTTGTGCTTTAGGCGTTACAGTACCAAACGAAATCTTGGTGGGCGAAATGTCTACTTGGCAGGCGGCATTAAGCTTAATATTTGAACTAGCCAGTAGGGTTTCGATTTTGGTCCAATGATAGTCTTTTATGGATAAATAGAGATTAGGAATCGCTAACGTATTATTCAAACCCCAATTTCGAGTAAGTGAAACGCAGGGGGTTTGTTTGCAAATCAAAACAACTCGTATTTCACCTGATATATGTAAGACATCCCCATCTTTGGCCCTCACACTCGCCAATATCTGCCCAGTACTTTGAGTCAAGGGATCATCATTTCTCCACTCCATGACATCAGTCGTAGTTTTATTTTCAATCACCAGTCGTCCTGTGATATTCAGAGCAACTTCATCTAACAATGTGATGGGCAATACATTTGCGAACCCCGTGTTGTCTGTCTGAATCACAAGAGGAGCTGATGTTGGCGAACTAGGATGAGGATAAAAGATGTGATCTTTTGAAATCGTCTGGACATCACTTTTCCACAGTACGCTATTCTCAGAAA
>OGXZ01001272.1_pt1 | contig 14521 bp, 10 predicted proteins | sample 1576431 | NCBI WGS metagenome assembly OGXZ01 (sample SAMEA3541590, study PRJEB24748) | human gut metagenome | biome: human gut; feature: human-associated habitat; material: faeces | place: China | collected 2012
TGCAGACGGTGTCATTAACGGCATGGATCTGGCACTGGCACGACACGTTGGAGTACTGGTAGTTCGTGCCCATCCCGCCACCGGGCAAGCCGATCTGGCCCAACACGGCCGCGAGAGCGTAGCCCATCCAGTGGAACTGTTCACCAAAGTCGATACGCTGGATACCCCAGCCCATCATGATCATGGTGCGATGCGAGGCCATCTCATCGGCCAAGGCCACAATCTTCTCGGCAGGAATACCGCAAATCTTGGCGGCCCACTCAGGGGTCTTCTTCACACCATCTTCTTTACCCGCGACATAGGCCAAGAACTCTTTGTAGCCCGAGGTGTACTTTTCCAAGAACGCCATATCGGCCTTGCCCGCCTCCACCAAGTGGCAGATCATACCGAGCATCATCGCGGTGTCGGTACCCGGGCGCGGGGCAATCCATTCGCTACCCAAATATTCAGCCGTATCGGTCTGCAAGGGGTTAATGGAAATTGTTTTGATGCTGGTTTTCGCTTTCAGCGCGCGGATGTAGCCAGCGACATTATGAATGGTGGTGTACCAGTCGATGTCGTTGGTGACCAACGGATCCGCACCCCAGAAGATGATGCGTTCGCTGTGCTTTAAGACGTTGTCCCAAGAGGTCGAGCGCGGATCACCCGTACCCACCACATAGGGGAGAATCGTCGAAATAGCAGCGGTGGAGTAGCTGTTACGCGTCTTGATCCAACCACCACAGAGGTTCAACAAACGCTGCAAGAGGTTAATGGAGGCGTTGACGTTCCCGGTGCTTCGCCACCCGTAGGAGCGTCCCCACACGGACTGCGGACCGTAGTTGTCATAGACGCGTTCCATTTCCTTGGCCACTAGATCCAAGGCCTTATCCCACGAGACACGCACCCAACGGTCACGACCGCGCTTTTCACGACTCTTAGGACCGTCCTTCAAATAGCTCTCGCGGACCATCGGGAAGCGAATACGCGCACGGTTGTACGGCAATTCCGTCAAGCCATTGAGGTTCACCGACGGAGCAAAGTCAAATTCAAAGGGGGTTAAGTGGGTGAGTTTACCCCCTTGTATGTGCGCACGTGCCACACCCCAACGGTTGGCCGTCATCACTTCGCCTTCATCGATCGTGGACTTACCAAGGTTAAACGTATCGGTGAGCGACAAGTCGTTTTTACCGAGTTCAAGCTCCTGATACTTCGCAGCGCTCCCCTTCTGACCGGGGTTATCCGACAAATGACGTACGGCTTCTTCGCCCGGCACAATCGCAGCTTGAGAAGTCGGGATGGCCGCAGCCAGACCAACGGCCGCAGACGACGTTAAAAAGTGGCGACGATTCAAGTTAGGCATAATTTTTTCTTCCTATATATCTCGAAGATTGTCGTCATCCAGTGCAGATGCTTCGAGTAACTTCCCCGTACTGCACGGATGATTGCTCTCTACCATCTCGAAAGACGTATGCCTTCGATCTGGGAGAAATACTCCCGAAGTTTAGGCACGAAAAAAACTCTTATAACTTGTCAGCTTTGCGCAAAGACTCGGGTAAACCATGACTTGGGTCAACAAAGTCTGGATTTCTCATTTCGTTATTCGGAAAAGAGCATAACGAAAATCTTTAAAAGAAGGGTTTACCCTTACGCCTAATGAATAATTTTCCTCTGCTTTTTCTAAGAAAAAAAAATCGAAAACGCCAATTTTCGTTAGTATCCCTGTGGAGGCTTATTTAAGCTGATTAAGTTGTCCTGGCGTCACCCCAAACACAGTTTTGAAAGCGGCGATAAAGGCTGAGGTGGAGGCGTAGCCACAATAATCGGCCACGTCCACTACACTGCGTCCCTCAAGCAACATGGGCAAAGAGTCGGTCAAGCACAGATGCAGTCGCCAGCGACGTAATGTCATCCCGGTTTCGCGTAACACAAGGCGCGAGAGGGTGCGCTCGCTCATGTGCAATTTCTCGGCCCACTGAGCGTTCAACACATTCATACTGCGCATCTCATCCTCTTGTGCCAAAAGGCGCAAGGGTTCATGGTCAGGGAGCGGTGCAAAGGTATCGGGAAGCACGCGTGCCATGGCAAGCTCCGTCAAGATCACCGAACTGATGGCTTCGTAGTACTTTACGCCAATTTGGGAGGGTTTCACTTCGGCCAAATGACGAATCATCTCAATCGTCATCGGGTTGAGCAGCATGCGCTGTGGGTGAAGAGGAAGGTTGGCTGCTTTGGCATGCTCCATCTGCACCATGATAAAGACCGTTTCCGCGTCTTGAGAGATACGACCGCAGTGAGCAAATCCGGCAGGAATCCAAGAGGCGCAGTGCACCGGGATACTCTGAATGTTTTTGGCGAGTTCCACCGCTGCATAGCCCTTGAGTGTGAGTGAAATTTGGCCCGTTCGATGCCAATGCCGGCCTTGCGTGTCGCTATCAAACGTGTTGATTTTGGTGGCACTGGCAATGGTGGTCAGGTTTTCCGTTTCGAAATTTTCAGGCCAATGCGTTGGAAAAGTCTTGGTCATGTTAACGTGTCCCCCCTCGTTCCTAATAAACCGTAACCGAGACATAGCGCTTTCAACGAATCGCTTATTTTACTTTGCCTGCATCACTCAGCCAATAGAGGAAATCCTCAATAGGAGCACGCACACCTAAAGTCGAAACAAAAAAGGCCCGATTCCAGACGTTCCCTCACCCAGAATCAGACCTTTTGAGGAGCGTTTAGATTCGCTTAAACGGCGGGTTCTTTGTAACCCATGGCGTATTTACCCGCCATAAAGCCCGACGTGTGCGCAAAGCCACAAGCGTTACCACCGCAGTAGAACGCCCCATGCACACCCGCGACGGTTTCCCCGGCGGCATAAAAGCCTTGAATGGGTTTGAGGTCCCAGCCGAGCACTTCAAAGTGTTCCGTCACACGCACCCCACCGCAGGAGAGGTTGTTCCAGGGGAACATGCGAATCGCGTACCAGGGACCTTGCTCGAGCTTGTACTGTTGATCGGTGCGCCCAAACTGCGTGTCGGTATGAGTTTCCACCGCTTTGTTCCAAGTGGTCAATTGCGCTTTAAGGCCTTTAAGATCAATACCCGATTTTTCGCAAAGCTCTTCAAGCGTTGCGCACTTCCAAAGGTTTTGTCCCTTGGCAAATTCGGCTTCGATACGCTCAGCCGACCAACTCGGCAACCCCACCAAAGCACCCAGCTTGATCTTTTTGAGCGTGCGCTCCCACGTGGCTTGATCCGCCAAGACGTAGTGGCACCCATCCGGGTTGCTCGCGAGCTTAGGCGTGACGTGGCAAATGCCTTCCAATTCGGTCACAAAACGCTGTCCGTTTTTGTTCACCAAAATGCCACCCTGACCCGTGATAAACCACCAACGGCAGTATGGGCCGTTGCGCCCATTGACGACAATGCCACACGGGTACGACGCAATGTACTGCATGTGCGAGAGCGGCACACCAATGTCACGCACGGCCAAACGCAGGGCTTCGCCATCGTTGCTCGGTCCGCCAATCACCACACCGTGACCCGCAACGCTTGGCACCCAGAAGTCGAGCGATTCGGCTGTCCCGGTGATCCCGCCCGTGGCCATAATCACAGCGCGACGAGCGTGGCAGGTCACCAACTTGTCACCATTGCCACAGGCCACACCCACCACACGGTTGGCTTTTTCATCAAAGTAAAAGCGCTTCACACCCATGCCATGGTGAATCGTGAGTCCACGTGCAGCGACTTCTTTCACCAGGACCTCGATGTAGTCGCGTCCTTTAAAAGAATCCTGACGATGCGCACGCAATTGAGAATGCCCGGCATACTTTTCCAAGTGGTGTTTGGCGAGTCCATGATCTTCCAACCAGTCAAACGCTTCGCCGGAGTGCTTAGCAAACGCGTAGACAGGTTCCTTCAAACTCATGTGTTCGCCATAGGCGATGATGTCGTTAGCAAACGTTTGCCAGGTGTCTTTACGACCTTCCGGGTCCGCTTTTTGCATACGCGAACCCCACGCGGTGAAAAGCCCACCACACAAGTTAGTTGCCGTATGAAATGGGCTCATGCCTTTGTCGAAAATCTGAACCTTGCCACCCGCGTCATGCGCTTGGCAAGCGGCCATCAACCCGGCACCACCACAACCCAAGACCACCACATCAGCCTCCATGTCCCAGTGGGTGGGTAGCGCGTGCTCAACGCTCGCGGCCTGCGCAGGTAACGAAGCCATGGTCGCGACAGAACCCGCCGCAACGCCCAAAAACTGACGACGAGATAAATCCTTCGAACGCATGACTATTCTCCTTTCATCTTGAGATTAAACGTATGGCAGTCGTTACATTCAAAATGAGGCTTACCATGCATACTGTGGCACGCCGTGCAATCACGTTCACCACGGTGCGAGAAATGGGGGTTTGGCGTGAGACCTTTGGTACGCTCAGCCAAAGCTTGGTAGGACTGGTGGCAGCTCAGGCACGTGGTTTTGCTGGGTGGCACGCTCGTCGATTGGGTATGACAGGTTTGGCAAGGCAGTTGCGCGTGAGAGCCCGCAACCGTCACAGCGGAAGCTGGCAGCGCGAAGGCCAGACCTAAGGTCACGGCCATAAGGAGTTGATGGATTGTCATCGTTGATGCTCACTTCAAGGGGTTGAAAAAAACGCTTCACGGAAGCGGTCGCTTGGGGCCACCTCCTTGAGAGTGACGATGAAGAAAAAGCGACGCTGATCGTTCTCTCATCGATAACAAAAGTCTAAAAGTGAGCAATCTAAAAAAATACCTACCGCGGGAGGTAGAAAAACGCACAAAGAACCCACGGTGGGTCTTTGAGCTAGCGACGCGACGCAGTGCTCACACTCCCCAAGGTCGAAAAAAACGGCTCCAAGTCCGAAAACCTGAAGCCGTTTAGGTGGAGACAAAGCGTTTCTACACCGAAACGCGGGTTAGATTCCTGGTCTAGGGAACCTTAAAGTCGATGAAGTGGCACGTTGCGCACACGTTCTCTGGCTGCTTGTGGCCCTGGTGGCATTCCAAGCAGTTAAGACCCACTAAGTGGTTGTAGTGAGGATCGGGGTTAAGCCCTTTCTTCTTGGTGCGTTCCGCAACTTTATCAATATCGCCGTGGCAGGTTTCGCACGACTTCTTCACGTCGACCGTGGCACCGGGCTGCGGAGCCTTATCGCCGTGGCAAGACGCGCAAGCGACACCACGCGCCACGTGACGATCAGCGAGGAAGTGGTTGTCGCCGGCGGCAAACGCCGTCATCGTGCCAGCCACCAACAGGCTCAAGAGAGCCGCTTTCAACATTGTCGTTTTCATAACATTCTCTCCTTAACCACGAGTTTTGGCACGAGCGGTTGCATGGCGAGCGGCCACACGACCAAAGACCATACCACCACCGAGCTGGTTACCACCGATGTCGTCATGACTCCAGACGCCACCCGCCGCGGCACCCGCTGCGTAGAGACCCGGAATCGGTTCGTCTTCCCAGTTCACCACGTTGGCGTTGGTGTTGATCTTCGGACCACCCATCGTCGTGGCAATACCACCCGCAGCCGGGATCATGTAGAAGGGACCCGTTTCCAAGGCATGCGGCGTGGCGTAGTCGTACGGAGGATCGAGCTCCTTGGCCTTACCCGCTTTCACAGCCTTGTTAAATTCGCGCACGGTTTCTTCCAAGGCTTTCGGGGGCACGCCAGCGGCCTTCGCCACTTCGGCGATGGTCTTGCCAGTCGGAACCTTGTAGCCCAAGACAGCAAAGCGCTTCAAGGTGTTGGTGAGAATGTTGTCGTTGGCGTCAGCGTCCGCCCCAATCAACATCCAGGAGCGGTTATCAGGCGTCATCTGCACAATGCCCTTGGCCTTCGGGGTCTGTAACCAGTCTTCAGGCAAGAAGCGCTTACCGGCGCTGTTGACCTGAATGCCGTAGCCCGCGTGCATCAAGGGAGAAGGATTCGCGTGGCCGTCAGGCGTAATCGGGCCCGCGTAGAACTGGTCCAAATTCACTAACTTGGCACGCACTTGCATACCCATGGTGATGTTTTCGCCGGTGTTCCAGGGGGTAGCACGCAACACCAAGTTGCTCGCCCACTGACCAATCCAGGCGGTGGTCATGGCATGGTTGGCGCCGTATCCACCCGTCGTTAAAATCACGCCACCCTTGGCGAAGTAGTTCTTGCGGCCGTTAGGCGTCAAGCAAGAAATCCCTTCGACTTCGTTATTGGGCGTCGTAATGAGTTCAATACCGTTAGTGTTGTAGTGAATAGGCACATTGATCTTCGTGAGCGCGGCGAGCAACTTACGAATCAACATGGAGCCACCCGTGATGCCGTTACCTTGGGCAATCACGCAACGGGAAAGTTCCGGAGCGGGAAGGTTTTCCCAAAGCTTGAAGGGCACACCCTTGTCGATCAACCAGTTAACGCCATCGGCCGCTTCGTCCGCATAGACCTTCAAGAGTTCAATGTCAGACTTGTAGTGCGACAACTTCATCATGTCGGCCACAAACGCTTCCTTGGAATCTTCCGGATGGTGTTGCTGCATCTTGGAGCCCACAGCGGCAATCCAGCCCGAAGAGTAAACCGTCGTCCCGTCAGGACGAGGACGTTTTTCAAGCAATACGACATTGGCGCCCTTTTCAGCAGCTTCCAAGGCGGCACACATACCCGCCATACCGGCACCCACAACCACAACATCGAATGTTTCTGAGGGGAAATCACCCGCGTTGGTCTTTGTGGCGGTGGATTTTGCGAAGACTTCGCCCATTCCAACCGTGAGACCTGCACCAAGCAAGCCTCCCTTCAAAATGTCACGACGTTTCATTTGCATCGTTATCTCCTAGACGAAACCACTTTGTTCAAGTGGATGGGGTCTGATCGCTAAGTTGGTTAGAGAGCGATCAGTCAACTCTTAAAGGTTAATTCAAAAGGAATGCTTAAGCAAGCCTTAAAATTGACAAGCGATAACGAAATTTGGACAACGTAGTATTACCTAGGGTTTCCACTAGTTTAACGAAATCTCAGGAATTTAGCGTTTTTAGCCGTATGGATCAGACTCTAAAATGATGCATTTAGAAGATCTATAAAATAACGACTTTTCTCATAGGCATTTTACCTTAGCCTCTCCCATTTGACCTAGAACAGCGATCTGTTTTCCCTCTGTTGATGGGTTGATTAACGACACATCATCGCGGTCGGTGACCAGCAGTTCGATGACCACACCCATTTCACGCCGTCATGCGCGAGAAAAGGAAAGACTTGTCGAAAGAAATACTCAGAAAACGATCTACGGTAGCGGGAAAGCTTTTCGTTACATAAAATCGTTTCCAATTAGGGTTTTGCCTAATAAAGATCGTCTGCCTTGCTGACTACTATAGGAAGTGCAAACAAAACCAGCTTAGCGATAAGCTGACGGTGTTTGCACCCATGCTATATTGCGAGCGGAGAATAGGAAGTCCTTTCCTATTCTCCTTTTCTTTTGGCTCGCGCACATGCAGTGAGCCTTTTAGCTCTCTATCTTTGGCCACCTGACACATAGCTAACTTGCCCCACGGTTTTGGATTCTTGGGCAAAGACGTCATATAAAATTGAAGGGGCTTGAACACTTTTCAACGGACAAATGGCTCGTCCGTTTAAAGTTGCTTGCAGAGTTCTCTCCAAGCAAGCTATCAACGGAGCGTCGTAGTCATCAATTAATAGAACTAACGATCGCGTCGGGAGGTTTGCTATGAAGCTGGCAAGTTGGTATATGAAATCCGATACCGACTGGCTGGAAAAAACGAAACCAATTTTGGAAAACGCACTATCTAAAATGCTGCGAAATGGACCACGAAACTCTTCGTAGCTGTGAAAAGCGGCCAATGAAGAGAAATCGAGTCGTACAACTGGATAATTATCCTCATGCCATTGGGACGCAATATCGAGCCCCTTAAAATGGGTCAGTCCGTGCCGAAACAGACTCTCGAACGTCGAGATTAAAAGCGACTTACCAAAGCGCCGTGGCCTGGTGAACAAAATGGGATGGTCTAACTGCGCCAGTTGCCCAACAAGCGCTGTTTTGTCGACGTAAAGCTTGTGACTAAGACGTATTTTCTCAAAAGACGCCTCAGCAATAGGCAACCGAAGACGATCCACCGGCATATTGTTCACCCGTCCCAACATCCAATCAAAGCTCACTCTCGTGAGCTAGCTCACTAAGGCGCCATCCTGCGTGGCCTCTAAGACCTTAACCGCAAAAGCAGGATACGCCGCTTGCAGTTGCTGGGCTAACGCCTGTGCTTGGTCTTCGTTGTGCGTCACCGCCATCAAGGTCGACCCGGAGCCACTAATGAAGAAGGCATCTGCCCCCTTTTCTAGGGCAAGCGTCTTGATCGCGCCAAACTCAGGAATCAGCGTTGCACGGTAGGGCTCATGGAGGCGATCTTCACACGCTTCACGAAGGAGTATGGCGTCGCCAGCTTCCAACGCCTTTACCATGGCAATGGCGTGTGAAAGGGAGAAAACGGTGTCCGTGAGTGACACCTCACGCTTGAGGATCTTGCGCGCTTCGTGCGTACTCACCTCATAATTGGGGATCACGGTCACAAACCGCCACGATGCGTGGGGCTTAAACGGCACACAAACGGGATGGTTATCTTTCACAAAGCTCGCCGTCAAACCACCAAAAAGCGCCGCCGCCACATTATCAGGATGCCCTTCGAGGTCATTCAATACCGCAAAGAGCTCATCATCCGTAAAGCGTTGGTTGAGGTAATCATTGGCCGCCACCACACCGGCCACCAAGCAGGTGCTCGACGATCCGAGCCCACGCGCCACCGGCACTTGCGCGTCAATCGCAATGTGCATGGCAGGTGGCGTCAGCCCGGCTTTTTCAAAGACTTTCACAAACCCTTGCCAGACCAAATTGGTCTCGTTAGCAAACGCAGACTCACACCCCTCAAAGCTCAAAACGTCCGATGGGGTAAACGTAAAGCGACTCCGAAGCGTGAGCGCCATCCCTAAGCAGTCATACCCAGGGCCAATATTGGCGGTCGTCGCCGGGACGCTCACCGTGATCGTACGAGGGTGTGTTTCCTCATGAGAAAACACACGTTGGGCCGCCCCCTTCACAAAGCTGGCCATCTCACTCACCGCAACCACCGACTGGTGACGAACGGGTGCTGAAGCCAATTGAGCTAACGGTGCGGGTGGCACGGTTTGCGTCGCTTCCGAGAGCATGGCCATGGCCATGAAGTCACCCACCTCGTCCGAAATGGGCAAACCAATGGCGCCCGCGACATCACGACAGAACTTATAGGGGCTAGCCGTGGAGAGCACCACCAAGGGTACATCAGTCCCCAACGTCGTGCGCCACTTGCGCGCCACCTTCACCGCCACCGCCGTGTGTGGGTCAATCAAACGGTGTTCTTTTTCCCACACCTTACGAATCGTGGCACGCGTCCCCTCGTCATCGGTCCAACCAAACGCAAAGGTATCGCGAATCTTCGCCATCACGTCGTCAGGCACCCGATAGTAGCCCTCGTGCTCAAGCGAGCTCATCCATTGGCCCACAAGTTCGGTATTTCCGCCGCTCACCTCATAGAGCAGGCGCTCTAAGTTACTTGAGATCAAAATATCCATGCTCGGGCTAATCGTCTTCACGAAGTCACGACGGCGATCGTAAACCCCCGTTTCAAAGAAGTCCGCCAGCACGTGATTGGCGTTACTCGCCACAATGAGTTTGCGAACCGGGAGTCCCATGCGCTTTGCGTAGTAGCCCGCGAGCACATCACCAAAATTCCCGGTGGGCACGGCAAAGTCCACCGCCTCGCCCGCTTTGATGGCGCCATTTTCCATTAACTGGCGATACGCATCAAAGTAGTACACGATCTGCGGGACCAAGCGACCGATGTTGATGGAGTTGGCAGAGGAAAGCGACAAGCCGTCAATGCCCCACGATGCGACATCTTCGGTTTTAAACAGCGTTTTAACCGCGGACTGCACATCGTCGAAATTCCCTTTGACCGCACTCACCGCGACGTTGTTCCCGGCTTGCGTCACCATCTGTAAGCGCTGAATTTCGCTCACCTTTCCTTCGGGGTAGAAGACCGCAATCCCGATGCCTGGCACATCTTGAAAGCCCGAGAGCGCCGCTTTACCCGTGTCCCCACTCGTCGCTGTCGCAATCATCACGCGTTTACCCGTGCCTTTTAGGGCCGTGGACATCAACTGAGGAAGCAAGCACAGCGCCACGTCTTTGAAGGCGGACGTAGGACCGTGGAAGAGCTCCAGCAACCAATCCTCACCCATAACCGTCACAGGCGTCACCGCCTCATGACGGAATTTTCCTCGGTAAGCGCGCTCCACGGCCGTGTGAATTTCCTCTGGCGTAAAATCGTCCAACAGAATACCCAACACCCGTTCGGCCAACTGATAGTACGTCTGCCCCACGAGCGAGCTGGGTTCAATCGTCGCTGTGCCTAGCGCATCACTCACATACAACCCTCCATCGGGGCTCAAACCCTGGCGTAAGGCTTCACGGGCATTAACGATGGGATAAGCGTGACGCGTGCTGTGGTACTGCATATAAACGTAAACTCCAAACGAGACTGGGGCCATAAGCCACTCAGCAACTTAAAACAATTCGCGTCGTCCTCTTTTAAAGCCCATTGGCTTTAAAAAAGGCGACAATCTAAGCGATATTGCCTAGAAAGGGCGCGAAATCGCGATTTTCACAACAGATAGACCAATAATACGCTAAGATTAAAAGCAATGGTTTAGAAATCACGATTCTCCCATGACTGACAAACTCAACATCGCTGTGCTCGGATACGGCACGGTGGGAAAAAACCTCGTCGACTTGATCGACGCTCACGAAGAAGCCTTAGGCCTTCACGTGAAGTATGTCTTACGCCGTCCAGGCAAGGCGGCGGGGTCGCGCATGGTCGACAACGTCGAGACCATCCTGCGCGATGTTGACGTTGCTGCCGTTGTCGATGTGTTGCCCGGACGCGATCCGTCGTTATCGCTTATTCGTGATGCGCTTGCCGCGCGTTTGTCGGTGGTCTCCGCCAACAAAGCGGCGCTCGCCGCTGACCTCCTCGCGCTCGAAGCCCTCGCCCAACAAGCGGGCGTACACCTTCTCTACGAAGCGGCCTGCGGGGGAGGTATGCCCTGCGTAGAAGCCATCAAAAAAACCGCGCGCTTTGATGAAATCAGCGCGATGAGTGGCATTCTCAATGGCACCTGTAACTTTATGATCGATGCCATGGCCACCGAACACCTCACCTTTGCCGCGGCGCTCTCGCAAGCCCAAACCTTGGGCTACGCGGAGGCGAATCCCAAAGCGGACATTAGCGGTGAAGACGTTCGCAACAAAGCCATCATTGCTACCTCGATCGCGTTTCATGGCGCAGTGAATCCCCACTTTCCCGTCTCGGGTATTGAAGGGCTTGAGCTCGCCATGCTCGAGGGCCTCGCCAACGACGGCAAGTGTTTGCGCCTCATGATGCTCGCACGAGCCGAGGGCCAACGCTATGCCGTGGGTGTGGCGCCCATTATTCTGTCTGCGACGGCGCAGCCCGCGCACATTCGTCGCAATCTCAATTTCCTCAGTATGGAGGGCCATGTCGTCGGTCCGCTCACGTTTAGTGGGCAAGGGGCCGGCGGCCGCCCGACAGCGGACGCGATCATTCAAGACCTGATCACCCTGCGAAACAAGACCGCGGAGCGTCCCACGTTCACTCGAGAGCTTGTCTACGACCCCACCCTGATTACGGGGGTCGCGTATATCAACGGCCAACGCCTTGAAAACGTCACCCTCGAAGCGGCCACCGTGGCTGCCCAACGTCAATCGCAGTTCCTCGCTTTTGAGCCCTCCGTGGCCTAAAGCCCCTCAGGTTACCCTCACTTGGTCGGTTCCGTCTGCGCACCTCGCGCGGGCAGAACCCTTTGCCCAAATTTCCTTTTTTGAGACCACTTCACCATGATTAAAATTACCAAGTTCGGTGGCAGCAGTGTCGCCAGTGCAGAGCAATTTCGAAAAGTTAAAGCCATTGTTGAGGCCGATCCCGCCCGGCGTTTTGTCGTTGTTTCGGCTGCAGGGAAACGCTCGAGCAAAGACAATAAAATCACGGACCTGCTTTATCTGTGCCACTCCCACGTGCTCTATCACGTGGATCCCTCGCCACTGCTGAAAACCATCACGGATCGCTTCCTAGAAATCAAAGACGCGCTGGAACTCTCCACCCCCATCGAGGATGAGATTGCCGAGTTTGCAAAGAATCTCAGCTCCATGACGGTCGATGAGATCGTGAGCCGCGGGGAATACTTCACCTCCCGCCTAATGGCCGACTTTTTGGGTTTTCCTTTTGTGGACGCTAAAGACGTCATCGCCATGCGCTTTGATGGCTCGTTTGACGACGATCTCACGATGGAGCGTCTCTTGGCACTTCTCAAAAAACACGATCGCTTTGTGATGCCGGGCTTTTACGGATCGCTTCCCAACGGCGACATCAAAGTGATGAGTCGTGGGGGCTCGGACATCTCGGGCTCTATCTTAGCGCGCTGCCTACACGCTGACCTCTATGAAAACTGGACCGACGTCTCGGGCTTTTTGATGGCCGATCCTCGCATTGTGCCCAATCCCCGTCATATTGAGAAGATTACGTTTTCCGAGTTGCGTGAGCTCTCCTACATGGGCGCAAGCGTCTTGCACGAAGAAGCGGTGTTTCCTTTGCGTGAGCAGAACATTCCACTGCAAGTGCTCAACACGAACCGCCCTCAAGACGCGGGCACCATCGTACTCGATACGATCCCCACGAACCCCAGCGACCCGCTTATCACGGGGATTGCTGGACGCAAACACTTTGTGGCAATAGAAATTGCCAAAAAACACATGTCCAATAGCATTGGGTTTGTCCGTCAAGTGCTCTCGATCTTCGAGCAGTACCACGTCTCCATTGAACACCTTCCCTCCGGGATTGACTCCTTTAGCGTTGTGGTGAACGAAGCGGACGTGAAGAACTGCGTGCACGAAATCATCGCGAAGATTAAAGAGAAGACGGACGCGGATTTGGTGCGCTTGACCGAACCCTTTGCCTTGATTGCGGTGGTCAGTCGCAACATGAATGCGCGCTCCGGCACCTCGGGAAGACTTTTCTCTGCCCTGGGGCAAGCTAGCATCAACATTCGCATGATTAGTCAGGGTAGCGCCGAGCTCAACATCTTGGTGGGGGTCAATCACGACGACTTTGATCGTGCGGTGAAGTGCCTCTACGACACGTTTGCGGATCTTTAAGCCAAAGAACCCCAAATTGAGACGAATTGAAGAAAAAAGGACAACATCATGAACGCGAAAGCTTTACGTATTGGCATTTTAGGTGCCACGGGTGCCGTGGGCGAACAAATGCTCAAGGTGCTCGATGAACGCCAACTCCCTATTGAAGAACTGCGCCTTTTTGGTAGTGCACGCTCGGCCGGGAAAACGATCCGCTTTCAGGATCAAGATATCGTGATTCAAGAAGCAAGCCCCGAGGCCTTCAAGGGCTTGGATGTGATGCTAGGGGCAGCGGCCAACGACGTCGCCAAGGCCTATTTACCTGATGCGGCTCGCGCGGGGATTTTGGTCATTGACAATTCAAGCGCGTTCCGACTCGACCCAGAAGTCCCCCTCGTCATCCCGGAAATCAACCCCGAGGATGCCCAAGCGGCGGTGGGCAAGAGTAACTACATTGCCAATCCGAACTGCGCCACGATCATTGGCCTCGTGGCGATTGCTCCCTTGCACCGCTATGCGCGAGTGCGACGCCTCATTGCCTCCACGTATCAGGCCGTAAGTGGTGCGGGGGTCACTGGGATTCGCGAGTTGGAAGAGCAAGTCGCGCACCCCCATGACGCCCCCAACCCTCAGGTCTTTGCTCACCCCATTGCCTACAACCTGATTCCTCAGATCGGAAGCTTTAACGACGAGGGCTATTCCACGGAAGAGATGAAAATGCAAAACGAAGGGCGCAAGATTTTGCACGAACCTGACCTGCGTGTTGCGTGCACCTGCGTACGTGTGCCCATCGTTCGCTCACACTCCGAAGCCCTCACCGTCGAGTTTGAACGCCCCATTACGCCCGAGAAAGCCCGTGAGTTGCTCGCCAACGCCCCCGGTGTGCGTCTGATGGATGATCCCAACAACGCCATCTACCCCATGCCGCTACACGCGAGCGATCAAGACATGGTGGACGTGGGTCGCATTCGTCGAGACCTTTCGGCCTTTGACGACAAAGCCGATCGTACGCTCACGCTCTTTTGCGCGGCGGACCAGATCCGTAAAGGCGCTGCCACAAACGCCATTCAGATTTTGGAAAGTGTTTGGTCACTGCTCTAAGCAAAAGACCTTAACGACTCTGGCTTGCCTCACGACGTGATGTAAAGGCTTTTGCCTAGTTGATGCACGCTTGGGTCAAAGTGAGGGCAATACGTTGACTTTTGAGTTGGCATTTCTCGCGCATTCGTGGCAAAGTTAAGGGTACGAAAAGTTGGATAGAGGCGCGGTGCGAATGAGTCGCTCAAGCGGAGGGGACACCCAAT
>OGXZ01001276.1_pt1 | contig 14507 bp, 10 predicted proteins | sample 1576431 | NCBI WGS metagenome assembly OGXZ01 (sample SAMEA3541590, study PRJEB24748) | human gut metagenome | biome: human gut; feature: human-associated habitat; material: faeces | place: China | collected 2012
TCTTATGCTTTTGTAAAAAAGGCTCGCAAGGCGACACTCCCGATATATAGCTGAATGTGCAGATGTCCCCTTCTTTATATTTCTTTGTAATAGAATATGCACCGTTGGCAGTTCCCGGATACCAATAAACGCCATAGTCACCGGTAGCCGACCAAGTATTGCTTTTCCACTCTGCGATATTGATCGTGACGGTATGTTCCGGACGAATAGGATCAGTTGAAAATATGGCTTTAAAGTTCGATCCTGAAGAATAATCACCGACAATTCGGCTATCGTTCAAAGTCAATGTTCCTCTATCATCAACCCACCATTCTGATACTTCTTCATAAGAATTAGAACCAGGTATCTTAACGATCCAGCCATTGAAATAGTATCCATTTATTGGATTAGCAGCTACAAAAATTGCTCCGGATTGCTCGTCTAAGTATCTCCAATCCTCTATAATAGCTATATCTTGCGATACAGTACCAAAAGATTCATTCGAGGAAGAGAAGTAATAAACTCCAGCGGCTTTAACGAATCTCCCTTGGATAGTTCTGTTAGGTCGATATCGACTTTTTCCGGAAGTATCATCTATTATTCTATTTGTACCTTTGCCCTAAAAATGAATATAGAAGGAGTTTTATCCACGTTTGAATCACAATTGAGAGAGCTAGGTTTGTCTGAGGAAACTGGAGCATATTTAGTACAAATCAATATCGAAGGGAAAAGTTATATTAAATACTGCGGGGATCTGAACAACCTTACCATGCAGGGGAGGTTATGTGAAAATACTGAAGGCATGAATTTTATAGAATTCATGAAGCGAGAAATTGCTATAGCGAATGTAAGTGAAAGCACAAAGATCCTGCATATGGATACGTATAGACAATTGAGAGGTTACAGATCCTGCATTGATATAAGGAGTGTGAATAGTGATTTTCTTCTGAACTTGGAAGGCTATATGCGCATCGAGCGAGAACTATCAATCAATACAATCGCTCGTCATATGAAGGTGATCAAGAGATACATCAATGTAGCAAGAAAAAAAGAGATCATCATTAAAGATCCGTTTTTGAATTACACGATCCGCTCGGAAGAAACACACCGGGAGTCACTTTCAGAGAAAGAACTTGATCTTCTTGAAGAGTACCGGCAGCATACAGGATCAGACGAGATCCTAAACGCATTTCTGTTTAGTTGCTACACAGGATTACGATATTCTGATATCTGCAACATCACTAAGCAGGACATCTACTCCATAAACCGAAAGAAATGGTTGATCATTAAGATGCACAAGACAAATATTGAGGTGAGAATACCTGTCTCCACAATCTTTGATGGGAAAGCTTTGCTGTTAAGTAAATCAATTCCACGTAGTCGTGGAAGGATGTTTATGCTGGAATCGAATCAAAAAACGAATAGGGGAGTAAAAAATGTATTGAAAAAGATTGGTATAAAACGAAACATATCTTTTCATTCAGCGAAACATCATACAATCTCTATCTAATTGAAAATTAAACAGTTATTTCTGTTTAATTAATATCAGGTAACGATTTAGAAACGAGCGAATTACAATATTCTGTTTTCTTTTGCCTCTGTCAAAGAACGATTCTTTCAATGCAAATATACACTTTACTTGTGACAAAAGCAATCTTTTTCTACATTTAATCGACTTACAGTCAGCCTTAAAGAGGGTATCTGGTCTCATTCCATCTTCTTCCTCAAAAATAACATAGCAGTCTAAATTGGTTTATGTATGGGATAGGTCTTGTTCATTCGATCCGGTAGACTACTATACATAAAAGTATAAAGGCGAGATACGACAAGGAGATGCCATGCTTTTGTGTAAGGGGAATCTCTCTTAGCTTATCGCAGACCATGTATAGCTAAGTGTTTTGAGAATAAACAGTCTGTAAAAAACGGAAAGACACCGATTATGGGCCGTATCACCATCAATGGAACCCAAGCCGGTTTCAGTTGTAAGAAAGAAGTGTCCCTCGCTTTGTGGGACGTCAAAACCAACCGGGCCAAAGGCAAGTCCGAGGAGGCCCGTACACTCAATCAGGAGCTTGACAATATCAAGGCGCAAATCACCAGGCACTACCAGTACATCTGCGACCACGACAGTTTTGTTACAGCCAAGAAAGTCTATAACCGCTATGTCGGCTTCTCAGAGGAATGCCACACCCTTATGAACCTTTTCAGGGAACAGCTGGAACCGTATAAAAAGAAAATCGGCATAGAGAAAGCCGAAAGCACCTACTGCGGTCTGGTTGCCGATTACAAGAGTCTCCTGCTTTTCATGAAAAGCAAGAAGAATGCAGAGGATATTGTCATCGAAGAACTTGAGAAATCATTCATCGAGGATTACTACAACTGGATGCTCGGTACATGCGCTTTGGCAAACTCCACTGTCTTCGGGCGTGTCAATACCTTGAAGTGGCTGATGTATATCGCGCAGGAAAAAGGCTGGATACGGGTTCATCCGTTCGCATCATTCGAGTGTATGCCCGAATACAAGAGGCGTTCTTTCCTTTCCGAAGAGGAACTGCAAAGGATAATCCATATAGAACCGAGATACAAACGCCAGCGTGCCATGCGCGACATGTTCCTGTTCATGTGCTTCACCGGTCTTTCCTATGTGGACTTGAAAGCCATAACATACGATAATATCCATACCGACTCCGACGGCGGTACATGGCTGATGGGCAACCGTATAAAAACGGGAGTGGCGTATGTCGTAAAATTATTGCCCATTGCTATCGAACTGATTGAAAAATATAGGGGTACGGATGAAAAGAAAGACTCCCCGAATGTGTCTTTCCGGTAGGTGAATACAATGCCATGCGGCTCAGTCTTGGAATCATAGGCAGGAAATGCAACTCCGGGGCGAGGTCACCCCGCACATCGGACGCCACGCATTTGCCGTTCTGGCCATACTCAAGGGGATGCTGCTGGAAACTCTTCAGAAAGTGTTTGGGCATAAGTCCATCACATACGTCCTGCGCATCCATTCACTTGTCCGGCGCAGGCGGGGCAATCTTTTTCTGGAAGTCGCCCATCTGTACGACCAGCGTGCTGACCAGCTTTCTCAACTCCTAATACGCGCTTGTTTCAATAATTGTCAGTTCCATACTAAAATTCTTTTTAAGATTCTGAATATGCGACAAAGTAACGCACATCCTATATCCTTTCCAAACAGATAATATCAGAGTCTTCCGTTGGCGTGCATTGGCGTATCCAACGTTAAAAGAGAAGGTCCTTCACCTGCATCCATGCGGCAACGGAACTTCCATTCCCTTACTTGTTTTCCATAAATTTATAGGATTAATTTCTGGTGCATGATATTAATAGTCATTATTCTGTCTGCTTTTTTTGCTTGCATAATTGCAGCTAACAGTTATCTATTCCAGAACGCATTGTTATGGAAAATGGCAAGCTGTTTTGTTGGTTTATGGATATTGTGTATGATAATTACCGTCTTCGTTTGTCGTAAACTTGAATGCTCTAATTAAAACAGTACGGTTGTCATGCTTTGTGTGTTTTATTATAAATATTATGAATTATTTGGAATTGATATGTAATATAGATAATTTTGCAGTCGGGAAATGGTTTCGGGAGGTTTACGCCTTCCGAATGAAAAGGGAACCCGGTGAAAATCCGGGACAGTACCCGCTGCTGTGAGTCCACAAAAACGGACATCGAACTTTTGCCACTGGTGTAATACCGGGAAGGCACGATGACCGGGACGAGTCAGAAGACCTGCCATGACCGGAATGAGATTTACACCTGCGGGATATACGGGTCGTAATCAAATAAGGAATAGCTCATCGGCCATTCAATATTTGAAGACAGACATATTCCCGTTCGTGTAAGTCCGCACGAACGGGAATTTTTTGTGTTTGTTAATAATATGTTTTACATTAAAATGAGTGACCTATGAAAAGAAAATTACGCTTTCTGGCAGGTGCCTGTCTATTTACCGCAACCGCCTTGTTCTCTGGCTGTAGCTCGGACGATGACTTTTTGATGGACCCGGTTGATTCCGGAACTTCGCAAACCCGTGCTGTGACAAATTCGGACGGTACTTTAACTATCACTTTCGATGATTTCGATCCCGGCATGTTAGCAGGACCTACCTCGGCCGGAGAAAATCTTTATTCGTACCAAGGGTATCCTCAAGTAACCACCATTTACGACAATACTCCGGAAGAATATCTCTTCCTTTCAATGTTTAATACTGTAGGTGGAAGCACAGAGTATTCCAGCGGCGGCATCGCACTTTCCAACTGGAACATCCGCTCCAATCAGTCGGGAAATACCGGAGACTGGTGGTATTCTTATCTAAACCAATGTTCTGTCTATAACACTGCGGTGGAAGCGGAAGGACAGAATAAGGAAGCCGGGCACAGCGGTTCCAATTTCGGTGTCGTTTACGGATATGTGGATGCTTACAATCAGGCATGGATGGCTAAACCAGAATTTTATTTCAATGTTCCCCGGAAATTGGTCGGCCTGTGGATCTGCAACACCTCATACACTTATGGTGTCATTACTTATGGTAATCAGTTCGGTTCTACGGGGGTAGCGACTCCTCTGAAAGAGATGAAAGGGTATTTCCAAGTGAATCTGGAATGTTATGATGCGAATGGCGGTCTGATCCGCACTTACAAACGTCTTTTAGCCGATTATCGTAACGGCCAACAACAGGTTGATCCTATCACGACATGGGATTATTGGGAAATCAATGCCGAAGGGGTGCAAAGTGTGAAATTCAACTTCGAGGGTTCGGATTCGGGAGCATACGGTTTGAATACTCCGGCTTATATCTGTATTGATGATATCACCATACAATAAAAAGAATACAAGGATATCCCTTCTGTCGGGGGTATCCCTGTTATTTTTCTAAAATCCACACATCATGCATCGTTTTCACTATTTTATTATTTCTGCCTGTATGCTGTTCACCTCCTGCAACAAGGATGAAGTCATTACCGAAGAAGTAGGAGGACAACCTATAATAGAACTTGACAGCGAGACCGGTATTTACACGGTCAAGGTCGATCACGAATTGACTATCGCCCCGACATACCAGAATGTTGAAGATGCTCTTTTTGCTTGGACGATAGACGGTACGCTGGTTTCTTCGGGTCCGTCTCTTCAACGTACATGGAATGAATGCGGGGATTTTTATGTCAAACTAAGAGTAGACAATGCGGAAGGCTATGCCGAAGAGGAACTGAAAGTAGAAGTGAAAGAACTCACCCCTCCGGTCATCTCACTGGCACTACCTTCGCAGGGGCTAAAAGTCGTCCGGAATACCGATTACACATTTACTCCCGATATTCAGCATTCGGATGTCGAAGGGTTCAAAATCGAATGGGTACGGGAAGGAAAAATCGTTTCCACCGAGAATACTTATACTTTCAATGAAAAAGAACTCGGTGTTTATACGGTGACAATCAACGCTTCCAATATAGATGGGACAACAACGAAAGACGTAAGCGTAGAGGTCGTGGAAACGATGCCCTACGTTGTCAAATTCCCGACCCCGTCTTACCTGCAAACATCCACGGACAGGTACACTTTTGCCGACCGTCCTGTTTTCCTGCGTCCGTTGTTGGAGTATTTCGACAATCCCCGTTTTGAGTGGAGTGTGGACGGTCAGGTCATGGAAGGAGAAGTGGAACGCATGTTCAAGTTCACGCCGTCCGCACCCGGAGAATACACCGTCTCCTGTACTGTGTCGGAAGACACACCGACGGAAAAAATAAGCAGGAATATCGACAAAGGGAAAACGGCTGTCACTGCCACCGTAAAAGTCGTTTGTGTGGACAAAAAGGAACAAGACGGCTTCCGGGCTTCGGGAAGTTCCAAGCTCTGGAATAAAGTCTATGAATATACCCCAGCTCCCGGCCAATTTATCAACGAGACGAGCACGATAGGCGGTATGACCGGCAACGAAACATCCCCTGAAGCGGCTGTCGCATGGGCAACACAGCGTTTGAAAGACAAACTGCACGTCTCTTTAGGTTCTTTCGGGGGTTATATCATCGTCGGCTTCGACCACAGTATTCCCAATTCGGGTAACCAATATGATTTCTGTGTTCAGGGGAACGCCTTTGACGGCAGTTCCGAACCGGGTATCGTATGGGTCATGCAAGATATAAACGGAAACGGATTGCCGGATGACGAGTGGTACGAACTGAAAGGATCTGAAGCAGGCAAGGAAGAAACAATACAGAATTTTGAAGTGACCTATTACCGTCCGGAAGGCAAAAAAATGGATGTCCAATGGATCAGTTCCGACGGTAGAAACGGCTGGGTAGACTATCTGTCCGCTTATCATACACAAGACTATTATTATCCGGCTTGGATTTCGGAAAACAGTTATACCCTGACAGGCACTTGTCTGGCCGCCCGCAACACCCAAGATTCTCAAACCGGTTATTGGGATAATCAGAGTTATGACTGGGGGTACGTGGATAATTTCGGAAACGACCAGATAGAAGGCGGCAGTACGGTGGATGGAAGCGGACAAAGGAACGGTTTCAAAATTTCCAATGCCATCCATGCCGATGGAACGGAAGCCAATCTGCAATATATTGACTTTATCAAAATACAATGCGGTGTTCTGGCCAAAAGCGGCTGGCTGGGCGAAGTTTCTACGGAGGTATTTTCTTTTGAGGATCTAACCAAATAATAAAAATTACAAGTATGAAAATTTATTTTCTTCCCATGCTCCTATCCTTGTTCTTTTTGGGAGCGTGTGACAAAAACGATGAAATTATACCTGAAGATGCAGATGAAAATTTCATCACATCGGTCGTGATGACCGTGGACGGGAAATCGTACACGGCCGACATTACGGACAATACAGTAACAATAACCGTTCCCTATACGGTATCGCTGAACAACGCCGAAGTGGAATTCAAGTACACAACTTCTGCAACAATCATACCTGATCCTGAAACGGTAACGGACTGGGATAACGAACGAACCTTCCGGGTGACATCCTATAACGGAGATGCCCGCGAATATACCTATAAGGTCGTGAAAAGCGAGATAGAATCTGACGGAGATGTGGAGTTGAAGACCACCGAGGAGGTAGCTTCTTTTGCCGCAACCAAAACAACCGTTGTCAAAGGGAACCTGATTATCGGCTCTGATGCGGAAGAGGCAGAAAAAATCACTGACATATCTGCATTGGCATCTTTGAAAGAGGTTACTGGCAACATTGTCATTCGTAACAGTTACAACGGTGCAGACTTGACAGGGTTGGATAATATCGTTTCTGCCGGAGGTTTACAGGTAGGTTCGACCGATGTCGCCTCGAAAGCTACGGAACTTCACATGATTTCCATGAAAGCATTGGAAACGCTCTCCGGAGACATATCGGTATATAACGACCAAGTGACGTATGTCCTATTCGAGAAACTGGCAATTATTGAAGGAAGCGTGATGTTCAATGCGTCGTCGTTACAGAGTTTTGAGTTTCCGGTTCTGACTACTGTAGGTCAGGATCTGAATCTTCAAGGACTCAATGAAGAGAACACAGCAGCCGGTTCGATTGCGTCTTTGGAAATACCGGAACTGACAAGTGTCGGAGGGGTCTTGTCCGTAAACAATCTTGCCAAGCTGACTTCCATGAGCTTCCTTAAGCTGAAAGAGACCGGTGGCCTTGATTTCCATACCGTCCCCGTGATGTTGGAAACCATCAACCTTCCGGAAATCGAAACAGTAAACGGAAGTATTATTATGGAAGCCAATATGGAAGCTCCTCCTACCGGTAGTTTTGTTCCCCAACGAAATGACGTGCTTCAGGCTTTCGGTGGAATGGACAAACTGACAACGATAAAGGGACAGATAAAGATAAAGAATTTCACGGCACTCAAACAACTTCCCGACTGGAGCAAGATCACCACACTTGGAAGCATCACGCTGGATTATCTTGAAGATGTGAGCGGAACACTGCTGTTGCCGAACGCCCGATTTGAAACCTTCGGAGAAACAGCGCCCCAGATTGAAATTATAAACAAGGTGCAGCTCTCCAAAATTGAAACAGCCGAAGATTTGTCAAATGTAAATTTTGTCATCACCAGTCTCACGAATAATAAGTTCCCTGAAATCACGTTCAAGAATATCAAAGACTTCACTTGTAAGCCAACCACCAACAATACCGATTATACCATATCGACAATTCAACATGTATATGGAAATCTAAATGTGACAGGCCAAATGCGAAGCAATGCCAAATTTCCCGACTTGGAAATCATAGATGGATATGGATATATCCAAATACCCATGTTTGCTTCAATCACAATGCCAGTCTTGAAAGAAGTGGGAGGACAGTTCTATTTATCTGGAAATTTTACCAGTTGTAACTTGCCCTTACTATCCAAAGTTTGTTGTTCAGCTTCTCCTGTATATTATAAAGAGGGAGAGGGCTCGTTAGCAATATCTTTACAAAGTAAATCGCTGGATATTCCGGAATTGCTTCACGTAGGAGGTGAAGGGTTGTTCGTTAATAAAGCAACAGGCATTACTTGTGATAAATTACAGACTATAGATGGTACGCTACAGATAAAAAGTGCGACTTCTCTTTCTCAGGAAACACTTTCCATGGAGAAGTTGGAGACCTTGCATGGGGTTGTTTTTGACGGTTTGACGAAATTTACCGACTACACTTTCTTCGGCAAGTTTATAGAAAACGGAATGATTACGGGGGAAAGTTGGAGCGTGACGAAATGTGGGTATAACCCAACCTTCCAAAATATGAAGGACAAACAATATACGCAGCAGGATTAAACCTTATACCTTAACCAGAGTACCCGTAATGATTCGGGTACTCTTTTTTATCCGAATGACAATGAGCAGAACAATACAACGGATTTGCCTTTTTCTTTTCTGCCTGCCAGTTTTCGGCAGTTGCATGAAATGGGATTACGGAGAGATGGAAGATTTCTCTGTATCGGCCTCTGGTCTTTTCATTACCAACGAGGGGAATTTCCAGTACAGCAATGCCACGCTTTCCTACTACGATCCCGCCACGTGCGAAGTGGAGAATGAAGTGTTTTACCGTGCCAACGGGTTCAAGTTGGGCGATGTGGCCCAGTCTATGGTTATCCGGGACGGTATAGGCTGGATCGTGGTGAACAACTCGCATGTGATTTTCGCCATCGACATCAATACTTTCAAGGAAGTGGGCCGTATCACAGGTTTCACCTCACCCCGGTATATCCATTTTCTGTCGGATGAGAAAGCCTATGTGACGCAGATATGGGACTACCGTATCTTCATCATCAACCCCAAGACATACGAGATTACCGGCTATATCGAATGTCCAGACATGGACATGGAATCGGGTTCCACCGAACAAATGGTACAATACGGCAAGTACGTCTATGTGAACTGCTGGTCGTACCAGAACCGCATCCTGAAAATCGACACGGAGACGGACAAGGTCGTGGACGAACTGACCATCGGCATACAACCTACTTCGCTGGTCATGGACAAATACAACAAGATGTGGACCATCACGGATGGCGGTTACGAGGGCAGCCCATACGGTTACGAGGCACCGTCTCTCTATCGTATAGACGCCGAGACTTTCACCGTAGAGAAACAGTTCAAGTTTAAGCTGGGCGACTGGCCTTCGGAAGTCCAGCTCAACGGTACACGGGATACACTTTACTGGATCAACAACGATATTTGGCGAATGCCGGTGGAAGCCGACCGTGTTCCCGTCCGGCCTTTTCTGGAGTTTCGGGACACCAAATACTACGGCCTTACGGTCAATCCCAACAACGGGGAGGTATATGTGGCCGACGCTATTGATTACCAGCAACAAGGTATCGTGTATCGCTATTCGCCGCAAGGCAAGCTGATCGATGAATTTTACGTGGGAATCATTCCGGGAGCTTTCTGCTGGAAATAACGAGGAAGGAGGACAAAAATGAAAAGACATCTTATTCTATTGTTCGTGGGGGTAAGCCTGCCCTTTCTGCTTGCCGCCCAGCAGAAAAATTCCGTCAGCATTACCAAAAGGGTACTACGTATTCCGGAGGTTACGGTGGTGGGCAAACGACCTATGAAGGATATAGGCGTGCAACGAACCCGTTTCGATTCCATCGCCATGAAAGAGAACATCGCCTTGTCTATGGCCGATGTGCTGACATTCAACTCATCCGTTTTTGTCAAGAACTACGGACGCGCCACGTTATCCACCGTGGCTTTCCGGGGTACCTCTCCCTCGCATACCCAAGTGACGTGGAATGGTATGCGCATTAACAACCCGATGCTGGGCATGACGGATTTTTCCACCATCCCTTCTTACTTTATCGATGATGCCTCGCTGCTGCACGGAACGTCATCGGTAAACGAAACGGGCGGCGGCTTGGGTGGTCTGGTCAGGCTCTCCACTTCTCCGGCCAACCATGAAGGGTTCGGGTTGCAGTACGTGCAGGGAGTGGGGTCGTTCAGCACGTTCGACGAGTTTCTCCGCCTGACCTACGGTGACAAACACTGGCAGTCCTCCACCCGTGTGGTGTATTCCTCTTCCCCCAACGACTACAAATACCGAAACCGGGACAAGAAGGAAAACATCTATGACGAGGACAAGAACATCATCGGTTCCTATTACCCGACGGAACGCAACCGCAGCGGGGCTTATAAGGATCTGCACGTCTTGCAGGAAATTTATTATAACACGGGCGAAGGCGACAAGTTCGGGCTAAACGCCTGGTATATCAATTCCAACCGGGAACTGGCGATGCTCAGCACGGATTACGGGAACGACATGGACTTCGAGAACCGCCAAAGGGAGCAGACGTTTCGCGGCGTCCTCTCGTGGGATCGCGTGCGGGAGAAATGGAAGGTCGGTGTAAAAGGCGGCTATATACACACATGGATGGCCTATGATTACAAGCGGGACAAGGGAAACGGCGAAATGGCTTCGATGACCCGCTCACGCAGTAAGATTAACACGTTCTACGGAAGTGCGGACGGGGATTATGCTCCTTCAGAGAAATGGCTGTTCACGGCCGGTGTTTCCGTACACCAGCATTTGGTGGAAAGCGCGGACAAAAATATCATCTCGCAGGAAGGTAACAAGGCTGTTGTCGGGTATGACAAGGGACGTGTCGAGTTTTCCGGTTCCGTTTCTGCGAAATGGCGGCCTGTCGATCGTTTTGCCGCCTCGCTTGTCCTTCGCGAGGATATGTTCGGTACGGAATGGGCCCCGGTTATCCCGGCTTTCTTCATCGACGGGGTACTGTCGAAAAAAGGCAATATCGTGGCGAAAGCATCCATCTCCCGGAACTACCGTTTTCCCACGCTGAACGACCTCTATTTTCTGCCGGGCGGTAATCCCGACCTGAAAAGCGAGCACGGCTTCACATACGACGTGGGGTTGTCGTTCTCGGTGGGGAAAGAAAATGTATATGCTTTGAGCGGTGGTATCAACTGGTTCGATTCGCACATCGACGACTGGATCATCTGGCTACCCACAACCAAGGGATTCTTCTCCCCCAGAAACCTCAAAAAGGTACATGCTTACGGGGCAGAGACCAACGCCCACCTTGATATAATGCTCGGAAAGGACTGGAAACTGGATATGAACGGAACTTTCTCGTGGACTCCCTCGATCAACGAGAGCGAACCGATGAGTCCGGCAGACCAATCCGTCGGCAAACAGTTGCCATACGTGCCGGAGTTTTCCGCAACGGTGACCGGACGTCTGTCATGGCGGACATGGAGCCTGCTTTACAAATGGTGTTATTACAGCCAGCGTTATACCATGTCGAGTAATGACTATACCCTGACGGGCTATCTGCCCCCTTACTTCATGAATAACGTGACACTGGAAAAACAGCTATCTTTCCGATGGGCCGATCTGTCGCTAAAGGGCAGCATCAACAACCTGTTCGATGAAGAATACCTTTCCGTATTGTCCCGTCCCATGCCGGGCATCAATTTCGAGATATTCATCGGCATAACACCCAAGTTCGGAAAAAACAAAAATAGTAAACGATAATCTGCATCAATATGAACGCATTAAAGAATTTAAGCCTGATTTTGTTGCTTTCTCTGGCATTTACAGGCTGCCACAACAAAAGCTCAAAAATCAATGATTTCAACCTGCTGCTTTATGCTCCCGAATATGCCTCCGGCTTCGACATCAAAGGGGCGGGCGGGAAGGAAAGCGTACTGATAACCGTCAGGAATCCCTGGCAGGGAGCGGACAGTGTAACCACATGGCTGTTTATCGTCCGCAACGGTGAAGAGGTTCCCGAAGGGTTTGCAGGACAGGTACTCAAAGGAGACGCCAAACGTATCGTGGCGATGTCTTCCACTCATATCGCCATGCTTGACGCAATCGGTGAAGTCCGGTGTATAACCGGCGTTTCGGGAATCGACTACATTTCCAACCCAGACATCCAAGCCCGCCGCGACAGTATTGGCGATGTCGGCTATGAAGGGAACATCAACTACGAGTTGCTGCTCTCGCTCGATCCCGACCTCGTTCTGCTCTATGGGGTGAACGGCGCAAGCGCAATGGAAAGCAAACTCGAAGAACTCGACATACCGTTCATGTATGTCGGCGATTATCTTGAAGAGTCGCCTCTCGGCAAGGCCGAATGGATGGTAGTGCTTTCAGAAGTCACAGGAAAACGTGAGAAGGGTGAAAAAGCCTTTGCCGCAATCCCGGTCAGATACAACGCCTTGAAAAAGAAAGTGGCCGACAGTACCCTCGGCACTCCTTCGGTTATGCTTAATGTTCCCTATGGCGACTCGTGGTTCATGCCTTCAACCCAAAGTTATGTAGCCCGCTTGATTACTGATGCGGGAGGCCGCTATATCTACCAGAAGAACACGGGAAACGCTTCTATCCCCATTGACTTAGAAGAAGCATATCTGCTCGCGTCGGATGCGGACATGTGGCTGAACGTGGGAATGGCGAACTCCCTTGACGACTTGAAGGCATCATGTCCGAAATTCACCGATACCCGATGTTTCAAAAATGGAGAGGTGTATAACAACAACGCCCGTACCAACACAGCCGGGGGTAACGACTATTACGAGTCTGCCGTCGTGAATCCTGACATCGTGCTCCGCGACCTCGTGAAGATATTCCATCCTGAACTGGTGCAGGAAGAGTGTGTGTATTACAAGCAACTGAAATAGATGCGTTCCCGTTCGACTATATTATTCTCCATATTGATTACGCTCACGGTCGGTCTTTTTTTACTGGACTTGGCCGTGGGAGCTGTCAACATTCCGATCCGCGATGTATGGGCAGCACTGACCGGGGGAAATTGTTCCCGTGCCACGGAAAAAATCGTACTCAACATACGCCTCATAAAAGCTATAGTGGCACTGTTGGCCGGGGCTGCCTTATCGGTCAGCGGTCTTCAGATGCAGACCCTCTTCCGTAATCCTCTTGCCGGTCCCTATGTCCTTGGCATCAGTTCCGGTGCAAGTCTCGGTGTGGCACTTGTGGTACTTGCCGGGATCGGTTCATCAATAGGCATTGCCGGAGCAGCGTGGGTGGGTGCGGCTGTCGTGTTGCTCGTGATAACTGCCGTCGGACAGCGAATAAAAGACATCATGGTAATCCTGATTCTGGGCATGATGTTCTCATCGGGCGTAGGTGCTGTCGTGCAGATATTGCAGTACCTCAGCAAAGAGGAATCGCTGAAAGCCTTTGTCATTTGGACGATGGGGGCTTTGGGTGACGTCACCTCCGGACAACTTCTGATTCTTGTTCCATCGGTGTTTGCCGGACTGCTGTTGGCTGTACTGACCATCAAACCGCTTAACCTCCTGCTGTTCGGAGAGGAATATGCCGTAACAATGGGACTGAATATTCGGCGTTCACGCAGCCTGTTGTTTCTCTCGACAACGCTGCTCGCCGGAACGATAACCGCTTTTTGCGGTCCGATAGGTTTCATAGGTCTCGCTATGCCTCATGTCACAAGAATGCTTTTCCAAAATAGCGATCATCATGTCCTTCTGCCCGGAACAATTCTTTCGGGAGCATCGATATTGCTTCTTTGCGACATCATTTCTAAAATATTCACCTTGCCGATCAACGCCATTACAGCTCTATTGGGAATCCCAATCGTCGTATGGGTGGTTTTACGCAACAAATCCATCACCGCATGATAGAATTACAGCATTTTTCCATAGGTTACAAAGAAAACTCGTTGCTCCACGAGGTAAATGCCACGATAAAAAAAGGTCAACTGACAGCCCTTATCGGAAGAAACGGGACAGGAAAATCGACGTTGCTCCGCGCCATAGCCGGTCTGAACCGGTGTTATTCCGGAAAAATCATTCTCGACGGGCACGACATCGCCTGCATGAAAACCGAAGATATGGCAAAAACGCTGGCTGTCGTCACGACCGAGCGCACGCGCATCGCCAACCTGCGGTGCAAGGATGTCGTAGCCATAGGCCGTGCTCCTTATACCAACTGGATAGGTAGGATGCAAGAAACAGATAAGGAGATAGTCATGCAATCG
>OGXZ01001288.1_pt1 | contig 14437 bp, 11 predicted proteins | sample 1576431 | NCBI WGS metagenome assembly OGXZ01 (sample SAMEA3541590, study PRJEB24748) | human gut metagenome | biome: human gut; feature: human-associated habitat; material: faeces | place: China | collected 2012
CTGAAGCTTATTGAAGAAGGTAAAGAGTCTAGCGAAGAGTTTATGAGGGAAATTCGTGAGTTAACGAAGACCCTAGTGGACTCGGCCAAGCGCTACGAAGGAAACAGTGTTCCGATAGATAACCCGATTCAAATCAAAGTTCCTTGCCCACAGTGTGGCTCTTTGATGAAGGAGACCTATCGTCATTACACCTGTACAAATGAAGCTTGTCAATTTGCTATACCCAAACAAGCTTCAGGTCGTGTTTTAGCTCCAGAGGAAGTAGAAGAGCTAATCACTAATAAACACATTGGACCGTTAACTGGTTTTATTAGTCGCAGGGGATTCCCATTCGAGGCCGAATTAAAACTTGAAATGGATGATTCCAATCATTGGCAGATGCTTTTCGATTTTGGAGAAGACACCAAAACGCCAGATTTTTCTGAAGAAGAGCTCGAGAGCTTCGAAAGTGTAGGGGTGTGCCCTATATGCGGGGGGAGAGTGCTGGCTATGGATAACTCATATGCTTGCGAGAATAGTTTCAAGTCGGGTAAAGAGCAGTGCGATTTCCGTATTGGTCGAACGATTTTGTCTCGAGAGTTGCAAATTAATGAAGTGAGAGAGTTGTTGAATGAAAAACGTACGTCTTTGCTATCGGGTTTTGTGAGCAAACGAAATAAACGTACATTTTCTGCACATTTAACATTAGATGCGAAAGGGAAAATGGGTTTTGAGTTTGCTCCTCGAGCCAGCGCTGAGGAAAAGACGAATGGGGTAACCACTCGCTCTCGTAAAGGGAAAAGTTAAGCACGATGAAAAGAGAAGGGATGCGGTTCGTTTAACGCATCCCTTTTATTTTTTGCCATGCACGGTTATGCAGATGGAGTCGAGGTGGTAGAGCCTGCCGAAGCGGGTGATGGTGTTTTCGTGACAAGAATCTGGTCAATACGGTTGTTATCCACGTCCATAACTTCGAAACTATAGCCAGCCCAACTAACTTTGTCTGTCCTCTTAGGGATCTTCCGTAGCATATACATCATGAATCCCGCTACGGTCTCATAAGTGGAATCTTCAGGGAACTCATCAATATCTAGGGCATGTTCTAGGTCATCAATAGGTGTTGAGCCATCTACCAGCCATGAACCATCCTGTCTATCAATGATTTGCAGTTCATCTTGAGGGGTTACCAGGTCGCCCATCACTGTGCTCATAACATCATTAATGGTGATGACTCCAACAACCAGAGCATATTCATTAATAATGACAGCAAAATCCGCCCCCGCACGTTGAAATTCATCCAGCACCTCGGACAAGGTCAAACTATCTGGAATGAAGGGACAACTCTGGACAACGCCGTGCTCTTTAAAGGAAATGGGTTTCCCTTCCAGAACCTGTTGAAGGATGTGCTTGGAGTCAACGTAACCAATCACATGGTCCAAATCTTTGTCGCAAACTAAAAAACGGTTATAGGGAACGTTGGTGATCTTGGCCCGAATATTTTCTTCAGGTTCGTCTAGTGTGAAAAAGACAATACTTTCTCGTGGGGTCATTGCTGACGGGACTAGGCGACTTTCCAGGTCAAAAACGTTTTGGATGACCGCTTCCTCTTGTGGAGCGATTACACCCGCAGCTGTGCCTGCTCCAACACTTGCCAAGATATCCTCACTCGTGATGGTGTCTTGGCGCTTGGTTGGAAAACCAATGGATCGCATCAAAGAGTCAGAGAGATGCTCGAGTAGAAAAACCAGGGGTCGTAATGCTTTGATAAAGAGTCGCATTGGACGAACCACGGCCATAGCTGCTGTCTCAGGCCGAGCAACAGCGAGTCTCTTGGGGAGTAAGTCGGCAAAAATAACAAAGAGGATGGTAGCGCAAGAAAAGGACAGAATGAAGCCAACTTCGTTAACAACATCTGCAGGGAGAATTTGTTCGAAACACCAAGTAAAGAAAGGAGAAAAGGCAGCGTCTCCTACAATACCTCCCAATAAAGCCACAGCATTAGTTCCTAATTGTATGGCAGAGAAAAATTGTCCGGGATGCTCTTGTAGATCCATAACCAATTTAGCTCGTCGATCACCGTCTTCGGCTAAAACCTGGAGACGAGACTTGCGTGCTGCTGCCAAAGAGATTTCTGCACAGCTTAAAAAGGCGCTGAGCAGAATTAAGGCAAACAAAAAGAAAAGCTGGGTATAAGGAGTCATTTCTTCAAAAAATGTTTTCGAGACTTACTATTTTACCATGAAGATTCTAAGTAATTGTTTTTGCTGATGTTTTTATAGAACTGGAAAAAATCTGGGTAAAACTGCCAAGGAAATTTGTTACAGTTCTAAATCCGACTGAAAACATGGGGCTGATTGATAACGTTTTCGGTAAACTGTTAGAACGCTTTTTGTCAGTGCCACAATCCACAAGCGTTAAAGTGGGGGGCTGTTGATAAAAGTCCGTCTAACAGGAATAGGTGTCAATGATGCAGAAGAAAAAAATATTCGCAGTTTTGTCTTTGGTATTGTCTGGTTTGATTGCAACCCCTGTATTAGCAGGTACAACATTAGATGCAGTAAAAAAACGTGATCAATTGGTTTGTGGTGTCAATACTTCTGCAGCAGGTTTTGGTTCAGCCGATAGCCAAGGGCATTGGGAGGGGCTTGATGTGGATATTTGCCGTAGCGTCGCTGCCGCGGTTCTCGGGGATGCTCAGAAGGTTAAATTTGTTCCCTTGAGTTCTTCTCAGCGTTTTACTGCTTTGCAGTCGGGCGAGATTGATATGCTAGCTCGAAATACGACATGGACCATGACCCGTGATACTACTCAAGGCGCTATGTTTGTCGCCACCTCGTATTATGATGGTCAAGGTTTTGTAGTACCTAAGGAATTTGGGATCAAAACGATTAAAGAACTGGATGGTGCTTCTATTTGTATTCAGTCGGGTACCTCCACAGAGAAAACTCTAGCGGATTATTTCCGGACCAATGGTTTGAAGTATAAAGCCGTTGTTTTTGATGCGACTGAGGCGATCCAGGGCGCTTTCTTGTCAGGGCGTTGTCAGGCATATACGACCGATCAGTCGGACTTGGCAGGGATGCTCACGCATGCGAGCAACCCCGAAAAATATGAGATCCTGCCTGAGGTGATTTCAAAGGAACCCTTGGGACCAGCTGTTCGTCAAGGTGATGACCAGTGGTTCCAAATTGTTCGTTGGAGTTTGACTGCGCTGATTGAGGCCGAAGAATTAGGTATCACGAAAGCTAACGTTGATCAAATGCGTGATCAAAGCACGAACCCTAATGTTTTGCGTATCTTGGGTAAAGGTGAAGACATGGGGCGTGGTATTGGTCTGGATAAAGACTGGTCCTATAGAATCATCAAACAGGTAGGCAATTATGGAGAGTCTTGGACAAAATATTTTGGCCCGAACTCAGCACTGAAGTTGCCACGAGGGCTAAACAACCTTTGGACAAAAGGTGGTTTGATGTATGCTCAACCTATTCGCTAAACAATAGGCCGTACTCATCATGATCGAAAGGCTCCCGATTGGTGCGGGAGCCTTTGTTATTATTGCAGTTTGTAAAAAGCCGATAGCCAAGTCAGAGAGAGAAGACTCGGCGTTTTATCTTGTGGCAACATTATTCAAATTACTGAGAGACCACTATGCTAACCATACAGTCCATGTCAGAGCAGGGAGATGACGCCTGGAGAGGGAGACAGGCGGCTAAAAAGCGACGAGAGTACACCATCCAGGCAGTGTTATTGCTTGTGTTGTGTGCGATCGTTGCCGCTGCGGTGATGAATGTTTCTGACAATTTGGCAGAGCGACATATTCGAAGCGGTTTTTCTTTTGTGTTTAGCTCAACAGGATTTGACATTGGGGAATCGATGATTCCTTTTGCTAGTCAAGACCCCATGTGGAAAGGATTTCTTGTTGGTATGTTGAATACTATCAAGGTGTCCTTATACGCTATCGTGACCGCCACGATCTTAGGGGTCATTGTTGGTCTTATGCGTTTGTCGCGACATCCCTTACTGCGTTTTTTAGGGGTCGCCCACGTAGAGGTTTACCGAAATATCCCTCTACTTGTCTTGTTACTTGCTGTGTACTTACTTGTGACTGAGCTCTTGCCTGGTGCACGCAGTGCGTTACATATTGGTGACTGGGTCTATTTATCTAAGAGTGGGCTTCAGTACGCAGTTCCTGCTTTTTCGGGCACGGCTATCTGGTTGGCTTTAGGTGGGGCAACTCTGAGCGCCTTTGTGAGCTATCGATATGTGCGCGCTAAGACGACTGATCTCGTTGCCTCATTGTGGGCCTTGGTGAGTTTTGCGGTTGTAGCTTGTTTGATTTGGCTACTGGTGGGTACATTGGGTGGTTGGATTCATCCTGAGCAAACTCGCTTTGCCTTGAGAGGCGGTGGGCAAATAACGCCAGAGTTTTTGTCACTGTGGATTGGTCTAACCTTGTTTACTTCGGCGGCTATTGCCGAAATTGTTCGTGCTGGAGTTTTAGCGGTTAGACCTCAGCAATGGGATGCGGGCTTTGCTTTAGGGCTTACTAGGGCCGAGACAATTAGCTACGTCATCTTTCCTCAATCTATGAGGTTGGTTATTCCGCCATTATCGAGTCAGTTCATGAATTTGACGAAAAACTCATCTTTAGCTGTGGTGGTTGGGTATCCAGATTTGGTGAGTATTGGAAACACCACGATCAACGTGAGTGCTCAAGCGTTGGAGGTCATCTGTATCATTATGATGGTCTATTTGTCACTCAATTTGATCATTTCCTTGGTGATGAACATGTTCAATCGACGAGTTATGCAAGCTCCCCAGTAAGAGGAAGGGCAAAATGTCAATGTTGTCGCAATCTTCTTTTTCAGGTGGTCGGTTGACAAAACTTCGCCAGCGCTTCTTCTATTCGAAGTATGCGAGTTTGCTGACCCTAGTGATCAGTGTTGTTTTATTGTGGGCCCTTTTGTCTTTTTTCCGTTGGGCCGTTGTTGATGCAACCTGGGTTCCCGATCCCGAGGCTTGTCGACAGGGTGCGGGAGCGTGTTGGGGATTCGTAGCTGAAAAGTGGCGTCTCATTTTGTTTGGCCGATATCCCTATGAGTGGCAGTGGCGCCCTGCATTAGCGACCCTCATAGTTCTTCTGATGCTAGTGTTTAGTGCGATTCCAACCTTCTGGAGGGCCCCGTTTTATAAGTACCTTTTGTGGGGCTGGATCGTATCATTGGGAGCTTTTTTTGCTCTTATGCTGGGGGGTGTTTTTGGCCTGAGTCGAATTTCAACAGATATGTGGGGTGGGTTACCCCTGACTGTTGTGTTGACCCTCTTTGGAATGGGGGCGTCGTTGCCTATTGGTATTCTTTTGGCTCTGGGGCGACGGAGTAAAATGCCCATTATTTCAGGTATTAGCACAGGGTATATTGAGTTAGTGCGTGGTATTCCACTAGTCACCGTTTTGTTTGTAGCGACCTTTATTTTTCCTCTTTTACTCCCTTCAGGATTCCGGTTGGACGCTTTTTGGCGAGTGGTGATTGCTATTGTTCTTTTTCAGGCAGCTTATATTGCTGAAACGGTCCGTGGTGGTATTCAGACTATTCCCCGTGGGCAATTCCTAGCTGCTGAGTCATTAGGACTAACGAAGTGGCAAACCTATGCCTATGTCATTTTGCCCCAAGCATTAGTCGCGGTCATCCCTGCGTTTATCAATAGTCTTTTATCATGCTTCATGGATACATCGTTAGTGACCGTGGTTTCTATGACAGATTTAACAGGTGGATTGAAATTGGCGCTTGGCGATGCCCGGTGGCGAAGTTTCTTTATTGAGGGATATCTTCTGATTGCAGCGATTTATTTTTCGTTTAGTTTTGTTGTTTCGCGTTATAGCCTTTGGTTAGAAAGATACCTCGGTGGTGGAAAACACCATTGAGCGGAAGGAGAAGTTTCATGTTTGTGACATTTCATGAGCACATTATTCGTGTATCCCAGGGCCCGCAAGATGGGATTACTAGTGAAGATCTATGGAAAGCTTTGTTAGAGTTTGTCCGTCGTCCACATTTTTATGTTGAGCATCTGACTAACTCTCAAATTATTAGTGAAAAGCCCCAAGAAAATGGCACTCGATTTGAACGTCAATTAAATTTTGACAAAATAAAAGTTGAGGATGTCGTGGATGCCTTGCCTGAAAGCAAGACCATCATTACACATGTAAAACCGTCGAGTCAGTATCCAGAGTCCAGCCTCCTCATTCGAATAGAGGAGCCCGAAGCAGATACGCTTTTTATCCGCTTCATTTATGAAGAGGAACAACATGATGAAAATCCATTGCTCCAGGATTTAAGACGTCAAGCTTATGAAGCAAAGGATCAACATTTGGTTGAGGGGTTGTTGAGTTGGATTATGGAAAAGAAGAAACATAGCTAGTTTAGCTACCGAATCAGACCGTTTAGCATATAAGAAAGCCCTCAGTAGAGGGCTTTTCGATAAGAAATAGCGACTAAAGAATGAACGAAAATAGTAATCAAGACAGTCAGATTGTGTCCCGAATAGCGCAGGAAGTTAATGCAAAACCCTGGCAGATCCAGGCGGCAGTTAACTTGCTTGACGAAGGAGCAACCGTCCCTTTTATTGCACGCTATCGAAAAGAAAAAACAGGTAGCTTGGATGACACCCAGTTGCGCTTGTTGCAGGATCGTTTGTCGTATCACAGAGGTTTGGAGGAACGTCGTGAGGTTATCCTTCGCTCGGTAGAGCAACAAGGGAAGTTGACCGAGGACTTAAGGAAAGCAATTCTGGAGGCAGACAATAAGCAACGGTTGGAGGATTTGTATCTTCCTTATCGGCCAAAGCGACGTACTCGAGCCACGATGGCTAAGGAGGCAGGATTAGAGCCTCTAGCCGATTCACTCTTTCAAGATCCTTCTCAAAACCCCAATGATCTAGCCCAACGCTATATCAAGGCTGAATCGGATTTTGATACGGTCGAAAAAGTGCTTAATGGGGCACGCGATATTTTGGTTGAGCGCTTTAGTGAAGATAGTGAGCTGTTAAAAATATTGCGCCAGTTTATCGATATACACGGGGTGTTGAAAAGTCACCTTGTAGAAGGAAGAGAAAGAGAAGGGGCAAAGTTTAAGGATTATTTTGATTTTACCCAACGACTTTCAGAAATTCCTTCTCATAGAGCTTTGGCTCTGTTTCGTGGAAATGCCGAAGGCGTTTTGTCTTTAGCAATGTGTCCTACGGATCTCGAAGAGGTTGGGTTAGAACAAGAAATCGCCAACTATTATCGTTTGCGGGATTTAAAGCGACCAGCAGATGCTTGGTTGCAACAGTGTTGTCGCTGGGCGTGGCGAGTGAAGTTGCAACCTGCATTAGAAGTTGAAGCGTTTTCTCATCTCAGGGAACAAGCCGAAAATGAGGCTATCAAAGTTTTTGGCATTAATTTGCACGACTTGTTGCTAGCTTCTCCTGCAGGGCAACGGGTTGTAATGGGGTTGGACCCTGGTATTCGAACAGGGGTTAAAGTGGCTGTGGTTGGCCGTCAAGGAGACTTGTTAGAGACGGCTGTCATTTATCCCTTTGAACCTCATAATCGATATGACGAGGCCAAGAAGAAGCTCATCACTTTATGTGAAACGTTTCATGTGGAATTGATATCTATTGGTAATGGAACAGCTAGCCGTGAAACGGATAAGTTGGCTGGTGAAGTGGTTGAGGCTATGGGGGCCAAGGCCTTACATAAGGTTGTGGTGAGTGAAGCGGGAGCGTCCGTATATTCAGCTTCAGAATTGGCAGCACAAGAGTTGCCTGATGTGGACGTGAGTTATCGGGGAGCTATATCCATTGCGCGCCGACTACAAGATCCTTTAGCTGAACTCGTAAAAATTGAACCCAAGGCAATTGGGGTGGGGCAGTACCAGCATGATGTGAATCAGGTGTTGCTGACCGAGCGTCTTGATGCGGTGGTAGAAGACTGCGTAAATGCTGTGGGTGTGAATGTGAACACGGCTAGTGTGCCACTCTTGCAAAGAATTTCGGGTCTAAGTCGAAGTAAAGCGCAACAAATCGTGGATTATCGTACCGAGCATGGCGAATTTAAAAGCCGAAATGATTTGAAAGATGTGCACGGTATAGGCCCTAAAACTTATCAGCAATGCGCGGGATTCTTAAGAATTATGGGCGGAGTCAATGCGCTGGATGCTTCAGCTGTTCACCCCGAGTCTTATGATATTGTAGATCGCATTGCAGCAAGCATCGGACTTTCTGTTTCTAACCTTATCGGGAACTCTTCTATATTACATAGTCTCAATCTCAATGCGTTTATAACTCCTGACGTTGGGTTGCCCACCTTGATGGATATTGTGCGTGAGTTGGAAAAGCCTGGCAGAGATCCTCGACCAGAGTTCTCCTATGCAAAATTCGATGAAAATGTCCACAACATTGAAGACTTAGTTCCTGGGATGGTGCTAGAGGGGGCGGTCACTAATGTGGCTCAATTTGGCGCTTTTGTGGATATTGGTGTTCACCAAGACGCCCTGGTGCATATATCCCAGCTTTCTGAACGGTTTGTAAAAGACCCTCACGATGTCGTCAAAGTGGGTGATATCGTTAGAGTCAAAGTGTTGGACGTGGATTTAGAGAGACGTCGTATTTCGTTGACGATGAAGGTAGAGTCCAAACAAGATCATGTTCCTCAAAAGAAGAATCAGACGAAAACATCATCCCATCGACAAACCGACACGGCTATGTCACGGGCTTTTGCTGGGTTGATTTCCTCTCACTGATGTGATTTTTCTTAGTTTGAATCATGGCCTTATAAAGCTGTTCTGTTACACTACACCTCCTCTAAATTGATGCATTTTGCTAAGCATAAAAATGACTAGTCCTAATCCTGCGCTCGTTCGCGATGTTGAAGAACGCCGAACGTTTGCGATTATTTCTCACCCTGACGCTGGGAAGACAACTTTAACTGAAAAATTACTTCTTTTCGGTGGTGCTATCCAAATGGCTGGTGCTGTTAAAGGCCGAAAAGCAAATCGTCATGCAACATCCGACTGGATGGAGGTTGAGAAAGAGCGTGGAATTTCGGTCACTAGCTCAGTGATGCAATTTAAATATGCAAACCATGTGATCAATCTACTTGATACGCCGGGGCACGAGGATTTCTCCGAGGATACGTATCGCGTACTTACGGCAGTGGATGCGGCCATCATGGTTATTGATGCAGCCAAAGGTGTGGAAGCACAGACGATTAAACTCTTGGAAGTGTGTCGCCTTAGAAAAACCCCCATTATCACGTTTATCAATAAATTTGACCGTGAGGTACGATCACCACTCGATTTGCTAAGTGAGATTGAAAGCATTTTGAAACTGCAATGCGTGCCCATCACTTGGCCAATCGGAATGGGGAAGACCTTTAGAGGGGTTTTCTCGCTTCTCAAAAATCAAATGATTCGCTTTACCCCAGGGGAAGATAAGCTTACTAAAGATAGGGAAATCATCGAAGGATTGGAGAATCCTGAGTTGGATCGTCTGTTTCCCATGGAGATGCCTGAAGCTCGAGAAAGTATCGAACTTGTTGAAGGTGCTACAGAGCCTTTCTCGTTAGAAAAGTTCCTTTCGGGGGATCAAAGTCCAGTCTTTTTCGGGTCGGGGGTTAATAATTTTGGTGTTCAAGATTTGTTGGATGCCCTTGTGAATTGGGCACCATCTCCACGGTCCCGCCAGACGACTATACGGACCGTTGAACCAACAGAGCCAAAGTTTACGGGTTTTGTCTTTAAGATCCAAGCCAATATGGATCCCAAGCACCGCGATCGTATTGCTTTTTTCCGTGTCTGCTCAGGACGATATCAGCCTGGAATGAAAACATTTCACACCCGAGAGGGTAAAGAAATGAAAATCCCTAATGCCTTAACCTTTATGGCTCAGGATCGCGTCATTATGACGGACGCTGTAGCAGGCGATATCATCGGGATCTACAACCATGGTCAATTGCATATTGGGGATACCTTGACTGAAGGTGAACCGTTGATGTTTACCGGTATTCCAAATTTCGCTCCGGAATTGTTCCGCGCAGCCAGAAGTAAGGACCCTTTTAAAGCGAAGCAACTTCAAAAAGGCCTTCAGGAATTGGGGGAAGAAGGTGCTATTCAAGTTTTTACGACGGACCTTGGAAACATCATCTTAGGTGCGGTGGGCTTTTTGCAGTTCGAAATCGTAGCTCAGCGACTGGCTACGGAATACAAGGTAGATGCTATTTACGAACCAGTTGAAATCTCAACAGCTCGTTGGTTATCCTTTCCGAACGAGCAAATGAAAAAAGAGTTTGAGGCGGAACAGTTGGCTCGTCTTGCTGTGGATGTGAACGGCAATGTGGTGTATTTAGCCAGTTCTATTTACAACTTGGAAACGACCATGAAACATTGGCCAGACGTGAAGTTCCATACGACAAGGGAAATGAATCAGAAATTTTGATAAATGAATACTCACGAATAAACCCTTGTAACACAGTGAAACAAAAACAAGTAAGCGCTTACTTCTCTTAGCTAATATTTGTTCTCTCGTGCCCAAACAAGGCAAGAGCCCAGAGGATGTCATTAGTGCTTCTTGCCTTCTCTGTTTCGCCAGTGTTCGGATGAACCGTAGCCATTGTAGGTTAAGTGACGACCTACAATGGCTTTTATTTTTTGCTCTAGGAGTTGATTGGCTTCTGCACCGATTTCTGTTCCCGATTTGTGATCATATAGGGCATAAGATTTTCTAGTGTATTGAGGGGTAATATTGGGCATTACAACATTGCAACCATAGAGAATCCCATCAATCCTGCCACTTACGCTCAGTGTCTCAAGCGCCGTGGCAGCCGCAATGTTGACATCTTTTAGCACGATCCGAGTAACGGCAAGCATGTTTAAGCTTAATTGCTTTAGTCTCTCAATGGGCATCATACCTAGATGACTAATGTCACCTCCTAGGCTTGTAATGTAGGGGCCCATACCAATCATGTCGATATCAAGCTCTTCAAGACATCGGATGTCTCGGACGAGATCATCCAGTGTCTGTGTAGGCAAACCAATCATGACGCCTGTACCGACTTGATAGCCAATTTCTTTGAGATGACGTAGTGCTCGTAGTCTGCCTTCAAACGTTTTCTCATGTTTCCCTGGGGTGCTATGAAGGGTATGGAAAAGCCGAGTATTGCTCGTTTCTATTCGCAATAAATACCGTAACGCCTCCTTATTCCCAGCTGCATCAGCCCATCTCTGATAGGTTTCACGAGTTTGTTCACCTAGACTGAGCGTAATCCCTAGACCGTCGGGCAGAGCAGATGTTTGGGTGGCATGATGGATGTCGTTGAGAAGGTCGCAAATAAACTGAATCCACTTTTCATCTCGTCGCTCACCTGCTTGTATGGCGATGGAGCCGTAGCCATGTTCAAGGGCATAATGAGCAATGTCCAAAACCGTCGCTTTGTCTAGGGTATATCGCTCAACGGAGTGATTGTTCTTACGAATACCGCAGTAGCGACAATTCGCTGTGCAAATGTTGCTGAGCTCGATAAGACCACGTAAATAGATTTCGGGACCCACACACTCAGTGGTTACCTCAAACGCCTTTTTCTGAAGACGACTACAGCTGTATGGGTCTTCCAAGGACAAGAGTGTGATCAAATCACTATCAGAAAATGAGGTTTGCTCGAGTATAGCGCCGAGGGTATCAGTCATTTTTTTGTTGATTAAGAGCTTCGGTATACGCAGCTAGGGCGGTGGGATGAGACGATAGAATACGCAAAAGGATCCCTTTAAGGAATGAAATTACCATGCCGTAATTCGTCATGGGTACCCCTTGGTCTTGTGCCTGAACTAGCCGTGATAGCATGTGTCGGCGACTGACTACGCAACCACCACATTGGATGATAAGTCGATAGGGTGAAAGGTCGTCAGGGATGTCCTTACCTGACGCAAAGTCAATAATAAGGTTGGGATGAATCTTTTCTCGGAGAAGACGAGGAATTTTTATGCGACCAATATCGTCCGTTTGTGGATGGTGACTGCACGTCTCGCAAATCAAGATACGATCTTGTGATCGCAAAGACGACAATACAGCAGCCCCCTTGGCCAAAGCGATGAGATCAGACTTGCTGTATGACATCAAAATAGAGAAAGTGGTTAACGGAATGCTTCCAGGGCACTGCTGGGCTACTTCTTCTACGACTTGAGAGTCTGTGATAATGAGTTTCGGGGGGTGTTTTAATTCATTTAGCATTGCACTAACTTGAGTGCAGGGGACGACTATACAGCGAGCTTGCTTATCGAGCAATTCACGTATCGTTTGAACTTGAGGAAGAATTAAACGTCCTTTCGGAGCTCCACTGTCAATTGGAGTCACGAGTAATACCGTCTCGTTAGCTCCCACTAAGGTATCGGTGAGCGGTTTATCATTTTCTTTTGTGGATTGGAGGCTAGAAATCAAGGTTTGACGAAGGGCGTCAATCGAGTTAGGGAGGCTAGCGCTCGCTTGGATGACATCGAGACTTTGTGATCTAAGAAGATTGACAAACGCTGTATCGGGCAATGTTTGATCGATTTTATTGATGACAATAAGTAGCGGAGTCTGGGCTTGCTGGCAACGAGCGACAATCATCATCTCTTCCGACGATAGCGCATTTTTAGCAGTTGTGACCAAGATGGCTAAGTCAACCCATTTCATCGTATTGAGAGTTCTGGCAACACGAAGTTTTCCGAGCTCACTGAGATCGTCAACGCCAGCGGTATCGATGAAAACGACAGGTCCGACTGGATGAAGCTCGTAAGTTTTTTCAACAGGATCTGTCGTTGTTCCAGGTGTGGGAGAGACGATCGCCACCGTTTGTTGGGTGAGTGCATTCATTAAGGTACTTTTGCCAACATTACATAAGCCAAATAACCCAATATGAAGACGAAGACCTTTTGGGGTTTCGAGGAAACTATTCATTGTCAAAAATCTGAGAGAAGGACGAACTGGGGTGCCCAATACAGTATATAAAATCAAAACCTCCTGAAGAGGATGATTGTCTTCAGGAGGTTGGGACTATTCTAGCAATCCTCTTCTTTGAGAGGTTTACGGAGCTCTGCTCTAACGTTATCCATGGCAGAGTAGAAAGCTTTCATCATGACGAGACCTAAGAATTTCCCAGCATCAGTGACGATGATATGGTCTGGATCTTTAGGATCGTCTTTTATCGCTCCCGCGATTTTGAGGCCCAGCATTTCCTTAAATAAGGCATGATCCAGATTAACACCATGAACGTCACGGAAATATTTGCGTGAAATTCGATGCGAGAAAAGCCCTAGCATTAACCGGTACTGCAAAATGGCATGATCGTTGAATTGACGGCGACGTTCAACCCCAGTGAACCCTTGAGCAATTCGTTCTCCGTAACGGCGTAAGCTGAATGTATTGACATAAAGGCTATCGCCTAAGAAACTGAAGGCTCCCGAACCTACACCGAGATACTCATCGTAATCGACAACATATTCATCAAAGCCTTCGTCGTTGGTACGACCAAAGGTCCAGGATGTGAGCTGGTTGTATCGTGAGCCAAGAGTGTCCAATATCAAGCGATACTGTTCAGCGAGCTGGTTGCCTTGCGCAGCAATGACATTCTTCACTGCCTTTTTGGTTTGCGAAGTGACCATCAGTGGATACGTGGTGACTTGGCGTGGGTTGAGCTGAGTGATTTTTTCAATGTCGTCCTGCAACATATCTAAGGTCTGTCCACGGAAACCAAAGATCATATCGATATTGCAGGTGGGGAATAGCTCTTGTGCGTATTGCAACCGTTCAAAAATTTGTTCTCCCGATCCAAACTTTTCATAACGGTCAGCTAACTTCAAGATACCATCATTGAAGCTTTGAACACCGATCGACATGCGATCGACTAAGCCCTTCAGGTTGCGAAACTGTGGCGTCATGATGATTTGTGGATCCGTTTCGCAGGAAATTTCTTTGATGGAAGGGAAGAGTTTTTTGGCGTGTTCAAGTGTCTTAATTAACTCTTCTTCAATAATCGTCGTGGTGCCTCCGCCCACATACATTGAATGAAAGTCATAGCCCAAGGCTTTGACGTAGTCCATCTCCTTTCTCAAATTCACGAAATAAGCCCGTGCCGTATGTTCTTTGAACAAAAAACGATGGAAGGTACAGTAGGAGCACAATGTGTGGCAAAACGGAATATGTGCATAAAGGAGGTATTTATGACCTTCTTGCGGTGGAGGAGGATTATTTAATATCACTGGATCAACACGCAGATAACGCTTCGTGTAGTAATCCATGATGCGATCAGTGAGATGTATGGTCCATTCAGGCAAAAGATCCTGTGAGGAATGTTTGGCGATGTTACTCATTGGATGTATGAAAGAGGGGAAAATCTATTTTAATTTCATTCGGACTAAGCGGTTTGTGCGCATCTTCGGTTGTTTCC
>OGXZ01001293.1_pt1 | contig 14412 bp, 11 predicted proteins | sample 1576431 | NCBI WGS metagenome assembly OGXZ01 (sample SAMEA3541590, study PRJEB24748) | human gut metagenome | biome: human gut; feature: human-associated habitat; material: faeces | place: China | collected 2012
ACGGCGGAGCGAAATGCTTCCTGCTCCCCCTCCGGCAGAAGGGCCCTGTCCCGGCCAGATATTCTGCAGCCTGCGCTGCTGTTTCAAACACCGCACAGCCGGGCGGCAAGGGGCTTTGCGCACGCAGCAGGCGGCGGTATTCCACGCACGCCTGCACCGCTGCAGCGCGGATGTTCCTGGTGGCATCCACTGCATAAGGGTGGGTGGCATCCACGCAGAGATCAGCTCCCGCCAGCAATGCCGCCATGGCATCCGGCTGCAGCCGCCCGGCGTGCACCGTGATGCCCGCCATTTCGCCCTGCTCCTCGGCACCCAGCGGCGTTGCCACGCACACCGTTACCGCAACACCAAGCTCTGCCAGCTTTTTGGAAAAGCGACGGCCCTCGGTGGTGCCGCTGAACACGACCGCCTTCACTTACGGTACCCCCGCGGCGTGACCATCCGGCCCGAAAGAGCGCGGGTATTGCTGTTGCCGATATACACGGTGGTGAACATATCCACCGGCGTGTTTTCCAGCTCGGCCAGCGTCAGCACCCGGGCGCTCTGGCCCTCGCGGCCAATGTTGCGCACAAGGCCGCAGACGGTATCATCCGCCTTGCCGTTTGCGCGCAGGATGCGCACTGCCTTTTGCAGGTAGTCCGGCCTGCCCTTGGAGGAAGGGTTATAGAGTGCAGCGCAGAAATCTCCCTGCGCGGCGCAGGCCAGCCGCTTTTCGATGACCTCCCACGGGGTGAGCCGGTCGGAAAGGGAGATCACGCAGAAATCATGGGCCAGCGGCGCGCCCAGCACAGCCCCACCGCTGAGGGCGGCCGTAAGGCCGGGCACCACTTCTACGGCAACGTCCGGGTAATCCTGCGCCAGCTCCAGCAGCGGGCTGGCCATGCCGTAAACGCCTGCGTCGCCGCTGCACACCATCACCACGCGCCTGCCGGTATTCGCCTTTTCCAGCGCCCAGCGGCAGCGGTCGATCTCCTTGGTCATGCCGGTGGAATAATATTCCTCACATGGGAACTCCGGCTCGATCAGGTCAAGATAAAGTTTATAGCCGCAGATGGCATCTGCGTGTTCCAGAACATTCCGGGCTTCCTGCGTCAGGTAGTAAACATCTCCGGGGCCAATGCCCACCACGTAGACTACCTTTTCCGGTTCGTCGATCTCAAATTTCATCGGGTCAAACATTCTGCCACCTCCAGTCCGGGGCATAGGGCCGCACGGCCAGCGCAAAGGTCACGCCGGTATGGGCATATTTGTGAAAAACGAGTGTCCCGCCTGCGGCCAGCACTGCCGACCGTTCACAGACATTGTCCACGCCGGTAACGCTCTGCACAAAGGCCGAAGGCGTAAAGCTGCCGGGGGCGGCACGCAGCTGTTCCGCTGTGAAAAAATGCACCGGCCAGCTGTGGCTCTTACAGAAGGTCAGCAGGCCCGTCTCGTTTTGTTTTAAGTCGATGCTTGCCGCCGCCGTGATGCATTGCGGCGCAAGGCGGTTCTGGGCACAGAAAGCTGCAAAGGCTTCGGCCAGCGTTTCGGTGCTGGTGCCGCGTTTGCAGCCCACGCCCAGCACGCCGATGCGCGGCACCAGATGCAGCGCATCCCCCGCCGGGCAGAGGGTGAGGGCAAAGTCCGGGGCATCTCCCGCCGTGATCCCATCAGGCGGTGCACCCGCAATGGGCCAGTCGGATGCAAACTGCACCGTTTTGCCCGCCAGCAGTGCACCGCTGACAAGCTTGATGCGCTCCGGCTCCAGCACGGTGCAGTTCTGGTGCTTTGCCCACTCGTCCACCGCAAACACACCGTTTGCGTCGGTGGCTGTGGTGATCACCGGCACCGCACCGCACACAGCGGCAAGCGCCCGGGCAAGGTCGTTGGCACCGCCCAGGTGGCCTGAGAGGATGGGCACGGCAAAGCGGCCGCACTCGTCCAGTACCACAACGGCAGGGTCCTGTGCCTTGCTTTGACAGTGGGGCGCAATGGCCCGCACCGCAATGCCCACAGCACCTACAAAAACAAGGGCATCGCTCCCGACAAACTGGCGGGCCGTCCAATCGGCAAGGTGCACCTGCCCGGCTTCATGGCCGCAGCGGGTCACGCTGCCGGGATATGCCGCCGCCAGTTTTTGGGCTAGTGCAAGGCCCTTTGCCGTAAAGGCCAGATAGGCGCGGGTCACTGGTCTGTCCCCTTGCGGAACTCGGTGGTAAAGGCCGGGTCGTAGAGCTTGCTGCGCTCATAATTCCGGCCCAGAAAGCCGCCTGCCACGATGAGCGCCGTTTTGGTGATGCCCGCTGCATGAACGCTTTCCGCCAGCGTACCTACGGTGCAGCGAACCGTTTTTTCCTCCGGCCATGTGGCCTTATACACCACCGCTGCCGGGGTATCCGGCGTATAGGCACCGCCTTCCAGAAGCGCCTGCTGTACTTTGTCCACAAGGCCAATGGATAGGAAAATGACCATCGTTGCCCCGTGGGCGGCAAGGCTTGCCAGCTTTTCTTTTTCCGGCACCGGGGTGCGGCCCTCCATGCGGGTGATGATGACGGTCTGGCTCACGGTGGGCAGCGTGTACTCTGCATTCAGTGCCGCCGCTGCACCGCAGAAGCTGGACACACCGGGGGTATCATCGTAGGGAATGCCCTCGGCGTCCAGCACATCCATCTGCTCCCGGATGGCACCGTAAAGGCAGGGGTCGCCGGTGTGCAGGCGCACGGTGATCTTACCCGCAGCTTCCATCTGCCGCATCACATCCAGCACCTGCTCCAGCGTCATTTCAGCGCTGTTATAAATGGCGCAGTCTGCCTTTGCAAGGCCCAGCAGGGCCGGGTTCACCAGACTGCCCGCATAGATGATGCAGTCGGCTTTCTGAAGCAGGGCCGCGCCCCGCCGGGTGATGAGGTCCGGTGCGCCGGGGCCTGCACCAACAAAATGTACCATAACGTTACTCCTTTACCAAAACGGTGGCAAAATAACCGGCCTGTTCCTGCGGCCGCTCAAGGGAAAGATCCGGGTAGACCCGCTCGTCCGGCAGACCGCAGTTGCACACAAGTGCGCTTTTTTTCAGCTTATCTGCCTGCTGCAGGGTATCCAATAAGACAGGCAATTGCCTGCCGGCTTTCATCAATACCTTGGTGCCGGGCATTTCCAGCACGCGGTCTGTCCAGCCGCCGGGTGCAATGGTAAGCGGCGTATCCATGCCGCCGGTCAGCGGCACATTCAGCCGCGCCGCCGCCGCACAAAAGCTGGGCACGCCTGCCGCCATGGCGGTGGCATAACCCCCGGCCTGCAAGATCTCCTGCAGGTAACCAAAGGTGGCATAGATGGAAACGTCCCCAAGGTTCAGCATGGCAACGTCCTGCCCGGCATCCAGATACTGCCGCACCGCGGCGGCGGCTTTTTCGTGCGAAGCCGCCAGCGCAGCCGGGTCACGGCTCATAGCAAAGTACAGCGGGACGATGGTCTTGCCGTCCAGCGCTTCTCCCAGCGCACTGCGGGCGATGTCCAGCGCCAGCATCTGGCCGGAAGCAGTCTGCGGCGCGGCCAGCACCGGGCACTGCCGGATGAGCCGCACAGCCTGCAGCGTCATCAGCTCCGGGTTGCCGGGGCCGACGCTGACACCGTAAAATGTACCTTTCAGTTCTGCCATTCCTGCATCAGCTCCTTTGCCGTTTTTGTCTCGCCCAGCGGGCCGTGCTGGTTGGAGAACAGCACCGCGCCCACCCGGAACGCCCCGCCTGCCCGTCGGTCCAGATGCATCTGGATGGCGGCAAGGATGCTTTCCAGCACCGGTGCACGCAGCTGTGCGCCGTCCAGAATGTCAAGGCAGGCATCGGTGGTGGCGGCATCCATCAGGGCGGCGCACACCTCATGCGCGGCACCGCACAGCGCCGCATGGGCGCAAAACACTTCAGCGCGGCCATCCGCCGTGTGGGAGTGGGTGTTCATGACCCCTGCCGCCAGCTTGCAGAGCTTGCCCACATGGCCTACCAGAAGCACTTCCTCAAATTTGGCCGTGGCAGCCATATCCAGCGTATCCCCGATGAAGTTGGAAGTTTTGACCACCGGGAACCGCTCGAACTGCGGCAGAGCGGAGGCCAGATAATCCAGCCCGTAGTTGCCGGGGGCCAGCACCAGCCGCCGGGGGCCGGAGGCATTTTTTGCGCGCAGTGCGGCCTGATTCATTTCCAGCTGGATGGTATCCAGAATGGCCTGCTGGCTCATGGGTTCCACGATGCCGCTGGTGCCCAGAATGGAAAGCCCGCCCTCCACCCCGATGTACGGGTTGAAGGTGCGCTTTGCCGTCTCGGCACCGCCCTCGATGGAAATGGTCACTGCAAAGCCGCCGGTGTAGGCAGCATTTTCAGCTTCCCGTTCCAGCGCTTCGGCAATCATCCTGCGGGGCACATGGTTGATGGCGGCTTCGCCTACGGGCTGGTCAAGGCCGGGCTTCGTCACCCGGCCCACCCCCTCGCCGCCAAAGATGCGCACGCCGGGGGCATCCGGTTCCAGCACCACTGACGCGACCACCGGCAGGCCCGTGGTCACGTCCACATCGTCGCCGCCGTCCTTGCGGATGGCACATACCGCACCGGCATCCGTTCTGCGGCAGTAAATGGGTGCCACCTCCACCACAATGCCCTTGGGCGTGCGCAGAGCCACCGTTTCCGGTTCGCGGCCGGTCAGCAGCAGACGCGCCGCCCCTGCAGCCCCCAGCGCGGCACAGGTGCCGGTGGTATAGCCGCAGCGCAGCAGCTTCTGCCCGCTGCGGACGTAGTGCTCGAACGTGGGCTTTTGGGGCTTTGCCTGCCCGAACAGGGCCGTATACTGTTCTTCGCTCAGCGCATAAAGCGCGCGGATATTGTCCGGGGCAAAGGCGGCATCCGGGGTCAGCACGCCGGAAACATGGTCCGGGAACACGCACACCACGGCGTCCGCGATCTTCTGTGCCATGTCCAGCTCGTGCAGGCTCACGATGACCGCAAGGCCCTGTTCATGGGCCAGCTTCTGCAGGATGGTCAGCAGCTCGATCTTGCCCTTGATGTCCAGAAAGGAGGTGGGCTCGTCCAGCAGCAGCACTTTAGGCTGCTGGCAGATGGCACGGGCCAGCAGGACGCGCTGACGCTGACCATCACTGATGCAGTTGAAGTCCCGGTCCGCGAGATGCGCAGCTCCGGCAATTTCCAGTGCATCCTGCACGGCCTGCCGGTCGGCGTCGGACAGAATGCCCAGCCGCCCGGTGTAAGGGATGCGCCCGGCGGCGGCAAACTCAAAGCAGGTGGTCAACTCGGTGCGGCGGGTGTGAGGCAGCATCAGGGCCAGCTTCTGCGCCCGGGCCGTGCCGGTGTAGGCGGTCAGGTCCTGCCCGTCCAGCAGCACAGTGCCGCCCAGCGGGGCCAGCTGTCCGGCCAGTGTTTTGAGCAGGGTGGATTTGCCCGCACCGTTGGGGCCGACAAGGACAAGGATCTGCCCCGGATTTGCCCGCAGTGCAATGCCGGAGGCCAGCGGCGTTTTGCCGTAGCCGATGGCAAGCTCCTGCGTTTCACAGAGAAATTCCTTCATTGTGCACCCTCCCGGTTCCGGCGGATGAGCAGCCCGATGACCACCGGCGCACCAAACACGGCGGTGACCGCGCTGATGGAAAGCTCCGTGGGAGCAAACAGGCTGCGGGCGATCAGGTCGCACAGCAAACAGAAAGCGGCCCCGCCCAGGCAGCAGCCCGGCAGCACCACCAGCGGCTTTGCGCTGCCCAGCAGCTGCTTGACCAGATGCGGCACTGCGATGCCCACAAAGGAGATGGGCCCCGCAAAGGCCGTGACACAGGCTGCCAGCAGACTGGAAAGCAGTACCAGCAGCCGGGAAAAACGCTTCACGTTTACGCCCACGCTCTGGGCATAGGCTTCGCCCATCTGGTAGGCGCTCATGGGTTTGGCCAGGCAGAAGGCTGCTGCCAGCGCAGGCAGCACCACCAGTGCCGCCGCCTGTACATTGCCCCAGGTCATGCCGGAAAAGCTGCCCTGTGACCAGTTGTGCAGGTTGACGATGTTGGAGTCCTGCGCAAATGCCACCACGAACTCGGTGACAGCGGAACAGATGTAACCGATCATGACGCCGCAGATGACCAGAATGCTCATGCGTTGCACCCGACGGGCCACCGCCAGCACAAAGGCCATGGCGGCCATAGCCCCCGCAAATGCGGCCAGGATCAGGGTGAGGGAGCTGGTGAGCAGGCCGTGGTTCAGGAACACTACCATCACCAGCGCTACGGCCAGCTTGGCTCCGCTGGAAATGCCCATGACAAAAGGCCCGGCGATGGGGTTGGCAAAAAAGGTCTGCAGCAGATAGCCTGCCGCAGAGAGTGCCGCGCCCAGCAACACCACCATCACGGCCCGGGGCAGGCGCAGCTGGGTGATGATGCCCACCGACAGTGCGTCCTGCCCACGGCCGGTCAGGGCCGCCAGCACGGCACCGGGGGTCAGGGCAACACTGCCCCAGAACAGGTTGGCGGCAAACAGAACCACCAGCGCCAGCGCCAGCAGGAGATAAGAAAACAGATAGCGTTTTTTGCGGGTCATAAGCGGTTCCTTACTCAACGTGAATGAAATACTGCAATCCGTCCGGCGCATCCTCGGTGAACAGACGGTGCAGCTCCAGGATAAAATCGGCCAATTCCATGCTCTGCTGGAAAAAGCTCTGGGCAACGCACCAGACATGCCCATTCTGCACAGCCTTGAAGTCCGCCAGCAGGGAGCACTTGGCCACCAGCTCGTCGGTGGTGGAGACAACGCCCTCAATGGTACTGTTGTAGATCAGGAAGTCGGCGTCCCGTGCACCGGCGTAGAAGTCTTCCAGCGGCAGGTTCATGGTGGAAAGGCTGTTGCCGTTGTCGGCCAGATCGGCAAACACATAGTCGGCCCCGGCCATCTCGATCATGCGGGCCACATAGTCGCCGCCCTTGCGCACGTTGGCCAGATTGTTGGCCGAGATGGAAAAGAACGCGCAGCTCTTGCCAGTGGACTGCTGGTCCAGCAGGGGAGCGATGCACTCCGCCTGTCGGTCAAACACCTGCTGTGCCAGTTCCTCCTTGCCCAGCAGGATGCCGTAGAATTTGATCCACTCCATGCGGGCCAGCGGGCCGCTCTCGTAGCTGGAACGCTCCACCAGCACCGGGATGCCGAAGCGCTCCAGCTGCTCCTTGACCTCCGGGGTGTGGTAGATCATGGTGTTCTCGATGGCAAGGCCGCAATTCGCGGCAAGGATCTGCTCGTAGTCCGGGGCGCTGTATTTGCCTGCATAGGCAATGCGCCCGTCCAGCATGGCCTGCCGGGCCTCGTCCAGATACCAGCCCTCGGCGCGGGTGCCGCTCAGGGCGATGCAGTCCAGTGCGTCCAGTGCAAGGAACAGGTCCATCACCGAGGTGGACACCAGATAGAGGTTCTGCAGCGGCTGCTGCAAAACGGTCACGCCCTCGGGCACAGTGCGCAGGGTGGCAGCGCCTTCCGGCCGGACAAGGAACTTTGCCTGTGCGTCCGGGATGGTCAGCAGGGTAGAGCCGTCCGCATAGCAGTCGGCGGTAAACTGGGTGGCGTAGTCCAGCGGGTAGGCGTGGTCAAACACCAGCTCGTCCGTATCGGCCGGTGCAGTAGGCGCGGCAGTGCAGCCTGCAAGCGCCAGCACCGCGGCGGGCAGTGCCTTTAAAAATTGAGCGCGGGTCAGCTTCATGGAAGGTTACTCCAAAGTAAAGGTCAGGGTGTATTCGATCTCGTGCGGGGTGCTCATGGCCACCGTGTCGGCGGTCACGGCCAGCGGGGTGCCCAGGGCAGCGACCGGGATCTCAAAGGTGGAGTTGCCCTCGGTGTTGGTGGGCAGGTACTTCTCGCCGTCCACGACCATATAGTCATAGTTGGGGCTGCTCCATGCGATGGTGGCGGTCATCTTGCCGTCGGCCACGGTCAGAGTGGCGGGGCTGTCCACGGTGGCACGGCCGGAGCCGCCCTCCAATGCCACAGATACGGTGTATTCGCCGTCTGCAGGGGTCTCGGAGACCTCCTCGGTCGTGGGCTGGGCATTGCGCACGCTCACGGTGTGGTCGTACCAGGTACCCTTGGAGCCCAGAATGGCCAGCGGGAAGTCGGTATCCAGCGCAGTGACCGGGATGTCATAGCCGTACACCTCTTCGCTGGTGCCGTCGGAGTAGGTCACAGTGTCGGTGGTGGGCAGCAGCCAGTCCGTTTTGTGGGCCTCGGCATCAGCGGCCAGGCCGGGGTACAGGTTCACGATCTTTTTGGACACCAGGCTGACGTGGAAGGTCATCTTGCCGTCCTTGACGGTCAGGGTGCCTTTGCCGTCGCAGGCCTCGTTGGCATGGAACATGCCGCTGTCGGTATCAAACTCGGCAGTGTATACGCCGTCCGGCAGAGCGGCGGTCTCCGTGACTTCGGATGCGGCGGAACTTGCCGCGCTGGAAGGGGCCTCGGAAGAGACGACCAACGGAGCGGTGGAAGAAGTGCCGCAGCCTGCCAGAGAAGCGGCCAGCAGCACGGTGACAACGGAAAGGGAAAGCATCTGTTTGCAGCGCATAGAAAAATACCTCAATGTTTCAGAATCAGAAAGGGAGAAACTCCCTGCAGGTCTCAGTATACCACAATCCTGTCAAAAAGAAAAATTGCCCGAAAAGATCACTCCCTCCGGGCAATTTGGCAGTTATTTTCAGCCGTTCAGAGAATCAATGGCAGCCTTGGTGTGGGCAACGTACAGCTCCTGAATGGAGGGCACTTCGCCCAGACCGGCGATCTGGCAGTCCACAGACTCAAATGCGCCGGAAGCGTTGAACTGGCTCAGCCAGGAATCCTCGTCTGCACCGGCCATGTCGTTGTTGGCGTGGTCGCCTGCCACCACCATCAGGGGACGCAGGACGACCTTGGTGTAACCGGCGGCCTTCACAGCCTCGATCACGTTCTCGCAGGCGGTTTCCTCGGGCTCACCCTCCACGGTGCCGATGAACACATTGTCATAGCCCAGGGTCTGCATGGTGGTCTGCATCTGGCTGTAGCTCACCTTTGCAGTGTGGGAAGTGCCGTGGCCCATGAACACGAAGGCGACCTTCTCGGCAGCGGCGGCGTCCAGGCTCTCGTAACCGGCATCCTTCACGGCGGCCTCGGTCACGGCCTTGGCAACCACTTCCTTGTCGGAGTTGATCACGGTGGCGTCAGAGCCGACCTCGCCCAGCAGGGGCTCAGCCACGGCAACGCTCTCGAACTTGTCGCGGTAGGAGTCGATCATCTCCATCATCTCGTCGTACTCGGCACCGTGCATCAGATGGGTGGGCTGCACGATCAGGTTCTTCACGCCGTTGGCCACAGCGCGGTCCATGGCCTGCTGCATGTTGTCGATCTTCTCGCCGTCACGGGCCTGCACATGGTTGATGATGATCTGTGCGGTAAAGGCGCGGCGCACGCTCCAGTCAGGGTAGGCGGCCTGCAGGGCGTCCTCGATGCCCTTGATGTCCTTCACACGGCTGTCGTTGAAGGAGGTGCCAAAGGAGACCACCAGCAGCTCGTTCTCGCCGATGTTGTCCTCGTTGCGGGCGGCATCCTTGGAAGCATCGCCGGTGTCACGGCCAAAGTAATCGGGGTCAGCATTTTCGCCTTCTACCAGCTCCTTCTGAGCGTCGGTCAAGGCGTCCCAGGCAGCCTTGGCAGCAGCACACTGCTCGTCGGTGTTGTCGTTGCGCTCCTGTACATAGATGGCATCGATCAGGTCTGCCACGTTCTTTGCGGCAGCCTCGTCGGCGTCCTCGCCGGATGCTTCGCTGCTGGCAGCGGCAGAAGAACTTGCTGCGCTGGAAGCGGTGCTGGATGCGGCGCCGCCGCAGCCGCTGAGCACACCGGCACACAGAGCCAGGGCAGTCAGGGCGGCAGCAGCCTTGCGGATGTTGCGTTTTCTCATGATAAATTCCTTTCCTTTTTGTTCGTACAGAACAGTTTGCATCCCCCTGAACAAGGCTCTGAAAGGGCGTTTTCCGCAAACAAAAAAGGCCTTTCTGCTTGCGGAATGGCAACACAAAAAGACCCATGATCCATAGGCTTTTCGGCACGACCAATTCCTCGTGGTCCGGAGCGGTGCGCTCCTGTACCAACAGCAGGCAGGTTTCCTGGCTGAAAGATCTGCGCCCGCCGCCGCCTTCCCAAAGCAACGCTTCAGTGGCCGGTGCCAGAAGCACCCGGGCCGCGGGCTCCCTTATCACAGTGACGAGATCGTGCGGGATTTGCACCCGCTTCCCTTTTAACGATCCTGCCGCGGCAAAGCGCCTGCGGCGGAACGCACCTGCTGTTTTTGTTCAGTTCGCAGAGAAGTATAGCACAGTACCGGTAAAAACGCAAGAGCGGCATAAAACAAGCCCCCGACCCTACACGAAATTCATGCAAGACCGGGGGCTTGTTGTGCTGGAGCAGGATACGGGACTCGAACCCGCCGCCTACTGCTTGGGAAGCAGTCGCTCTACCGGATGAGCTAACCCTGCACACTGCTTTACTATTGTAGCAAAGCAGGGGACAAATGTCAAGAGCGGATCGCGCCGAAAACGGTCGGATCAGTTTTTCGTGGTGTAGGTCAGGTCCAGCACCGGGGTAAAGGGGTCGAACACCAGCCCTTCCACGCCGTCAGCCACCAGCAGACGCTTCTGCTGGGCAGCCAGCGGCACCACGGTGCAGCCCTCCAGCAGCTGGCGTTCACAATCGCGCAGCAGCTGGCAGCGAGCAGTGCCGGTGCGCTGGATGCTTTCAGACAGGGTCCCGGCATAGAGCGGGTCGGTGAGACCGGTCAGATTGTTGTCTCCGGCAAATTGCTGCAGCATCTGGTATACGCTGCCGCCCTCGGCCCGGATGGGAGCCAGTGCGATGGTGTATTTGCCGCTGGCAAGGCGGGCGTCGAACTCCTCCTGCGGCACCTCTTCCACCGAGAAGAAGAGGGAACAGTCTTTCTGCCAGGCACCGTTGATCTGCTCCACCGTCTCGGTCAAGCCGGAGCCCTGAGGCAGCAGAATGGTCACCCCGTTGAAGTCAGAGCTGGCCATGCCCTGCCGGGCCTGCATGTACAGTGCTTTTGCATCCGAGATGGTGGGCAGCAGGTCCCCGGCAGCATCGCGGTAGTCGATGCCATCCACGGTCAGGCCGTCCGGAACAAGGCCGGTCACCTCCGTGAACAGCCCCGAGGAGGGCACCGACAGGTTCTGCAGGGCGATGCCGGCCAGCGCCTGCCGCAGGGATGCAACCGCGAACACCGAGCCTTCCGATGCGTTGAACAGCAGGGCCCAGGTGGTGTCGGAGTATTCCACGCTCTGCAGGGAAGTGGCTTCGGCGGTGTCATCCAGGGCGGCCGAGCACTTTTCGTCTGCAATGAGCTGGGCGGCACTCTTGTCGGTGTTGCTGGTGTTCTGCACAAGGCGCAGGTTGTTCACCAGCGGGGACGCGGCACCGCGGCGCAGGAACAGGCCGCTGGCCGTCCAGTTGTAGATGTAAAAGCTGCCGCTGGACAGAGTGGATGTACTGCTCAGACCGTAGGTGCCGCGGGTGCTCTCAAAAAAGGCTTCGTCACAGGGCATGGCACCCGGCAGGGTGAGTTTGGAAAGGAAGGTGTCGTCCCGCTCGCTCAGGCGGAACACCAGCGTCAGTTCTCCGATGGCCGACACGCCCAGCGTGCCGGGGTCGGCAGTGCCGTCCAGCACGGCGGCACTGTTCTGGATGGCAGAAAACTCCACCGCATAGGGCGAGGCTGTCTGGGGGTCGAACACCCGGCGAAATGCATACACGAAATCTTCAGCAGTGATGGCGTAGTCCGTGGCGGCACCTTTCGTGCCGGTGTAGGTCAGGCCGCTCTTTAAATAAAAGGTATAGGTGAGCCCGTCGGAGGAAATCTCCCACCGCTCACACAGGTCCGGCACCAGCTCGCCGCTGGCATTGCGGCGCACGAGTCCGCCGTACAGGTTCTCGCAGGCGATCACATCCTCGGCCTTGGTGGCTACCTGCGGGTCAAGGTTTGCGGGGATATTGTCCACAAACCAGGTAAAGCTGGTGCTGGCGGAGCTGCCGCCGCAGCCCGCAAGCAGAAAAGCAAACGCAGCGGCAAGCACCACTGCGGTCATGCGCAAAAAACGATTCAAAAAAGAAACCCTCATTCCGTTCATCATGGTGCAGAAACCCTCAAAAACGGCTCTGCATCGACAAGTGTAGCAGAAACACAGACAAAAAACAATTGCCTTTTTGTGAATTTACCGCGCTTTTTGGTGCCGAGTGCACGGTTTTCCGTTGCCAAGCGCGGCCAAATGGACTATAATAGTACAGCGAAACTCACAAATGCCGGGCAGTTCCGGCGTGTTCAGAATACGATACTGTACGAAGGAGGATCTGTTTTTATGCAGAAGGATCAACAGAAGCTCGAACAGCTCATCAAGGGCAAAAAGGTGGCCTTTATCGGCGCGGGCGTCAGCCACAAGACCCTGATCAAAGAATTTGTGGAGCTGGGGGCACACGTTACCCTGTGCGACCAGAAAAAGAGCGTGGAGGACTTCGGAGATTACGCCGCCACCATCCGGGAGCTGGGCATCGACCTGAGCCTGGGCGAGAACTATCTGGACGGCTTCAAGGGCCAGGATATCATTATGCGCACCCCCGGCTTTGTGGGCTACTTTGAGAAACCCCTGCAGGATGCCATGGCGGCTGGTACCATGGTCACCAGCGAGGTGGAACTGTTCTTTGATTTCTGCCCCTGCCCCATCGTGGCTGTGACCGGCTCCGACGGCAAGACCACCACCACGACCCTGATCGCCAAGTTCTTCGAGGCCGCTGGCCGCAAGGTACATCTGGGCGGCAACATCGGCGCAGCGCTGCTGCCCATGCTGCCCGAGGTGAGCCCCGACGATGTGGCCGTGGTAGAGCTGTCCAGCTTCCAGCTCATCAGCATGCATTCCAGCCCCAATGTGGCCGTGGTGACCAACGTCACCCCCAACCATCTGGACCACCACAAGGATATGCAGGAGTACATCGACGCCAAGCGCAACATCCTGCTGTACCAGACCCCGCCCTGCCGTGCCGTGCTGGGCTATGAGAACGAGATCAGCCGCTCCATGCAGAAGGACTGCAAGGGCAAGCAGGTGTGGTTCACCCGCCTGCACGACACCGACAACGGTGCCTTCCTGCGCAAGGACGGCATGCTCTGCATGGCCGAGGACGGTGTGGTGACCCCGTTCCTGGCTCAGAAGGACGTGAAGCTGCGCGGCCTGCACAACATCGAGAACCTGCTGGCCGCTGCGGCTGCCGTGTGGGGCCTCGTGCCGGTGGAAGCCATCCAGCAGGTGGGCAGCACCTTTACCGGTGTAGAGCACCGCATTGAGCCGGTGCGCACCCTGGACGGCGTGCTGTACTACAACGACTCCATCGGTACCAGCCCCACCCGCACCATTGCGGGCCTGCGCAGCTTCAACCAGAAGGTCATCCTCATTGCGGGCGGCTACGACAAGCACATCCCGTATGAGCCGCTGGCACCGGAAGTCATTGCCCACGTCAAGAACCTGGTGCTGATGGGTGCCACCGGCCCCCGTATCGAGAAGGCTGTGCGCGAATGCGAAGGCTTTGACGAAGCAGCTCTGCCCATCCAGCACGCCGACAACATGCAGCACGCTGTGGAGCTGGCCCGCGCCGCCGCAAAGCCCGGCGACATCATCATCCTGTCTCCGGCCAGCGCTTCGTTCGACCTGTACCCCAACTTTGAGGTGCGCGGCCGTGAGTTCAAGAAGATTGTCAACGCGCTCAAGTGATCGCACGGGTCAACACCCCGGCGCGTCGTGCCCGCTTCCGGAACGCTTGCCGGGGTCGCTGGGTGCTGGATGCCTTGCTGCCGCTGGATCAGCAGATCTTCGGCAAAAGCCAGCCCGGCCGGTTCTATGCTGGCCCCACACTGGCGCTGGAACTCAGCGGCCGCACGGCATGGGCAGCCGGGCATGCAAACCCGGAGGAGCTGGCAAGCTTTCTGGCCTTCTGCGGCTGTGGGAGCGTCATTCTGGACGAGGGCGTCTGCCCGCCGCCCACAGGCTGGCAACGGGCCGAAACGCTGACCGTGTTCGGCCTTGCTCCCGGCAAAGTGCTGCCCCTGCCTGCTGTGGAGGATGCTCTTTGGAGCAGCCTGACTCTTGACGCCCAGCCGCCCGCCATGACGGTGGCGCAGGCGCTTTATCCAACGGACCCCGCCCGGCGGGACGATGCCTATTCAGAGCTGTGCTCGAAGCGCAGCCGGGGCCGGGCCATGGTCTGGGCGCTGCAGCAGGGCGGGCAGACGCTGTGCACCGTGGGCGCCTATGCGGTCGCAAACGGACAGGCCTACATGGCCTGCGGCCAGACTGCAGAGCCCTTGCGCGGCAAAGGCATCGGCGGG
>OGXZ01001295.1_pt1 | contig 14409 bp, 18 predicted proteins | sample 1576431 | NCBI WGS metagenome assembly OGXZ01 (sample SAMEA3541590, study PRJEB24748) | human gut metagenome | biome: human gut; feature: human-associated habitat; material: faeces | place: China | collected 2012
GTTAAGAAAAGCAGCACACTTGTTGAGCTGGTAAGCGAAGCAGTAAAGAAGTATTTAGAAGAAAATAAAGAAGACGATAATTAAGATTGAAGAGGTTGGTAAATGTCTAGAAGCAAATTAAAGGCATCGACTGACGAAAGACCATTTTTTCTTGTATATCAGGATTTTATAAAATCTGATGTACTGGATACTGCAGAACAGAAGTTACTTTTTATAATATTAAAGAGTTTTGCTAATAGTAATAATACCTGCTTTCCAAGCTTCCAGAAGCTTGCAAGTATTTCTAAGCTGAGCAAAAGAAAAGTGCAATCTACTTTAAAAGAATTAGAAGCAAAGGGCGTTTTAAAAATAGAAAAACGGCTAAGAGAAGATGGTGGATTGTCAAGTAACTTATATACGCTGTATGATTTTAAAGAAATGTGGTTGTCAGATAGCGATGAGGAGCTTGCAGCGGCAGTTGATATTTACGAAGAGCGTAAGATGATCAAGGCGCTTAGAGCAAAAGGATATAGTGTAGAAAAAGAAAAAGGGCTTGTATCAATACCGGCTAAAGTAACTGACACAAGCGCCCAAAAATCTATTAAAAGCATAGATAATTATAAGAAAAATGTTGTATCTTGTCAAGAAAGTGTTGTATGTAGCTATAATTTTGATGTATTACGCACATTATATGAATATGATATTATGGTATCAGATTATCCAGATATGAAGCAGGATATTGATGTAGTTATGAATATCTTATATGACACACTTAATACAGATAGCGAAACTATACGTATAAACAGGCAGGATAAGCCAGCAAGTATTGTTAAAGCGAAGCTGCTTAAACTTACACCATCTAATATTATATATGCTATAATCAGATATAAGGAGCAGACAGAGCGCATTAATAATCCGCAGGGATATATAATTACATTATTGTATAATTCAATAGAGCAGATGCATCTTGATATTCAAAATCGTGTTAATTACGATATGAGTCATAATGATAAAAAATAGGAGCTTATATGAGAATTACATATACAAGTAACTGCAACATAGAGATTGCTGAAGGTAAATTTATAATTAATGAAGGTATGGAAGTTACTTTGCGGCAATATGACTCAAATTTTGTAAATGTGAGTCCCATTGGATTAGAAGATTACATAACAATTAAATTACCGACTAAATTATTTGATGAGTGTTTTGATGATAGTAGAGTAATATAGCATTAAAAAGAGAGTAGTTCCATAAGTCTACTCTCTTTTTATGTATATTGATTATTGAAAGTTGCATAGCAAGAATGGTTATAATTCTTATATAATATTGATAGAAAGGAATGATAAGATGTTAGCACCAGGAGATGTAGCGATAGATGTTATATGTCAGTTTACCAGGGATGGAAATATTATTCCTATGAAGATAAGAATGCAAGATGATGAGGGAGAGCTTCAGGAATACCGAATAAAAGCGTATAAAGAAGTTGAAGTTTTAAGTGGAGTATCAACAGGTGATGCAGCTTTTGAATGTAAAATAGAAGTATATGGGCGTGTAAGGATTATAAAGATATTATATAGTGCTTATTCAAGGCAATGGGCGTATAGACCGGAACGTGGGAGATAGCGGCGCATTATATTTCTGTGAAATACAATGCTTATGGAATATTGGCCGCTGGAAGTAGAAACGGGCAGTAATAACTTGCTTAGCAAGATATTACTGCCTTAATTTATGCTGTAAGTGACTCAGTTCCTGGATTAAATCTACTTATCTTTGTGTAATTCTTGTATGTGGTGTATAGGTCCTCTATCTCTTTAATATAAAGAGTTGTTGGTTCTTCAGGATAGAGTAGTGGAAGCTCCTGAAGGTTTCCTTCATCATCAATATCTTCGCATTTAAGGTTATAGAGAATGCCAAAGCCCTGGCGGATCCTGCGACCGGTAAGAGCGAACTCAATCGTTTGAAATACTCTTTTATTAGCTACATCTATATCTTTGAAGGTGTATTTGAATATTTCATAGAATCCTTTCTGATCAAGTTCTCTAAAGTCACATTCGTATATATCTTCATCAGAGAGAGCATTAAAGTTTTTCTTTGATGAATTAATATCCTGATATATAAGTGTCCAGTATTTGCTTATTTCGATATCAAGAAGTGATTTTTGGTTGTAAGATTTACGCTTTTTGCTGTATCTGCCCTGAATACTCTTTTCCATTAATTTATCCGGTACATTGCCCAGGGTGAGGATAAGAGCGTGGAAGTGCGGATGATACATCTTTGTAGTTGTATTATACGTAATCTCTAGTACACGTATGCCACCAGCAAAGCTGATAGAATGATGTTGTTTACTATCAGGACGGTACCGGCGCATAAGTGTGTTAAATTTCTTTGTCATATCCTTTATTGTACGTTCCAGATCTTCACCTGGTACATTAGGAAATGTGAGTGTAAGCATATAGGGAACATATCCCTGCAGCATATGTGAATCTAACACTCTTCTAAATTTGTGTATGAATTTTGATATATCCATTAATCTGCAGTTAGGGCAGAAACGATTATTCATACATCTGTTTACCGTTTTAAGGTCAAGAATCTTGTTACGTTCGTATTTATCCCATACCCAAACGTTCAAGCAATTTCCTATTCTATGTGCTTTTTTCTCATATATTTTATAGTCTATCTCTCTTTTTATTTCACCTGCTTTTGCACGTTTTGCGATGGAAATATACCAACCAGCATATTGATGGTTATACATCAATTTCTGCCTTTTGATGTCTTGTAAGACTTCATTAGTGTATTCCATAGCTATTCCTCTTTGACGGATCTCAATACTTTTTCCTACTTGTTTGTATAGTATCGAGAGGGGGCATCCAATTATCCTATTGCCTGTTCCTGATGAGGATATGCTGCAGCATTATTCTTATAATATTCGTGTACAGCTATTGCTATTGTTACACTTCTATTACTGCAGCTGATTAAGTTCATATCATTTACTAATTTATTTATTTCATTTAATGTCTGATCCGATAATGTTACATTTATTTGTCTTCTTATTCTTGTTACTCCCATTAATCCTCCTCTTTGCTTGTCTGTGTGTGTTGCGTTTGGGGACCCCCTGACCCCCAAGCGCTACACACACAGATAATCAAATAGCAGCTTAAATTGTCGTCACAATAATAACGGCGCCGCTATTCATTTTCAGTTACTATGTTATGATCAGAAATATTACATATTATTTCACCCCCAGTCTTTGATACTGGAGGTAATATTATGCATTTTTTCTGTTCTTTTACCTCTTCTTTATTTGCATCAAATGAAAGCTTGAACGTATCATATAATCTGTAATACTTCTTATGAGCTTTGAAGTATTGAGCGTCAACACGTTCTTTCATTGGATACCACATTTTTACTCTTACAAATAGTTTTGGAGAGAATGCAAGCACACATAAGAACTTACCTTTCCATCCAAAATTACTTACTTTCCGGTGTATAATTTCATATTCTATCAAGCTGCGGATCTGTCGGTCTATCATTCGATCAAACTGTGATATAAGTACAATATCATATCCGAAATGCCTATGAATCTGGAAGAATTTGTTCCAACCGGCCCTGTCAGCTTTAGCCCAATCCCTGCTGTTAAATAACATCTGGCATTCATCGATTATTACTGTAATCTGTCCTTCTTTAACACCGTTATCCTTAAAGTATTCTGCAGAGTATTTCATAAGGAATTCAGGTGTTAATTCTTCATTTTCCTTATATGTAAATAATTCCGGATTAGATACATATGTTGTGTTTATCTCAAAGTTACAAATAACCGGTTTTTTACGCTTCAGCGTATAATAAATCATTCTGGCACAATCAAGACTTTTTCCAGAGCCGGGAGTGCCGCTGTATAAGTACATCATATATCAATCTCCTATCATCTTAACCCAACGCATTATAATGCTATAAACGTAAAACAGAGCGATAGCAGTAAGCCAAGATAAGCCAACTTTAACAATAGTACCAACAGGAATAAACCAATTAAGAATACCAAGATATGGAAGATTTTCAAACATTGATATGTATTTTGCAAATGGTGACGTGGGTAACACGCTTATTACCTTATCACCGAATTTATTCATTAATTCTAAGAAGCCTGATAACATAATTTTACCCCCTTATGAACATACTACGTGTGGCCATAATCAATCCTATAATGAAAGCTAATAATTCCATTATTCGCATTATCTTCGCAGCAGAGTTGAAGCTGGATAAATCTATTTCTATTGAGTATGAGTCAAAACCCATATTTTCTAAGAAATCCATATGCCAGACAAATTTTGGTGCTGTGGGTTCTGCAGATAAGCAGTTAATGAAATTAATGAAGTCAAAAGGAATACAGAAGGGAAAGACACTTTCAAGACCTTTTACAGTATAATCTTTCATTTCTGAAGTATCTGTTATTACATCTGTGATAGGAACATCATCAGCTATTGTAGTGTCATTTACACGATCAACAGGTACTACAATATCTCCGGTAACGTCAGCAATCGGTTGATCAAGGACATCTGATATATCAAGAACACCATCCTCATCATATGTGCCAATATGATCCCAGGGAATTGTTATTATGTCTGTGTTCGTATCAGCATCCGTCACAGGTGCGACTAAATCGTAATTATCAAGAGTTCCATCTCTATCAAATATTTCCTGAGTTTTATCGTTTGCTGTTACTTCTGATTCTTCTTTAAAGGAATTTTTATCTAATAGCCCTAGATAATCAAGATATGTGAGTGCTAAAAGAATATCCTTTTTTCCTACATCATAAGTAGAATATGAGGATATATGATAATCATTAATTGAAGTTATCCAATCGCCTCTGAGTGTTTTTAGGTTTCCATCAATTGTAGTGGTATAACTATCTTTACTGTATGAATAAACGGTATAATCTCCTATTGTTATTGCATATGGTTTTATTATGTCTTTTGTAACAACATCATCATTAAATGTAAGATCATATTTTGAATCCAAAATATCAAAATCCTTGAGAGAGCATACTCCATAACTAATATCATATTTATCTTTTGCTGCATTAGGATTGTGCATTATAGAAACTGCTTTTCCTGCCTGAGCTGGTAATGTTGTTAATATGTACGTATTCATACCATAATTGTAATAAGTAGCTGTATGTTCAAAGCCTACGAATTTACCATTTTCAACTGAAAGACCTTTTCCGTCTGTATAATCAGCATTTTTTATTAATTGTGCTTTTCTTGTTATTTTTCCCATACTCAAATCATATTGACCATATATAACATCTCTTTTTTTTCCGCCTATAAGTGATTCGCACCAGGCTTTAAACGCTTTATATACTTCACTTGCTTTATCAAGTGTTCCTCTGGCTAGTTTCTGGAGCCAGGCACTTGCATCCTCGGCTGCTATTGTTGCTTTATCGTAGGTTTCTTCACAGAATACTTGAAAGTCTATTATGCGATTTTGCCCCCAAAGTATAAGGTTATCCCTATTTTCATATACCAGAGCACTTGTAGCATATAGTCCAAAAGCTGCTAATAACCAGGCTATCGCAGTTTCTACGGCTATAACGGTTTCTCCGATTACAATAGTTTCTCCTATGGCTGCATAAGCATTTTCATAGCTGGTTGCAGTTACACCAAATGTCATTGTTACTATCATAATAAGAGCTGCTAATGTCTTTGTTATTTTGTTACATTTGTGTAGTGACAATGTATCTCTCCTTTCTTTCAAAAAAAGAGGGAACATTTGCCCCCTCTAAGTTGTTTTTATGTAGCAATATTACTTGCCAACCTTCTTGAAAACTCTGAGTCCAATCGCAACTACTATTCCTGCTCCCGCAATTGGAAGAGCAACTGGTAATACTGAACCGATAGCGCCTAAAGCATCGCTTGCGATTGAAGATATTCCGCTTGTTAAAGCTGATACAACTGTTGTCATTGTTGCTGCCTGCTCCATAGAATCCCCCTTTCTGCCCTGCTTATAAAAGTCAGGACTTCATAACTTTTATTGCCAAGCCTACCACGTACCCTATCGCGAATGGGATAAATGATAAGATTATGCCGCACGCAATTCCGCCACCAAATAGCGTTACATAATTACTTAATTGAATTTCAATCATTGTGGAATTAAAACCTCGATAGCAATATTTTGCCCAAGATGATGCCACACAGGCATCCGATAAAAAAGATAAGAAACATCAGACAGTACATTATATTATTGTATGCTAATGCCTCATCGAATACTAAAGTTACATTTTCTGTCATTATGCTGCTCCTGAACCTACGTTAACAGGCTGTACACTAAGCAATTCAAACTTCGTATACTTGCTGATTTCAAGATTACAATGTAAGTGGCATATATCACCTTTTTTTAGATGATTAGCAAGGTTTACATCTTTGCACATAATGTTGCTTGCCTTTCCGGCTGAATCTTCAAAGTAGACGATTAGATAAGGAGTGTTTGTCTGTTTACTTACCTTTGTTTCAAATCCTCTTACTTCTACGTTATCAACTATTACGTTCATATATCGGACTCCTTTCTTTCTTATTTTGTTTTATCAGATTTCCTGACAAGACGAATGATACATTAGATAATTGTGTTTGTCAATAGTTATTTTCAGAAAATTGCACATTTCTTTGTTAAATATTTGCAGTATTTACATTGTAGATACATTATATTTGTATAATTGTTACAGCTGTTTTATATAGTTATTATGCATTATGTCGATTTATGTATTGTTTTGTAATTGCTATCACAGTTGCTTATAGTACCATTCCCGTCGGCTTCGCAGGTCTGCCCAACTCCCAGACCTATCGCTTTGCTCATAAGGTGTTATTGCAGTCACCCCCTACCCCCTCAAGGGGGATTATAGTTGATATTTATATAAATCTTTATTATTATTTTATATGGAGGTGAATCATATGAAAAAAAATATTATTATTATATTATTAGCTGTTTTATTAGGTATTTCTCTTGTATTTAACATATTTCTATTAAAAAATAAATTAAATTACAATCAATCAAGCTATAATCTAGATTATACTGGCGAATGGACTTCCGATAATTATGTGTTAAATATAAATAGTGATGATACATTTCTTGTTTATGAAACAGAAAAGAAAGATGATACTTCTTGTATTCGTAATGCTTTTTCAGGATATATTGAAAATGGCATAATGGTTTATGAAAAAGGTTATGATTATTATACATTTAGCAATGATGGTGATCTAAGTCATAAAGAGTTATCTTTATCAGACATTACATTAACTCCGTTATCAAGCGTATCAACAAATAATATATCATTAATTACTAGCAATGTTTTAGAAACTGCTGGAAGAAAATACAGCCGAAAAAAATAACCAACCGAAAGTAATTACATTCCTAAAGGAATATAATTACTTAGATATATGCTCCTGAAGTACTATTTGTATGACGTAGAAATATTTTGCCAGAGCAAAATACTTCTACTGATTACTAACATTAATATCATTAACAAATACAATAAAATCCCCCTTTTATTCAGCCTATTTAATAAAAAAAAGTAGGTCAAGAACAAGCGTTGTGCGTTGCATTCTTGACCTACTTTCTTTTATTAAATTGATAATTAATTAGGGGGAATTTCACAAGTGTGTTAACACTCATTTACCATCTTACCAATTATCATAATAATCAATTCTCTGACGTTCTTCTTCACGTATACGCCTATAATAATCCTCTTCCTCTTGCCTTTGCTGTTCTTCACGTTGCTTACGATAATAGTATTCTTCTTCCATACGTCTTTTTTTTCGTTCTTCCTCAGCTTTTCTTTTTGCCTCTATATCTTGCGTTGAATTTTCTTTTTGTATGCTTCTAAATGTATAACTATTTCTTCTTTGTTGCCACCTTAATTCCTCTTCTCTACGTTGTTTTTCCTTTAAAGCTTTAAACTCAGGGGTTTGCATCATTTCATTTATTTGTCTTATTTGTTCATCAGCCAATCTTATACTTTCAATATGTCTCTGTATTTCCTGCTTTCTTCTACGTTCTAATTCATATGCCCTTTCTTCTTCTGAAAGACTATTTAACCATTTAATATCCTTTTTCTCTGCTCTTTTCTTCTGTATTTTTTCCCTTAATTTCATACTCTTCTCCTGTCTTTTTATTAATAGCCATTTTTTCTATTTTCCAATTTCAATAATACATCTATTTATTGTCTATTATTAAAATATGATCCTGTATTGCCTGTTCTACCCGCTTTGACATAATTCCAATATATCTCTGAGTTGTTGCTGTTGAAGAATGCTGCAGCAGCTTCTGTACAAGTACAATATCATTTCCGTTCTTTTCATAGATATCTGTTGCATAAAACTTCCTGAATGAATGAGTTCCTACGTTTTCAAAGCCTAGATAATCTGTTACAGCCTTCAGATATTTTTGTACAGCACGTACAGATATAGGGAAAATTTTCTGATCTGTTGCTATGTCATTCTCTTTACAATAATCATCAATATATTGATGTATTTGATATGGAACTGTGAATGTCCTCTTCTTTCCGGTTTTTTCTTCAATTATATCTAAGCGATATCTATTCCCATCTCTTATTATATCACCTGGATGCAGGTTTAGTATATCCTCAATTCGTAATCCAAGATTTGCTTCCAATGTTAATATAGTTGCAATTCTAATATTGGGTCTAAATCCTACACCACCCTGATACATTGTTTCTATTATTTCTCTATATTGCTGCTCTGTAAGTGCAACTGTAGTTTTATTTGCCATATTATATCCTCTTGTATTATAATATTATTGTGTTATGTACACGAAGCAGGATTGACTTAATTATGTTTCATTTAATAAATGGACATAATTAAGTCTCTTTTTTGCCTTTTTTAGTTCGTATTTTCATTAGTATTGTTCGTATATTTGCATTATACAACATAAAACCGCCTATATACAACAAAAAACAGTACGTATAATATACATTATACGCACTGTTTTTTTAACTAATAAATAATCCTGATATGAACATTCCTAATAAAAATATAATCCATATATGCCAATTTTTAATTTTGAAAAACTTCTTACTAAAAATATTATCTATCTTTGGATTAATTAAAATACCCAAAATAAGATATGAAATTATTAATCCAACATTTTTTTCATCTGTTATCTCATATATTGCACATATTAATAATACAACTGACATTATCCAGAAAAATATATTATGTATAGCATTACATATTTTCTTTAAAATACCAATATAATCAATGGACCGCAGCTTACCAATAAATTTTTTCCTTCGTTCCCTGTTATATTCCTGTTTTACACGTTTTTGTTCGTTAAGTTCCTGCCTTTTTAATTCTTTAGCATATTTTCTTTTATTTCTATCAATTTGCTTCTGTCTTTCATATTCACGTTTCTTTTCTGCTCTAGCTTTTCTCTTTCGTTCACGTTCTAGCTCTGCTTGTTGTTGGGCTTCTTCTCTTGCTTTTCTCCTTCGCTCACGTTCTATATCTTCTTGCTTCCTATAATCTTCCTTCTTATCTTCTGTTTCATTAACTTCTCTATAAGTTTCATAATAGTAGCCCGTTTTTTTATCGTATCTGCCATACTGTTGCTGTCTATATTTTTCTTCAGCGTGTCTTGCACGTTTTTCTTTTTCGTATTCTTTATATATGCTATCAAGTGCATTTTTCATTAATTTCTGAAGAACTACTCCATCCCATAACTTAACATTCACCCTATTAGCTGTATTTATAGCAGGGGAGGTGAATGATGATGTTGTTAATACCACCGCAACATCCGCATTATAATAATCTTTTCCTGTATGTACCTGTTGTATTGCAGCTATTCCTAATGTACTTTTATATCTTTTACATTGGATAGCATATTTTTTATTATCTTTATACGCAATGACATCTACACCATAATCTCCACTAGCCTGAGTCTTTTTTATATTTTTATATCCATTTTCCCTTAATATTTCACACGTAAACTCTTCAAACTCTAGACCTTCCATAGTATCAACTCTATTCATTTTCTCTTTGAATTTTTGATACTTATCATATTTTACTCTACTAAACATTTTTTCTCCCCAAAAATGTTATAATTGTATTATTAAAGCATTTTTCCTTTTAATTGAATACGCTTACCTTTTCCTCCTGATGGATATGTCCATTTAAACAATGTTCCTAAATGCCCTACAATACCTCTATCCTGGCATTCTGTTATATACTCATCTATTGAATGAATACTGTATTTGTCAGTATCCTCATTCAATGTAATAATATAATCTGCCTGTTGCGTTGTGGGATCACCTTCTCCACCTATACCTCCAATTACCCACTTTGCTAATTTCAAAGCATATTTTGATTTCATTATATCTGATAATCGTTGTTCATTATCTGATCCAAATGCTTTTAATCCTCCAACATTCTGAAAATCTATAAGTAATTGTCTTAACTCATCATCTTGTGGATTCAACACTTCGCAAAATGCATTAGCTGTATATTCGTGAACACTTACCCATTCTCTATTACTTCTTTTACAGCTAAATGTATATATTTTAGATCCTATTCTCGTCTCAACCTGCAACATAACATCTGTTTTAGGTGTTCCACCTGAAGGAAGTTTTGGAATATCAGTTGTTGCATTAAGTGATATTACATCTTTACTATCTAAGCCTAATTTCTCTGTTATATCCACAAATAAAGAATACAAATAACCAACTGATGTAGATGTATTATTTTTCCATTTTTCAAAATTTTGCTTATTATTTAAAGCATCTGCTACTTTTTTTTCAAAATGTAATCCTAATTTTGCGTGTGCAACCCCAGATTTCATCAATGCAGCAGCATTCTTTTCTATAAGATTATACATAGATGAAAAAGGAATTACACCATCAATAGCTGAATAAATATTTTTATTTACAATATCCTCGTTATAACTATCTGCTTTTTCTTTTTCTACTTTCTTCATATCATCTGGAACAACAACATATGCTTTTTTAACATATTTGTTTAATCGCTTAATATGCTCACTATGCCATTGAGGAATATTAATTCTATCTCTAATTGATGTTGTTGATTGTAATATCCACTCTTCATTATTCTCGAATTCTATCAAATATTGAAAATAAAACTGTTTTTTCTTATAATCAGGATCACCTATTCTATATCCCTGTTCATAATTGACTATATAATCCATATTCTTTAAAGCATCAAGCATATCATCCATTGATTTAATACCATTCAATCCGTGTAAATTCTTATCCGTATTATCTTTCATTTTGACCCCCTCAAATATTTATTGTAAAGCCTTTACTATTTCTTTTGCTAATGCATATGCCAACAATGGTGGAATAGCATCACCTATTTGCTCATATCTATCCTGCTCTTTTGAACCGTGAAATTGTACATATGGTCCTGCAAACTGATACCAATCTGGAAAGCTCTGTAATCGTGCAGCTTCACGCGGAGAAACTGCTCTATTTAATGTTGGATGCAACATTTCATCCAGGCAATGTGACGTTACTGTAAAACTAGGCTCTTTATTTATTAATCTTCTGTTTCTTGAACCATAAATTGTATTAGGAAATAAATGTCTATACTCATCTATTTTCCCTTCAGCTGTCAGCCTATTAAACGCCATTCTCATAGATTCTTCTTCTCTAATAAGTGCTAATAACTCCTGTTTTCTTTTGATATGACCTGGCGCCTTATGACTACTTATAGAATCATCTGTATACAATTTATTCTCAATTAAATGCTTTGGTATTTTGGAATGAATATCATTATCCTCATAATGTCCTCGCATAATACTCACAAAACGCTTCTGATTTTCATTTTTAAACTCTCTTGGCTTTCTATATACTTTTGATTCCTCACCCATTTGAACTTTTGGTAAATCACTAATTGCATCTTCTACTGTAACACAAGGATATTTTCTGCCATCACCATATTCTTTTTCAGGATATGTAAAATGCACATTATTTAACAAATCTCTTCTTATTGAAACTAAAAATAATCTTTCTCTAACCTGTGGAACTCCATAATCGCAAGCTTTTAATAAAATAGTATCTTTATCACGTGACACAAGCTTATATGATGGAGAAACATTTTCATCTTCAAATGTATCACATATATATTTAAAAATGGCACCTTTAACTCCATCCTTAGGCTTTGAAAACATTCCCTTAACATTTTCAAATAATATCATCTTTGTGTTTACCGTTCTTGAAATACGAATTATATTACTAAATAAATCATCTCTTTCATCGCCAGCTGTTCTAGTACCTGCTAAACTAAAACTTTCACAGGGAGCCCCACCGGATACCACATCTACTGTTTCTTTTTCTGAATCTATTCCGTATCTATTATATAAAAATGCCTTTATTATTTCACTACTTACTAAGTTAATATCTCCGTGAATTAATAATGTACGTGTACTTTCCTGCATAAATTCACTTAAATATTTTTTATTTTCTTTTCCATCTTTTATATACTCTTTAAGTTCAAATACTTCGGCATTATGACTAACTGAATAAGTTTCAACTGTTGTATCAGTCCATTCTACTGCAATAAGAGGGAGAATACCAGCCCATTTAAAACCTGTACATAATCCTCCTGGACCGGAAAACAAATCTATACTTACTCTTGTCATATTTTCACTTGCCATTCTATCTTTTAAGCTCTGATTCATTCTTTTCTCCTTTTGTGTCAGATAAATTAGTTATTTTTCCTATAAGCCTCTATAATTTCATTTACAAACTCTGTTGCACTTATACCTCTTCTTCTACTTTCCATTTTTATGTATTCGTGATTTACATCACTAAATGCCATATTTATTCTTTTAAGCTTGTGACCTTTACGGCCTTGTGTACTACCTATTGTATTTTCTTCTTTTAGCTTTTCTCTTCTTGTACTTCTTGTGTTAACTTCTTGTACTTCTTGTACTTCTTGTGCAATATTCTTGTACTCATCATTGAAATCAAATCCATCTGCAGCTCCAAATCTGCTATCTTTATTTCGTGCCATTAGTCATCCCCCTTTATTAACTCATCTACAAATGCTATGTAATCCTCTGCAGTAGTACATTTATTGTCATATTTAATAAGTGTTGTTCTGGTTGCCTGAGCTTCCCTTGCCTTTGTACTCTCTCTTATTGTTGTATTGAATAACTTAGTATTCATTTCCATTGCTATCTTCTCCAGGCTTTCTTTTACTTCTTTAGCAAGTAATGTTCTCCTATTAAACTTAACAAGCAATAATCCGGCAACTTTAAGACCTCTGTTCTGACGTTTCTTTGTTGCATTAATGGTATTATTAAGTTCTGCTAATCCCTGTATTCCATATCGATCTGCAGTAATTGGTATTATTACTTCATCCGCAGCTACTAGACAATTTTGCAAAATTGAATTTACCGCCGGTGCTGTATCCACCACAACATAATCATATCCTTTAAGGTTATCAAGTTCATCTTTTAATCTAAACATTCCATCAGCTCTATCGGCATCCAGAATTGAATCAGCTCTTCTTAATAATGGATCCGAAGCTACTATATCTCCCATTTCTGTGTGCTGTATTGCTTCTGATATAGGAATACGTTCTACATCAAGTAAAACATCAAATAATGTTGCCGTTCCCTGAACCTTCGCCCTAAATGTATCAGTACTATTCCCCTGTACATCTGTATCTATAAGTAATGTTTTAAATCCTTTTTCTTGAAGAATAGATGCAAGTGCTGTTGCTGTTGTTGTTTTACCAATGCCACCTTTTTGATTAGCTACTACATATACTTTCATATTTTACCCTTTCCGCACTTCTTGTACTAACTTATTGTGTTAACTTCTTATACATATTGTACTTATTGTGTATTCTTCTTGTACTTCTTGTACTAACTTATTGTACTATCATTAATATTCTATGTCAACAGATATAAATATTTTTATAGAACATTTGTTTACCCTATGGCATATTATGCCATAGGGTATAGCACAATATGCCATAGCCCTATAGCACAATATGCCATAGGTTATAGCACAGTGTGCCACGTAACTAAATAAATATAACTAAATAAATATTTATCATCATTCACTCAATCAAATTGATAGATAGATTGAGTGAATATAAAAGTTGGTTTGTTGTTAAGTTGGTATGTGTTTTTGTTGCAATGTTGGAAGCAACATTGTATAATAATGACGGAGATTATTTCATACAAAGGGGAAAATAATATTGAGTAATTTAATTGTTACAGATGATACAAGACACAAAAAAAGGTTAGAAGCGTATGCTGAAGGAGTTAAGAATATGTCAGAAGGAAAAGCAAGATTAAATGTGTTAATTGATGCTGAATTACACAGAGAACTAAAGTTATTAGCTGTTAAGAAAAGCAGCACACTTGTTGAGCTGGTAAGCGAAGCAGTAAAGAAGTATT
>OGXZ01001299.1_pt1 | contig 14395 bp, 16 predicted proteins | sample 1576431 | NCBI WGS metagenome assembly OGXZ01 (sample SAMEA3541590, study PRJEB24748) | human gut metagenome | biome: human gut; feature: human-associated habitat; material: faeces | place: China | collected 2012
TGGCGTTACATATCATATTGGCGTAAAAAATATGTTTTTTTAACAGCCTCTAAAAAACGCTTCACTTTTTTTGTAGGATTTGGAGAATGAAGCAATCCAAATGGAATTGTGTAATTCCACTCAACAGGAATTATTTTTAAAAGAGGATGTACTTGCTGCCAATTTTCAATGGCCATTAAGATATCATTGCTGTTTTCGCATCGGTTAAATATATCTACATCATAAAAATCTATATCCACAATATGAATCTGTGGATGATTTTTCCATAAATCATCTCTCAGCATATCAACATAATTGCTCCAACCACGGTGCATCAGCATAAAATTTTCACCATACAGATCCTGTATAGAAAGTTTATCTTTGCCAGCGAGTCTGTGATTGATGGATACAGCACAACAGATAGGAACTCTTGAAATTTCCAATCCCGCACATTCTCTAACCTGGAGCATCGTATCGTCAAAAATACCTGCAACAACATCAATATTCTGACCAAGGTTTTTCAAAATCTCTCTGGCATTTTCAGGTGTATTTACAAATGGCACAAGCTGAAATTTTGTATTTGGGCATGCTTCCTGTAGCTTATTCCAAGCTCCAATGAGTGTTTGTGGTGGTGTCATAGGGGATGAACCTATTCTGATGATATCCTCTTCTAAATTCATCGCATTTTTTGCTCTGATCACAGAATCTTTACAATACTGCACAATATATTTAGCATCTTGATAAAACGACTTTCCACCTTCGGTCAAAACAAGCCCTCGATGTGTACGAACAAAAAGTTCAACACCAATATCCCGCTCCAATAAATTGATTTGCTTGATTACCGCAGGAGGAGATATAAACATTTTTTCTGCCGCTTTATTAAAACTCCCTGCTTCCACAACTTGTATAAATGTTTCTAATTGAGGGTTATACATGAAAACTCCTCCTCTATTTATCTTTTTCTTTATTTTATATAAAATAATTAAATAAAGCAAAATTTTTTAATCAATGTTCTTTTTCTGTATACCATGTAACTGTTAAAGTGAACAGATCACATTCTCGGCTCACGCAGAAGATAGACCTCCCTATTTACATTTTTTCGGAGGAATTTCTTGTCTATTTTCAGAAACGAAAAAAGGCAGTGAGATTTGCCTATCTCACTGCCCGAAAAGCGTTTTTTGACTCCAAAAACGCTATGTCATCTATGTTGATCACTTGTTCCATGATGACTGTACAAAAAGTATGCCCGATGGAGCTGGTTGCCCCTTGGCATAGGGTTATTTTTCTAAAAAGTGTTGCTTCTTGTTTCTCTGAAATAGTGGAAACAAAAAAATCTGGAATGGGTATTCTATCTTGCATTCCAGATTCTTTTCTTTTCACTATCAACGTTTTATCCTAAACTTGTTTCTAAACATTCAACATCCAAATTTTCATCACATGAAAACTCGGAGAAAAATTTGTTTTAAATCATTCTCTCCGAGACCTTGATTGTCTATGGCTGATAAATATTCTCGAATGCTAAAGACTCTTATATCATTTAACATCTGTTTTCTTCCTTTTTTCCATAAATTGTTTGATTTGCTCTGATCCTTTTAAATATGTGATTTTCATATCAGGTTTCTGGTGTTCTATGAAGAGATTCCTGATATGATTCTTCAATCGCATCAGCAAATCTCTCTGCCTGTTCTTTACCATACACAACAAAGTTTTTTGTAATACTTGAAGTTGCCATATCTAACACCCCTTCCTCTTATTATATCATATTATCATATTTTTTATATCAATAAAATTATTGGTTAAACAGATTTTTTAATCATTTCTTGATTTAGCCCCTCTTGATTTCTAAACCTGTCAAATTCGACGGGTTTAGAATTGAGATTATAAAGACTTTCCCATAAAACAAGAAACTCTATAGTATCTCGATTTTTTATCCAATTCCTAATCACATCATTAGGTTCATCACTTTTATTTCTAAGAATATCTGTCAAAGAAATAAATTCATTTTTCCTTCAAACTTGACCTCAATAAAATTTATTTTCCAATGAAAACAAAAAATTCTAGAACAACGTATCTATCGTTCCAGAATTTTTTCTTTCCACTTCTTTAATGGTAACTTTTTATTTTTTAATTCACATACTTATTATGAGAATTTCACATAACCAACTCACTTCAAATAATAACGTTTGTTTATCCCTCTTCCAGAACACTGAATCAGTCCCTGTTCCAGCATCTGGCGAGCAATTAAATAAGCACGTGTACGCTTAACATTCAACAATTCTTGTAGTTCTTCTTCGCTGATCTCCCCATATTCAGAAAGATATCCCAATACAACTTTCATCTGTGGCGTAATAGTGGGGGCAGCATTTTCTTCCTTGTTGGAAACATTATCTATTGTATTCACATAATTGGTATTAGGAAGTATTAATTTAAAAGCATTTTGTGTAACTTCAATCCTCGGCTGTACAGAATGATTTTCATACAGCTTATAAATTCTACGAATACCGGTTCCATACGACTCAATCAACTTTAACCGATGAAATATTTCAGCTAGCTTCCGATTCCGGGGCTGGGATATTCCACTGCGGATATCTTCCACAGATAAACCAGGCAGCAGACCACCAATAGAAATAAATTCCATAGCTGCATCATTAACATTGATAATGATGCTTCCACTAAAACTGTAATCTCGATGCACCATTGCATTGAGTAGTGCTTCACGCAAAGCTTCTTCCGGATAATCTTTCTTTTCAACACGGTTCAATCCTTGGAATGTCGCTGACGTCCGATTGCAGAGCAACAGATAGGAATAGGCATCATCCAACTGCCGGAAGATAGAACCTCCAAATTCCTTAGCGTCTTTGAAAATCGTTCTATCCTCATCAGCAAAAACAGCAATTTTAATCGTATGCTGACATTGATCCGAAAGTAAAAGTGCCAAATTAGTATAATGGTCATCATGTAAATTACGTAACCCAAGTGCAATAAATTTATCCTCAGTGAAGTCAACATTATACCGCATAAAAGCCTTTTCTGCTTCATCAAAAGTCAGCTCTTGTTCCATAGTACGCATATCTTCAAATTGATCGCCGTCAGTATCTTTTATCATTTTACGAATTAATTCCGGAGAAGCAGGTGCGCTGGTTGCACCTTGCCGCACATATACTCCATTTGGCTTTAATCCCTTAGATTTTAAATAGTATGGCTTATAACTTCCCTCTCCCACTTCAATACGGATTACCCTATCCTCCTGCAATACATAACGAACAAACATGGTAACATCTGGCTGAATTGCATCACGTATTCCATTGGTAAGCCGTGTATAGCTTTCATCTACATTTTCAAGCCCTACCACATTACCTTGATCATCGATTCCTATATAAATCACACCGCCATCTGTATTTGCAAATGCAATGACTTCCTTATAAATTTCATCTGATAACTTTGCTTTGAATTCAATATTTTCACTTTCAAATAACATGGCAAGTCCTCCTCTTGAGATTTCTACTTACCATTATATCCATTTATTCACTTTTTTCAATCCCAAAAGTGAATATTCACTATGCATAGTGAACATTCATTCCTGATTGCAATCCAAACCACGACATGTTCTCTATAATCGTTTTTTATATTTGCCAAAAGCTAGTTTCTTGATTCAGCAACGGTCACTTATTTTGATATTTTCGAATAGTTTCTTCCAAAATTTCCGATATTTCTTTTTTGCCATCAATATATTCCTCTACCAACTGCATCACTTCTTCTGTTGGCGGAGCACCTGATGAAACAGCGATTGCATAAGCATCCTGCACTATTTTTTCACGTTCTACTTTAGTGGTTTCTTTAATCGAATATTTCTTTTTCTCATTCGACACAAATATTCCCCATTCCTATATCTTGACTTCTGCAACATCTTGCTCGAAAACTTCTATCCTCTAATCCTCATGATATAACATTCCCTGCGATATCAATTATATTGTCATTTTATCATATTTTCCTTGTTTGTTGAAAACTTTTCTATTTATCATTTTCTTTCCAAGTTTCTACAATAGCAATCCCGGTTTTAAATACAACCTCTATCTGAAAATCATTGGTCACATTGATCTTTTCAACTATCTTTCTGACTAATTGCTCATTATATTCGTTTAGGAAAAACGATCTTTTCCCAACAATATCCTGAATTTCTATATACCTTACTTTATTTTGTTCCAGTTGTTCTTCTATGATATGTATCTCCATTTTTTTATAATCTTCTAAATTGTAAGCAATATTACTATAAATCGATTCAAAGGCAGACAAATTTGGGGAGTCTTTCTGCACCTGTTTTGGTATTACTTCTGTTTGTATCTCAAATATTTCTTCAATCACACTTGCTCCTGTCTGTATTTGATCTGCCATACGGTTTATAGCTTTCAATATGATTCCATGGAGCAGTCCTTCTTCAAGAGTCGGGGAATGGCGACAGTAGCGAATTCCATTTCGCAGCCTGTTCTCACAACGCCATACCACTTTTTCTTTTCCACTCTTTCTACTAATTTGTCTGCGATACTCGCTGCCGCATTCTCCACAAATCAAGATTTTAGATAACACAAATTTTCCAGAATATCTTCCTTCTAATTCTTCCACGCCTCCTGACATACTTTTTTTCTTCAGGCTTGCCCTTCTTTTCATTTCCTGCTGTACTAGATAATATAATTCTTTAGAAATGATCGGCTCATGAAGGTTCTGCACATAATACTGAGGCAATTCACCTTTATTCTTTCGTCTGTCTTTCAGTAGATAGTCTACCGTAAATGTCTTTTGTGCAATGGCATCACCAATATACTTCTCATTCGTCAGTATCACTCGAATAGAGGAACCATTCCACCTAGTATTTCCGCGTATAGTTCTTACTTTCATTTTGGTGAGCAAGTCAGCAATGTCCTTCAGACTTTGTCCTTCCAAATATTTTTTATATATCATCCGAACAATTTCTGCTTCTTCTGGAATGATATGAAGATGGTTGTCTATCCCTTTTTCATACCCAAAGACTCTTTTTATCAGGACTTCCCCATTCTCGTATTTTCGTTTCAGCCCCCACTTTACATTTTCACTGATGTTTCGGCTTTCTTCCTGGGCTTGGCTACTGAGTATCGTAATTAGAAGTTCTCCCGCTGCTTCCAATGTATTGATATGTTCTTTCTCAAAATAGATCGCAATGTTTCTTTCCTTCAATCTTCGGATGCAGGATAGGCAATCAACCGTATTCCTGGCAAACCGGCTGATGGATTTTGTAAGTATCAAATCAATATCTTTTTCTTTCCGCAGACACCTCTCCATCATTAGGTTGAAATTATCTCTTTTTTTCATGTCTGTTCCAGAAATGCCATCATCCGCATAGATTGCAACAAGATTCCATTCAGGTGTTTCTGTAATCAACTTTGTATAATAAGCAACCTGTGACTCGTAGCTGTTTTCTTGTTCCTCCTGGGAAGTACTGACCCTGCAGTACGCTGCCACATTAAGTATTTCCTTTTTCTCTCTTTTCTTGCCCCTTCTGTTGATTGTTGAGGGGATCATTGTCACTTTTCTTTCACACACAAGCTTCACCCATCTCACCCTCTTGATTCAAAGATGTCTCAATTGTAATCCCTGACTTGAATACCACTTCTATCTTCCTTGCATTTACCACGTTAATATTCTGAATCAGCTGGCGCACCAGCTTATCGTCATACTCTGTCAATACACAGTTTGTTTTGTCCAGAAAGCCCTTAATATCTTCCATCTTCCTGCTATTTTCGCCTCTGTCGGCTGCTTTGATCTGCTTCATTTCCAACGCTTCTATCTGTGCTGTAATTGCCTGACAGCGTTCCTCAAAGGCGATTTCATCGCCATTCTGCTGGGCTTGCTGCTGTATCAGTTCCGCCATGGCTTTCTGCAGTTTTTTCTTTTCTTTGGCATATTCGGAATCCTCTGTGCCATGTGTTAGTGCTGTGACTACATTTTTTCTGAATATCTGAACAAAGTCACCTTTGTTTTCAAGAACCTGATTGATGGCGTGTAAGACAGCCCTATGTAATACACTTTCTTCTATAGTCGGGGAGTCTTTGCAGTATCTTGTCCCATTTCTCAGTCTGTTTTCGCATCTCCATACGGCTTTCTTCTCCCCATACTTAGACCAGATTTGTCTGCGGTACTCACATCCACACTCTTTGCAAATGGTAATCTTGGATAAGGCATATTTTCCGCTATGCTTGCCCTTTGATTCTGTTTCCTTTTTGCTGGATTTCTTATATATATTTGCACGTTGGTGTAGCTCTTCCTGGACTTTATAGAATACTTCTCTTGGTATAATCGCTTCATGGGCATTTTCCACATAATATTTTTGAAGTTCCCCTTGATTCTCTTTTCGTGCTTTGGTCAGATAATCTGTTGTAAAAGTCTTTTGTGCCATAGCATCACCAATATACTTTTCGTTTATTAGAATTGTACGGATTGAATTCACATTCCATTCTGTATTGCCCCTTATGGTTTTAATACCCTTTTCTTTCAGTATGCGAGCGATGCTATTCAGACTTTCCCCTTCCAGATATTTTGCGTAAATCAAGCGGACTATTTCTGCTTCTTCTGGTATGATATGTAGCTGCCCATCTATGCCTTTGCCATATCCAAACATTCTTCTGACCAGCACCTCTCCCTTTTCATATTTTCGTTTTAAGCCCCATTTCACGTTTTCGCTGATATTTCGGCTTTCTTCTTGGGCTTAGCTACTGAGTATTGTAATGAGAAGTTCGCCTGTAGACTCCAATGTATTGATATTCTCTTTTTCGAAGTAGATAGCGATATTTCGCTCTTTCAGCTTTCGAATACATGACAGGCAGTCGACCGTATTTCTGGCGAATCGGCTGATAGATTTTGTCAGGATCAGGTCAATTTCTCTGTCATTTTGAAGGCATCTTTCCATCATAGCATTGAAGTTATCCCTTTTTTTCATATCCGTTCCAGAGATACCATCATCGGCATATATCCCTGCCAAATTCCAACTGGGGTTTTCTGTAATCAGTTTTGTGAAGTATGCCACCTGTGCCTCATAGCTGGGTTCCTGGTCTTCCTGTGCTGTACTGACTCTGCAGTAGGCGGCAACGTTGATTTTTTTTACTTTCTTTTTCTTTTCTGTATTCATATTAGCTTTGGGCGGAATTATTTTGATTTTTCGATCAGTCGCTGTGCTATTCATAATATACTTCCTTTCTTTTTATGCTGTATTTTTCTTCCATACTCTTTACACCGTTTTATGGCAGCATTTCTGTTACATTCACTCCGTTTTTCAGTGTGAACATCACTCTGCCATCTTTGTATATGGTAATTGTTTGGGTTATTGATTCGAACAAGTCTTTGTCAAATGTTTTTTCTTCTGTCTGCTCTTTATGCTGCTGAAGCAAGTCTAAAATTTTATTTGTATAGTATTCTGCTCCGCCATCATCAGAGTCTTCATACTGTAATGATGCTCTTTTATATATCAGCTCCAGCAATTCGTCTATGTTATGACTGCTGTCGTTTTTCAGAAACTCTATTTCATGCTCTATTGCCTGTAGGCGGACATTTCTTTTGATTTTATGTATCGTAATTTTTCTAATCTTTTCCGGATGGTTTTTCATTTTGGTTACTGCCTGCATAAATAATTCTTTGATTTGGTCCTCCTGTATACGCTGATTTCTGCAGTGTACTCTGCCTTTTACAATTCGTTTACTGCAATCCCATATCTGTTTATCTCCATGCTTGTAGCAGTGATATTCACTGCCACATTCTCCGCATTTCATTTTGTCACCCAGAAGGAAGTATTCTTTATAGTAGATATAGGACTGTTCCTTGCCTATGGCTTTGCGTCTTTCCTTTTTCATTTGCTGTACCGCTTCAAATAATTCCGGTTCTATAATCTTTGGGTAGTTCTCATCCCCCATATACCTTTTGTCGCTGAGCATATCATTGAGCTTTACTCGATTGATTTCCAGTCCCTCGATATGGTCTTTTAGCCTTGATACTGAAATGCCGCTGTTATATACATTGAATATCTCCTGCACAAATCTGCTTTGTTCCTTATCTGCCTGCAATATGCCATCTTTAAATTGATAGCCGTATACCGTTACTTTTATTCCCATATTTATTTCCTTCTTTCTGTTAGCTTTAATCCGTTTGTCAGTTCAAATACTAACTCGTTGGGATTTACAATAATCTTTTTTACGATTGCTTGGAATAATGTCTTGTCATATACTTCCAGATATTGCGGTCCTTTTTTGAACTGCTTAATCAGTTCCTTTGTCTGTATCAATTCTTTTCTCTGTCTGGATTTCTGAAGATATTGCTCCTTTGCTCTCTGATACTCTTTTATGTTTTTGCTGATCATGTTTTGCTGTTCCATATAAAAAGCAGAGTCGATCATCTCTCCACTTGCCAAGTGGTTGAGAATCTCCCTCTGCTTTTTTTGTTCCTGTATTTGTTTGTCTAATTGTTCCAACTGCTCCTGTATCATAGGTGTTGCTTTTAACTGCTCCAGCTCGTTCATCAATGGTACCAGTATCTCATCACAGTGGCTTGAAAGTTTGTTCCACATGATGATAAAGACTTGTTCTAACTGACTTTCTTTTATTATGTCATTCTCACAAAGTTCTTTTGTCTGTATGCGTCTGGCACAGCTCCAAGTAATATTGATTTTACCTGTTCTTTCTTTTCTCTCCTGACGATTGTATGAGGAACCGCAGATGCCACAGATAACTTTTCCTTTAAACTCTGAAGGTTCTTCCCGCTGTTCTTCTTTGCCTGCTTTTTTTACTTTTGCCTTTTGTTTCAGCATTCGCTGAACGGCTTCATACTCCTCATGTGTTACGATTGGTTCATGATCATTTTCAATAAGCACCTGACGGTATTCCCCATTATTTTTTCTTCTTACGAATGGTACAATGTCCTCACTGTATGTTTTCTGAAGAAGCAAGTCACCTGTGTAGACGCTGTTTTTCAGAATGATATAAATGGCTCCGCCTAACCATGCCGCCTTTCCTGTTTTTGTTGGTATCTTCTGTTCGTTCAGACTTTTAGCAATCCGCCATATTCCATTCCCCTCCAGATATTCGTCGAATATAAACCTCACGACAGCTGCTTGCTTCTGATCCAACTCAAGCAATCCGTTTGCATTTGTACAGTAGCCATATGCCGGATTAGGCAGTATGTATGTACCATTCATAAATCTTTTTTGTATGCTCCATTTCTGGTTTGATGAAATGCTTTCCGATTCCGCCTGTGCCACAGAGGAATAAATGGATATCAGAAATTCACTTTTTTCAGAAAGTGTATGAATATTTTCTTTTTCGAAATACACATCTATTTGCTTTTTCTTAAGCTCTCTGACAATCTTAATACATTCTACTGTGTTTCTGGCAAATCTGCTGATTGATTTGGTACAGATAATATCAATCTCCCCTGCTTCACAGTCTTCCAACATACGCATAAAATCCGTTCTGCCTTTTTTCTTTGTACCGCTTTTGCCGTAGTCGGCATATATTCCTATGAAGCTCCAGCCTGCCTTGCTTCGGATCATATTTTCGTAATACTCAAGCTGAGATTCATAAGAGCCCTTCTGGTGAGGAATATTGGTGCTGACTCTGCAGTAAGCACAGACATTTTTCATCATCGGTTCTTCATTTATGTCTGTTGTTTTTGCTGTATCATTCATGTTTATGCCTCCTTTTTTCAAGCAAAGGATACCTGCTTTTCAGTGACACATCTACTATTTTTTTCATAAAGTTTGGCTTCTGCCGGCTGGAAGGTTTGCAGGTTCAAACTGTTCATCTGATTATATTCTTCTTCTGTGATCAGATTTCGAAAGAGCATTCTTGTCAACAACTCCTTAGAAAGCTGGTATCTGATTTCATTCTGCATCTTATCTTTTGACATATAAATTCCCCCTTAATAACCATTTTCCCATTTATGACCTTTCATCAAAGAACCGCTCTTTCTCTGATGAAAAGCCATAAACATGTGCCGCATATAAAGCGGCACAATGTTCAGACTTGAATTTACCGTATTTGACACTACTTCCCCGGTATTGGGCAACAATATAAACTGTGCTTGGCTGCACACATAGGCGTTTCACCTCTCCCTTCATGCGAGCTGCCGTCCTTGCGATAACTGGGACTCGGCAGAAGTATCATTATCCCTCTGTTCTGGTCATGGCATTTGATACTGCCAAAGTATCATTCTCATACAGTTTGTATCGCTCGGATTATCTATTACTGACCACCGAACCTAATTCCTCGTATATTTTGACGTCCTGTCGTAATATATCGTCATGGCGTACTGCATGGTACTGCTTGTCCCTTTCAGGCGAAACAGAGTAACGTATTTATATTGCTGGGTATTTGGTTTTCAAAGAACACAGAAAGGTAAAAATAAAAAACCCTTCATATATCAGGTCAGTTAGAAGGGCTTTGATGCAAAAAACTTTTTATTTTTTAAATATTCATCACAATATACAATTTAATCCATAGCTACAGCCACCTTTTTTGTATAAAATTGAGTTAGAATCAGCACATCTAAGTTTTTTCTAATTTAGGCAAAAACTACACATGAATTACAAAATCTTATGCTATGATACATTTGGAGGTGTTTTTATGGCACATATTTTAATTATTGAGGATGATTTGGACATTCAAAATCTTTTGAAAAATTTTTTACAAGAAGTTGGATATAAAACTACGATTGCTAGTGATGGCATAGAAGCCATTTCTTTTTTTCTGCTGCCCACTTTGATTTGGTCTTATTGGATATCATGCTACCTAAAATTGATGGGTTTACAGTATGCGAACTGATCCGCAAGCAATCTCAGGTTCCCATTATCATGCTTACTGCACTAAATGGAGAAGAAGAACAAATCAAAGGGTTGGATTTACAAGTAGATGATTATATTACGAAGCCGTTTTCAATGCCAATATTAATCCGTAAAATCGCTGCGGTTTTACGGCGAAGTATGATGTTTCCAGATCAAGAACATCAAACAATATCCTATAAAAACTTAATTCTGGATTTAGACAGCTACTCCGCTTCGGTAAATGGAGAAGCCCACGAATTAACACAGCGGGAATTTGAAGTTCTGCGGGAATTGCTTTTGAATCAAGGGCGCGTTCTTACTCGCCAAAATTTGCTGGATCGCCTTTGGAAATATGATTTTCTTGGAGACGAGCGCGTTGTCGATACCCATATTAAAAATCTAAGAAAGAAACTGCGCATTGACTTTATTCAAACGATTCGAGGGGTGGGATATAAAATTGATAAAGAAAGTGAAAGGTAGCTTGTTTGCGAAAATATTCATCGTTACATTCTTATTGACAAGCCTCTGCTGTATGATAACTTATGGTGTTATCGCATGGCTTGTGCCCAAAACTTACAGCACAACTCTTGATACAAGTTTAGACAGCACAGTAGATTCATTCCTATCAGAAATTGAATGCCTCACTCCATTGGAAAGTGGCAAACTCTTTGATGAATTTGTATTAAATCAAAACGGTGTGCTGATCCAGTTATTTGATTCTTCTAATAATGAAATCGAATTGCCATCACAAGGCAGTACAGTATTTCCCATTTCCGTCACAAGTGGCGTAGCAATTGAAAGCGATGATCCGTCAGCCTATCGGGCGACACACAGTTATATCTTTACCTTTGCAAACTCAGACGAAGTTTACACCTTAACGGTTGCGGGAAGTGCACAGGAAGTTGATTTGCTAAAAGATACTTTGGGTGGAATCTTCCTTGTCCTTCTCTTTGTGGTTCTGTTGATTGCTGTATTGGCTTCTATTGTTTATTCTCATTATGTGACCAGACCTGTTCTGCGTATCAATGATGTATCGAAAAAAATGGCAGAGTTGGATTTTAGTTGGAGATGTAATGAAAATCGGACAGACGAACTTGGAACATTAGCACATAGCTTGAATGAAATGTCACAAAGACTAAATACGTCCATAACAGATTTGAAAAGTGCCAACGCAAAATTAAAAGCAGATATTGAGCGCGAACGTGCGTTGGAACAGGCACAATTAGACTTCTTTTCCGCAGTTTCTCACGAACTCAAAACGCCTATTACCATTATCAAGGGACAGACCGAAGGCATGATTCTAAATATTGGAGACTATCAAGATCGCAGTAAATATTTGAAACGCTCGCTGGAAATCATCAATACAATGGAAAGTATGGTGCAGGAAATTCTAACTATATCCCGCATCAAATCTTCAAAAGTAGGACTGAAAAAAGAAACTATACCGTTTTCAGATATGCTCAAGCATGAATATGCGCTGTTTGAAGATTTGATTGTCCAGAAAGGTATAGATTGGAAGGAAAATATTGCTCCCGATTTGTGCGTGGTCGGTGACAAGGCACTGCTGCAAAAAGCAATCAATAACTTAGTTACCAATGCAATTACTTACTCGCCGGAAGGCAGTGCTATCTATTTGACTGCTTTTGCAGAAAAAGGTTCGGTTCTCTTTTTGTTAGAAAATACAGGTATTCATATTCCTGATTCGGAGTTTTCCAAACTATTTGATGCCTTTTACAGAATAGAACAATCCCGTAACAAGACAACCGGCGGGAGCGGATTGGGGTTATACATTGTCAAAACCATTCTGGAACAACATCAAGCGGAATACCGTATAGAGAACACAAATAGAGGTGTTTTATTTACAATTCAATTCTAAAAATATAGGGCGGTGATAAGCACCGCCCCATATTTTTGTAACTACACATAAAAAACATATTCGCCACAATAGTATCCCAAAAAGTTTTGGTAACATAAAAGCACCAACAGAAAGGAGTTGTTTCGTGTATGAAAAAACATAATCTTAAAACTCTCGCATTCACCCCAGCATTTTGCATATCAGCAGCACTGACCGTTGCTGCAGCTACACAAGCACCAGGAACTAATTCAATACCTATGGAACAAGCTTATAATAGCAGCAATGTTCTAAACACAAATTCAGTTTCTACCGCAGAAGCTTATGAAAATAATGAAGTAAATTCCCTTAAGGAACAGACCAAGTCAGAAGAATCTCGCCGCACAGAGATTGCAAAGCAGTATTCCATTTATTACCCATATGGCATGACCTACAACAAGGAAAAAGACCGCTTCTTTTATAACGGTCAGATAGTACGTTACTTCAAAGACCAGATCAGCGCAGAACATACAAACTCGTTCTTTTTTGAGGATGGTGTTATAGATGTAGAGCCAGTTAGAGACACTAACGGCACACTTACAGGATTGAAGCAGGCTTCAGATGCTGATTTCATAGCAAGAACTGAAAAACAGGAAAAAATCAAAACAGAATTTGAAGCAGCTGGTATTACAGAGAACAGTGGCAGTTTTGAACTTGGCGATCCAAACTATCGTGATGATAGTTTAGATACCTACACTACATTTGGTGTTTCCTATAACCAGTCTACTCAAAAATGGATGTATAACGGAAAAATCATTCATATTCTCTATGATGCAGACCACAACACTTACTACGACAGCAGCGCAAGCGATGGAATCAATCTTAAAGTAGTTCGTGACAAGAGTGGTAACATTGAAAAACTGCTAGAAACAGAAGCACTAGAATTAGAGCAGTATGTAAAATAAACTCTCTCATGTATTGATTTTATTACACACTTATCTTACCTAGTGGCGGCTTTAAAAGCCGCCACTATTTTTCTACTCACTTTACTAATTTTTTTATGTAATTTAAAATTTTCCTCTTTCTCCTATTTACCGTATATTTTGGAACTTCCAAAATAACTGCTATTTCCTGCTCCGAATATTCTAAGAAGTAATTGAGCATTATGATATTATCCTTGTCTATTTCTTTCAGAATCTCCTTTATCTTTTGCATTGTGACTTTGTGTATGGCATCTTCTTCGGTATTAGAACGCAGATCAGGAACAAAATCATAAACATTATTATTCTCTTCATTCATTGCATCAAGACTCAAAACATTGTATCTTCTTCTTTTTCTTTCTTGATTTTTTTCATATAAGTAATCTTTATATATCTCCAGATATACCTCTTGGTTTACTTCTACCTGCCTGTTTCCAACTTGAACAAAATATTGCTTTTCAGATTTTTTACACATAGTCATTCCTCCGATTCAAATTTGTTTTTTAACGGCAAATTCAAGTCAGAGGCTGGTGGTGATCGGCACCTTTTTACGCAACAAAAAAAGCAAATCTCGGACTGAGATTTGCTTTTTGGCATTGCTATTTTATATATACAATTGAAAATATGAAATATTTGATGCTGAATGGCTTTTTTCGCACAAAAATTACCGTATTTTTCTTTTTTACAAAATAGGCACTGATTGATAATATTCTTTATGCCGTGAAACCCTTGTTGCCCGTTTTTCTGAATACCAGAGGGAAGCAGGCTGCA
>OGXZ01001300.1_pt1 | contig 14395 bp, 11 predicted proteins | sample 1576431 | NCBI WGS metagenome assembly OGXZ01 (sample SAMEA3541590, study PRJEB24748) | human gut metagenome | biome: human gut; feature: human-associated habitat; material: faeces | place: China | collected 2012
TAGCTCATAAAATGGGAAGACGCTACATTGGTTGCGAATGTTTTTACGCTAGCAAAATTAGAGGAATCCATTATTCGGCACGATAGGCGTAACTTTCAACTTTAAGGGGTAAAACTAGCAATTTAAGGTTTGTTGAAATAAACGATAGAGAATCCTATCATTTCGATAGAGATACCCATGCTGCCAGAGAAACATTATAGGTCATGGTTGCTTTTTTATGAATAGGAACAAAGATAATCGTTTAATTCATTATCTTTGTGGAAGTATAAACAAATAAACAAGATAACTATGAAAAATAAATCATCGTTAGTACGTTTCGATTGGGCGATCAAACGTTTACTTCGCCAAAAGTCCAATTTTGTAGTCCTCGAAGGTCTTTTATCCACCCTTCTCGGGGAAAACGTGATTATTGTCCGCATCCTAGAAAGCGAAGGTAACAAAGAGGATAGCGAGGACAAGTTCAACCGCATAGACGTATTGGCAGAAAACAGTAAAGGCGAGCTGGTAATCGTCGAGGTACAAAACAACCGGGAGCTAGATTATTTTCACCGTATGCTATATGGCACATCCAAGGCAGTCACCGAGTATATTCATGAGGGAGAGAAATACGGTACTATCAAGAAAATCTACTCCGTAAACATTATCTATTTCGATCTTGGGCAGGGAAAAGATTACGTATATCACGGGAAGACCCAATTCAAAGGTATTCATTTTGACGATATATTGAAACTATCCACCCGCCAACGGGAACAATTCGTCAAACAAGAAGCTGGCGATATTTTTCCTGAATATTACGTATTACGTGTCAACGAGTTTGACGAACTGGCGAAAACACCCCTCGACGAATGGATCTATTTCCTAAAAACTACCATGTTTGACTTTTTTTTCAAAAAATATTGTATTTATTTATATTTTGTGATACTATATCCACACAATGAGTGGATACATAAGGAGAGCGAGATGGACAAAAAAGAAAGGATTGAAAAGCAGATAGGTACATTAAAAGGAATTCGTGAAATGCTGGATATGAACAGGACAGAATTTTCACGATACATGGATATTCCACTAAGAACATTAGAGGAATGGGAAGCGGGAAGAAGACAGATGCCGGAGTACGTACTCAGATTAATTGCATATTACGTTAAGGTGCAGAAGTTGATGAAGGAAAAAGGAATAGAATTGGAGGAACGATATGAACAAAAATGAAATTGTAATTTTTGAAACAGAGGATAAATTGATAACGCTTCCTGTGGCAGTAGATCATGAGACGGTCTGGCTGAATAGAAATCAAATGGCTGAGCTTTTTGACCGGGATGTAAAAACAATTGGTAAACATATTAATAATGCTTTGAGAGAAGAGTTAGAAAGTGATAAGGCAACTGTCGCAAAATTTGCGACAGTTCAAAAAGAGGGTGAACGTGAAGTAGAACGACAAATTGAATATTATAACCTGGATGTTATCATTTCTGTCGGCTACCGTGTAAAATCAAAACGAGGCGTTGAATTCCGGCGTTGGGCAAATTCAGTTCTTAAGCAATACATATTGAAGGGCTACGCAGTAAATGATAATCGTATCAAGCAGTTAGGTGAGGTGATACGAATTATGAAGCGGACCGAAAACGAGTTGGATAGCAGGCAGGTTCTTTCTGTAATAGAAAAATATAGCAGTGCACTGGATTTACTGGATTCTTATGATCACCAGAATATGACAAGACCAGAAGGAAATCGTGCGACGTATGTTCTTACCTATGAGGAATGTATGGACGTAATCCAGAGCATGCGATTCGGAGATGAATCCGATTTGTTTGGAAAAGAAAAGGATGATTCTTTCAAAGGCAGTATCGGTAATATTTATCAGTCATTTGGAGGAACAGATATCTATGAATCTTTGGAAGAAAAAGCTGCAAATTTGCTGTATTTGGTGACCAAGAACCACAGCTTTTTCGATGGAAATAAAAGAATTGCTGCGACAATGTTTCTCTATTTTCTTGATAAAAATGAAGTACTGTTTATAGATGGACAAAAGAAAATAGAAGATGCTGCCTTAGTAGCACTAACCATTATGATCGCAGAGTCCAGACCAGAAGAAAAAGAAATGATGATAAGCGTGATTATGAATTGTATGTTATAAAGCTTGATTTTAACTTTGGAATGTTGTTCCTAATGACGATCACTCGTGAGCGGCAGTCGCCAAGGTCTCGTGCAGGCACGGACTTTGGTTCTTGCCCGCGTAAACCAAAGCAGACAACACAACGCGAACCATTGTGCTGCCTGCTTTTTGACTGTCCCGATTTAACCTAGATGGCTCCAATACGGCGCGTCTTTTAACGACGGATGCCATATTGAGCTTTTTAAGAGTAAAAAAGATTGTATTTCTATGTATTTTGTGATACGAATTATGAAGCGGACAAAAACGGACCGGACAGCAGCCCGGTCCCCTCTTATCTCGTTCCTTTTTCCCTCAGCTTACAACCGGGAAATGTAACGCCGACCATGAGAATAAAGCCAGCGGCATAGGCGGGGAAAATACCATGGAATGCCCTGCAACAGAAACCGTTGTTCTGCACACACATGTATGCGCCTGCTACGCAAATGGAGGTATACACCAATGAAAAAGAAAATAGTCCGGACGATCACATATAAGGCTGTGGACCCCATGGGGGCCGGGAACAGGGAGGCGAGAGCATCCCTGGATCTGGACAGCCGGTCAGACGCGGCTGAAGCAAGCGCCGTGCATTGAGCGGAATGCCAAGTTTACATAAAAGGAGAGACCATATATGCCACAGGATAGAATCAGTTCCGGGAAAACAACGGCGTACTTCCATCTTCCGGGCCTGTTTGAGTTTTATGAGCTGTACAAGAGATTTCTGCCGTTATTTTTTGAACATAGGGAATATTTTTACGAATGGTGCGGGATCGGCTCCATATACGGCGCTCCGGCGGGATGCATCTGGGGCGGGGGCCGTGTCGGGGAAGGAGACCAGGATCCGGGAGAGGTCCTGGCGCTGCTGGAGAAGTACGGGATCTCTGCCAGTCTGACCTTCAGCAATTCCCTGCTCAGGGAGGAGCATCTTGCGGACCGGAAATGCAACGCTCTCTGCGCCATGTTTGAGAAGAGCGGGAAAACGAAAAACGGCGTTATCGTTCATTTGGAGCTTTTGCTGGAGTATTTAAAAAAGAAATATCCAGGCCTTTATTTTGTTTCCTCCACCACAAAGGTACTGACAGATTTTGACCGGTTCACAGAGGAGGTCGACCGGGAGGAGTTTCGCTATGCAGTGCCGGATTTCCGGCTGAATAAGGCCCTTGACCAATGGGATACGCTGTCAGAACGCCAGAAGGCCAAGGTGGAATTCCTGTGCAACGAATGCTGTTTCTATGGATGCAGGGACAGGAAACGCTGTTACGAGGCCGTCAGCCGGAAAAATCTCGGGGAGGACGGTCCGGACCACTGCTGTACGGCTCCCGGCGCAGGGGAGGGCTACCGATTTTCCAGAGCCATGAAAAATCCAGGATTCATCGGAGCAGAAGAGATCCGGAGCGTCTATCTTCCCATGGGCTTTTCTGATTTTAAGATCGAAGGCCGTGGACTGGGCAGCGCCCTGGTCCTGGAGTTCCTTCTTTATTACATGACCAGGCCGGAATACCAGATCCATGTGAGAGAGGAGATGTATCTGGATAATATGCTGGATCTGTTTTAGGCGCGGCCTGTAAAACGGCGGAAAATCCACTTGCAGCCTTTCTGCGGATGCGCTAAAATAAACCGGGAAATTAAAAGGAAGCGAGGCGTCATATGGGAACGGATATGACAAAGGGACGGCCCCTGCCGGTCCTTCTGCGGTTTACGATACCGCTTTTGCTGGGAAATCTTTTCCAGCAGTTTTATAATATGGCCGATACGATCATCGTGGGCCGGTATATGGGAGCCGGAGCCCTGGCGGCCGTGGGCTCCACCGGGATCATCATGTTTCTGATCACAGGCTTTGCCCAGGGACTCACCTCCGGCTTTACGATCCTGACGGCCCAGCGGTATGGAGCCGGGGATACGGCTGGTGTAAAGCGGAGCGTTTCCGCAGGGATCTTTCTCTCAGCCGTCACAACGGTGATCCTCACAGGTTTTTTCCTGGCGGTCATGGATCCGCTTCTTCGTCTCATGCAGACTCCGGAGGACATTTTCAGGGAGGCGGGCCGGTATATCAGGATCGTTGCCGCAGGAACGGCGGCCTGTGTATTCTATAACCTGTTTTCTGCCTTTCTGAGGGCGGTGGGAAACAGCCGGGTCCCGTTGTTTTTTCTGGTCTTTTCCGCCTGCTTAAACGTGGCGCTGGATCTGGCGCTGATCGTGGGCGGAGGCATGGGCGTGGAAGGCGCAGCCCTGGCAACGGTGCTTTCCCAGGCAGTATCGGCAGTATTATGCGGTGGGTATATTTTCTTAAAAACGCCGGATCTGACGCCGGGAGCCGGTCAGTGGCGTCCCCACAGAGGAGACGTCAGACGGGAGCTGTCCATTGGAATTCCCATGGCTCTCCAGTTTGCCATTACAGCCTCCGGGGGCATGGTCATGCAGTCGGCTGTGAACCAGTTCGGTTCCATGGCGGTGGCGGCCTATACGGCGGCCGGAAAGCTGGAGACACTGGTGGAGCAGGGAATGATCGCCCTGGGCCAGGCCATGGCCTCCTATGCCGGCCAGAATTTTGGAAAAGGGGATCTGGACCGGGTAAAAAAGGGAGTCCGGGCGGGCATGACCGTAACAGTGGTCTATGCAGTTATGGCAGCAGTCCTGGGGACTGTTTTCCTGCGTCCGGCCATGAGCCTTTTTTTTACAGGTGATATAAGCGCCGTGATGCCCTGGGCCAGGACCTATATGAACATCTGTGTGGTGTTTTTTGTCCCGTTGGGTGCGATCTTTGTATATAGGAACGTGATGCAGGGATGCGGATACGGCTTCCTGCCCATGGCCGGGGGGATCGCAGAGCTGCTGGCAAGGCTGGTGACGGCGGTCCTTGCCATGAAAATGGGAAGCTACGTTCTTACATGCTTCTGCCATCCGGCGGCATGGACGGCAGCGGCGGTGTTTTTGTGGGTCTCCTATGAGCGGGTAATAAGAAAGGCAGAGAGGGAGAAAAAGGCTGAGGATCCCCCAGCCGCATTTTAACCAGGAAAGGATAAGAGTATGAAGAACAGTGAATGCAGCATCAGCAACATATACAGGCTGGACGGGAGGGTGCCTCTTTTAAAGGCAGTGCCCTTTGGACTCCAGCATATTCTGGCCATGTTTGTGTCGAATCTGACGCCGATCACGATCATTGCGGCCGCAGGGGGGCTTTCCCAGGCAGAGGTCGCCGTTCTTCTGCAGAATGCCATGCTGGTGGCCGGGATCGCAACGCTGATCCAGCTGTTTCCGGTCTGGAGGATCGGTTCCAGGCTTCCGATCGTCATGGGCGTCAGCTTTACGTTTGTTACGGTGCTGAGCACCGTGGCGGCCAGCTACGGATATCCGGCCGTCATAGGCGCAGTGATCTGCGGCGGAGTCTTTGAGGGCGTCATCGGCCTGTTTGCCAGATACTGGAGAAAGATCATTGCCCCTGTGGTCGCCTCATCGGTGGTGATCGCCATAGGATATTCCCTGTTTACGGTGGGGGCCAGATCCTTTGGAGGCGGCTATGCGGAGGACTTCGGCTCGGCCTCCAATCTGCTTCTGGGAGCTGTCACACTGACCGTCTGCCTGGGCTGGAACATCCTGGCACGGGGATATCTGAAACAGCTGTCTGTGCTGGCAGGACTTGTGGTGGGATATATCCTGGCGGTGTTTATGGGCAAGGTGGATCTGTCAGTGATCTTTTCAGAGGGAATTGTTTCCATGCCAGCGCTTCTGCCCTTTGTACCGGAATTCCATATGGGAGCCATTTTTTCCGTTGCCATTATCTTTATGGTTTCTGCGGCAGAAACCATCGGGGACACGACCGCCATGGTCTCCGGAGGGCTGGGCCGGGAGATCACCTCAAAGGAGATTTCCGGTTCCCTGGCCTGCGACGGCTTTGCTTCCGTCGTTTCTGCCCTGTTCGGATGTCCTCCGGTGACCTCATTTTCCCAGAATGTGGGCCTTGTGAACATGACGAAGGTCGTAAACCGCTTTACAATTGTCACCGGGGCCGGCTGTATGCTGCTGGCTGGATTTTTGCCGCCAGTGGGGAACTTTTTTGCATCCCTCCCGGAATCCGTTCTGGGCGGGTGCACGATCATGATGTTCGGGACCATCATGGTATCGGGGATCCAGATGCTTTCCAGGGCTGGATTTACCCAGCGGAACATGACCATCGCCGCCCTGTCGCTCTCTGTGGGCATCGGTTTTACTGCGGCCAGTGAGATCAACCTGTGGCGGATCTTCCCGGAGGTGGTCCAGTCCGTATTTTCCGCCAATGTGGTAGCTGTGGTGTTTGTCGTATCCATATTGCTGAATCTGATCCTGCCGGAGGATATGGAGCTGGAGCGGATCCAGGGGTAGCGGAAACAGGCGGTCAGGCGTTTCGTCAGCCGCAGAACTGAATAAAGGAACCGCCCCGGAAAAGGCGCTGCAAAGCAGATGGGAATGTATCTGCAAAGCAGCGCCTTTTTACGCGGGCAGCGGGCCAAAGTCCGTTCCTGCACGAGACCTTGGCAGCTGCCGCGGGAACATCATCTTAAAGCCTAAACTTCTCAAAAAGTAACAGATAAATTTGCTAAGTGCCGCCAGAATAGAACAACTCTATCCAATCAAAACAGGAATGGATTCTCCGAATACAAAAATTTCGAGAGGGAACTGATCTCTGGTTGTCGTACGCAAATTTATTGCTGAACGTATTATATCATATCGAAACGGAAATGAAAATCTGGGAATCTTGCTTACAAACAGGGACTTTCATTTACAAACAAGGAATTTCGGTTACAAAACAGGACTCTTATTTACAAAGCGGGATTCTTGGGCTGCAAATGGGATTCTCGACTTACTATTTACCATAAAGATGTGGTTTTGGTAATTTTAACTGCGATATTTCGGAGTTAAAATACGATTTTTAACAGATTAGATTGTTTGAAACGCATTTTTATGATATGATGAAGAATACCATGTGAACAGATATTTCAAGCAAATAAGATTGAGGTGAAAAAATGGCAGTTAGTTACAAGAAATTGTGGAAATTGTTGATTGATAAAGAAATGATGAAGAAAGATTTGCGTGCAATGACAGGAGTTAGTACAACAACGATGTCTCGATTATCAAAAGATGAAAATGTAAGTACAGAGATTCTGTCAAAGATATGTTCTGCTTTGAATTGTGATGTTGGAGACATTATGGAATTTGTTCCTGATAAAAAAGAGGAACAGTAAGGAGGTACGGTAGCATGGAGCATTCTTATCATTATAATGCATCTTTGACCAGAGAGCCGTTCCTTTTTTATGAAATGCGTTCCACTGCAAAGCTTATGTCAGAAGGAATTTCCGATGATGCGATTGTAAAAGAAATTGTAGAGCAGAATCTTTTTCAGTATCCAACTGAAAAATCTATTACACGCATGGCGAAAGCCTGCATCAAACGACTTCATGCTCTAGAAGATGATTCACTGGTTGCTGCGATTGCGTCACAGCCAACGGATGTAGCAAAACAGATTTGTCTGTATGCATTGATGAAGCAGAGCCGACTGGTTTGGGAATTTATGCTGACAGTCATTGGTGAGAAGTACAGATTAAGGGACATGTCTTTTGGTAAGATAGATTTGAATACATTTTTTATGCGTTTACAGGAACAAAATGATACCGTAGCTTCCTGGAGTGATAGTACGATAACAAAGTTAAAACAGATCATAGCCAGAGTGCTTGTCGAAACAGAATATCTCGACAACCAGAGGGCAGATCATTTGAATCCAGTATGGATGCATCCTGTTTTGGAGAATGCCATCAGAAGCAATGGCGACACGGCGGTACTGCCGGCGTTTAATTGCTTTGTGTAGGAGGTAACCCGATGAGTGAAATAAAAGAGCGCCTGGACAAAGTTCGGGCATTGATCCAGGAATCAGAGTTTCTGGAAGGCAAAGGACTCAGCAATGAAGTGAATATCAGAATCTTTTGTTATGAACCTGAAAATGAAATGGTTGTCCGCCATTTTGTAAATCAGCTGGAAACAGATCAGTCCTTAGATTGCCATTTGATTGTTTGTAATTTATATAAAATATTTCTTTCTATCTGCGATGATATGGACATCACAGATGCGATTCCCGATATGGAAGAAGCTGATGGAAGTGCTTATCTTCTGGAGCAGCTCAACTCCGCAATCGGCAATGGAGAGTTCATTGATAAAATCCAGTATGAGCCACACGAACCGGGTGATGTACTGATGCTGACAGGTGTGGGCGAGGTGTTCCCGTTTATGAGAATCCATACGTTATTGGAAGCCTTGCAACCGTATTTTTCGGATGTTCCGATTTTGGTGATGTATCCGGGTGAGTTTGATGGGCGTCATGTAAAACTGTTCAATCGTTTGACACCAAATGATTATTATCGGGCATTCAATGTCATAGATTAAGGGGGATAAAGCCATGATGATTCGAGATATGCTTGCGGATGACATTAACCGCAAAATCAATGGTGTAATTAAAGTAGATCAGGCTGCTGATGATGTAATCGAGCAGGAGTTAAATGAATATGTCATTACCAGAGAATTGAAGAAACATTTCATTACGTTCTTCAATTATTACGGTGATGCTTTCGACCAGCCGACCGCCGATATGGGTGTTTGGATTTCTGGTTTCTTTGGAAGTGGTAAATCTCACTTCCTGAAAATGCTTTCCTACCTTTTGGAAAATAAAGAGGTAAAAGGCATCCGCAGTGTGGAGCGTTTCCGTAAAAAGTTTGAGGACGATCCGGCAACCTTTATGCTGATTGACCGTGCCACAAAGGGACAGACGGAAACCATTCTTTTCAACATTGATATTGAAGGCTTCAGCAATAAAGACAAGACTGCCGTACTTCGTGTATTTGCAAAGATGTTCTATAACCATCTGGGATTTTACGGTGAAAATCTGAAAGTTGCCATGATGGAGCGTTATATTGACCAGCAGAGAAAAACCGAGGAGTTCCGCAGAGTTTTTGAAGAAAAGAAAGGCAAGCCCTGGCTTGAAATGCGCCGTGCCTTTGCTTTCAATGGCAAGTTCATCATTCCAACATTGATGGAAGTTTTAGATATGAGTGAGGACGATGCTAAGGCGTGGTTCAATGATAAAACTGCAACCGAAATTTCTATCGCACAACTTGTGGAAGATATGAAAGCCTATGTAGATACTAAACCTGCAAACTTCCGCCTGCTGTTTATGATTGACGAGGTTGGTCAGTATGTTGGTACGGATACGGATATGCTTTTGAACCTCCAATCTCTGACCGAGAAAATCGGAAGTGAGTGCGAAGGTAAGATTTGGGTGATCTGTACCGGACAGGAAGCCATTGATGAAATCATCAAAGTTCGTGCCGATGAGTTCTCCCGTATTCAGGCTCGTTTCAAGACAAGACTGAGCTTATCTTCTTCCTCCGTGGATGAAGTCATCCAGAAGCGTATTCTGAAAAAGAAAACAGAAGCAGCCAAAGACCTGGAAGGTGTTTATGAGCAGAACGATTCTGTCCTTCGTAACCTGTTCAGCTTCAGCGGCTCTATTCTGGACATTAAAGGATACTCCGGTTCGAGAGAATTTACCGAGAACTTTCCGTTCGTGCCGTATCAGTTCATCATCATGCAGAAGGTATTTGCTGAAATCCGGAAACATGGAAATTCCGGCAAGCACTTGTCTGGAGGTGAGCGTTCTATGCTCTCCGGTTTCCAGGAAGCTGCACAGAAAATTCAGGAGAAGGATGAATACGCACTTGTTCCGTTCTTCCGTTTTTATGATACCGTACATACTTTCCTGGACGGTTCTATCCGCCGGGTAATCGAGCGTTGCCAGAAAGCTGCCGACAACGGCGATGGCATCGAACAGCAGGATGTGGATGTACTGAAACTTCTGTACTTGATTCGATATATTGATGACATTCCTTCTAATCTGGACAATATCGTTATCCTTATGACAGATGATATTCGTGTGGATAAGATTATCATGCGTGAAGCTGTCCGTGGATGCCTTGACCGTTTGATGAGCCAGAACTATATCGGCAGAACCGGTGATACCTATAACTTTCTGACGGATGAAGAACAAGACATTCAGCGTGAAATCAGAGACACCAATGTGGATACCACATCTATCGTAGAGCGTATCGCCCAGATGATTTACGGAGATATTTTTACAACCAAGAAGTTCCGTTATGGAAAATATGACTTTGCCTTTGATCAGATGGTAGATGGAATTACCGTTGGTGTGGCAACAGGCGGTATGCGTCTGCGTTTCCTAACCGTTGCTACTGATGCCATTGAAAAAACAGATTACCGTCTGATGTCAGAATCCAAAGGTAATGAAGCAATCGTGGTTCTGGCTGATACGCCTTATTATGAATCTCTGGAATCTGCCATGAAGATTCGTAAGTATGTAAAACAGAGAAATGTAAGCCAGCTTCCTAAGAGTGTGCAGAAAATCATCAGCGATCAGCAGGACGAAGCCGGAAAATATGAGCTTAGTGCTATGACCGAATTGCAAAATGCCATTGAAGGGGCGCAGTTCTATGTAGATGGTGAGCATTTGGAAATCAAAGCCGGAAATGCCAAGAGCAAGATTGACCAGTCTCTTGAATATCTGGTTGCTCATGTATATAGCAAGCTCGACCTGATTACAGATAATGCAGGCAGTGACGCAGATATTATTGCGATTCTGACAGGTGCGGTAACAGCACTTCCGGGCATGGAACCGAACCGTGATGCTGCTTCTGCTATGGAAGAATATCTGGAAATGCAGGATGCGAAAAAGCTGCCGACTTCTATGGCAGATGTGCAAAGCAAATACAGTGCGATTCCGTATGGCTGGAAAGAAATCGACATTGCTGCGGTTGCGGCACAGCTGATTTATTCCCAGAAAGTAACCATCAAGTACGCAGGCAATACCATTCAGCCGGATGACCCGAAACTACCAGATATGCTCCGCAAAAAGAGTGAGATCGGTAAGACTTCTATCAGTAAGCGTAAAACCATTTCCGCAACGATGATGCGTGATGTGAAATCAATGCTCCGGGATTATTTCGATGTTATGGATGTACCGGATAATGAAGATGGTCTGATTCGCTTTGTGACTGAGAAATTCAGTGAACAGCGTGATTACTATGCTTCTCTGGATGCCCGTTATGACGGATACAGTTTCTAAAGAAACATGCGCAATCTCCCGGCGCTACTTTATTGAAGGGTACCTATGAATATCTGGTCACGGAAAAAGGTGTAGATGAGAATGAGCTTGTATACGAATGGGCGGAAGGTGTCATTGGTGATCAATATCCGGTTCCCGATCGTATCTTGAAATATACGGAAATGCTCGTGCGGGATTATTTAGACCAAGAATTATGTGATAACCAGCCCCCTGAGGGAATATTCGACCTTTTCGCTACCGAAGGCGGAACGGCTGCCATGTGCTATGTATTCGATTCATTGCAGGAAAACTTTCTGTTGAATCAAGGGGATTCCATCGCCTTGATGATTCCTGTCTTCACGCCCTACATCGAGATTCCGGAATTACGCCGCTATCAGTTCGATGTTACCGAAATATCTGCCGATCAGATGACACCGGACGGGCTGCATACCTGGCAATATAAAGATGAAGATATCGATAAGCTGAAGAATCCGCAGATAAAAGCGTTGTTCATCACCAATCCGAGCAATCCGCCCAGTTATGCGCTGAGTCCGGAGACTGCCGCACGTATTGTCAACATCGTAAAGAATGACAATCCGAATCTGATGATCATTACGGACGATGTGTACGGAACATTCATACCTCACTTCCGTTCGTTGATGGCGGAGTTGCCGCATAATACACTCTGCGTCTATTCCTTCTCCAAGTATTTCGGAGCCACAGGATGGAGAAATGCAGTGATAGCCCTACACGAAGACAACATCTACGACAAAATGATTGCCCGCCTGTCGGAGGAGCAAACAGCAATCTTAAACAAGCGTTATGCAAGCCTCAGTTTACACCCCGAGAAGATGAAGTTTATTGACCGCATGGTAGCCGACAGCCGGCAGATTGCGCTGAACCATACCGCAGGACTCTCGCTGCCTCAGCAAATGCAGATGAGCCTGTTCGCCGCTTTCTCCCTTCTCGACAAGGAAGACCGGTACAAGGCAAAGATGCAGGAAATCATCCACCGTCGACTGCATGCACTCTGGGACAGCACCGGCTTCACGTTGATAGAAGACCCGCTGCGTGCCGGATATTATTCGGAAATCGATATGCTGGTATGGGCGAAGAAATTCTACGGTGACGAATTTGTAGACTATCTGCAAAAGACCTACAATCCGCTGGACGTTGTTTTCCGCCTTGCCAACGAGACTTCGCTCGTCCTGCTGAACGGCGGCGGATTTGCCGGACCGAAATGGAGTGTCCGTGTTTCGCTCGCCAATCTGAACGAAGCCGATTACGTAAAAATAGGACAAAGTATCAAGCGCGTACTGGATGAGTATGCAGAAAATAGGTAATACTTATTATTTAAAGCGGGAAGTATCCACCTCTTCCCGCTTTTTCTCCTTGTATCCTCCGAATTTGTAGTTGAAGGAAATACCGAAGGCACGGGTAGTCTTCATATAGTGATTCTTCACATTCTGTTGTCCGAAACGGACATTAGTCGAAATGGTGGAAGTATTAAATATGTCGTCGCATTTCAAGGTCAGTTGTGCTTTTCCCTTTGCGAAAGTATAGCGCAGGGCCGCATCCAGATTTCCCGAACGGGGAAGGTCGAAAATGCCTTGTATCGCTTTGTTCTGATAAAATCCGCTTAGGGTAAACTTCAAATCAGGTTTGGTGGAGAGAGTGAAGGTATTGTTCATGGTCAATACAAACGTATATAGTTTGCGGTCGAACGGGATATCCCAGAAATCACTGTCTTTCTGACGGTAACGGAAGCCGATTGCCGTGATGCGGGAGTCCAGCCATTTCTTCACTTTAAAGGGAACTACCATTACCAAGCCCGCCTGTTCCGAGAAGTCGAAGTTAAAGCATTTATAGATCTCGACCAGACGTTCCGGAGACTGGTAAAGCGTCTGCATTTCCTTGTTTTTCGTGCGGCTGTAATAGGCGGTCAGCACATATTTACCTTTTAATATATAGCTAATGTTAGCTTCGTAGTTGGTTGCCGGTTTGAGGAAGGGATTTCCCTGAATCTCGGAATAAGCGCCCATGTAGGAAGTGGAGTTCTGCATACTCCAGTATTCCGGATATTCCTTGTCGCTGCTCAATGAAAATTGCAGGATATGTCCCGGAGCAGGCAAATAAGTCAGGTTGGCAACCGGATACAGGCTCCATTCGTTCCACATATCCGTATGATATTGCTCGGCAGCCAGAGAGACATCCGCCGAAAGTTTCTCACCGAAGCTCTTGCTGAGTCCGGCATAAAAGTTCAGCGTCTGCTCGCGACGACGGGATTGCATGTTGTTGTCCGGCAGTAAAGCTTCCGTTTCGGGATCGAAATACATTTGATAACTATTGTCCAATGCGGTCGTATAAGCAACACCATAATTCAATCCCCAGTCTGCGCCCAAAGTATGTTCTTGTCCGGCATAGAAACGCCATTGGTTGATCCGTTGGTTATCTTTGCTCAGGAAGTTCAGTGTTTCTTCTCCCAGTGTGCTGTAAAGCAGCTGACTGCCGGGAGCATGATAATAGGTAAATTCCGCTCCGGCTTTCAGTCCGAAAGGAGTCTGATAGTCGAGTTTGGCATTATGGAGCTGTCCTTCCGAGTGCGAATCGGTGACCGAGTTCTGCGCACCGGTGACTGTGGCGTAAGGTTTGACATCGGTGAAAGCAGTGGTATAAACCAAGCTCAGCAAATGCTTGTCGGTAAAGGCATAGTCCATCCCAAGGCGTATCTGGTGATTGTTGTGGCGGGAAGTAGTGATATCATACATATTCATCAGATGCACCGAACCGTCGGCGAGCGTGTGAAACGCTTCCTTGTCTGTCTCCCTCCGTTCGCGGCTGTAAGAGTAAGAGTAGAGAAGATCAGCAGAAAATTTGCGTCCGGAGTATAGAAGGCTCGCACGCTCTGCCAGAGATTCGTAGTGTAATTGGCTGTAAGCGGTATATAGTTCTCCCTGAAGAGAAGGTTCTTTTCCCATGCCCGAAGTCAGTATCAGATTGATCATCGGTCCGCGCACCTGATAACGTGCCGGAGCGGAATACATCACTTCCGCCTTTTCAATCCGACTGACGGGCATTGATTTCAGCAGGTTGCTTAATTGCTCTACAGA
>OGXZ01001306.1_pt1 | contig 14344 bp, 9 predicted proteins | sample 1576431 | NCBI WGS metagenome assembly OGXZ01 (sample SAMEA3541590, study PRJEB24748) | human gut metagenome | biome: human gut; feature: human-associated habitat; material: faeces | place: China | collected 2012
GAGAAATCAAAGGTTTCTCTCCGGGTATAATCTACATCGCTACACAACCCGATATCGTAGAAAGTGAATCCAAAAAACATGCTGCCAGTCGTCCTAGTCCTCCATTTCCAAGTCCTGCATCATTTTCTTCATCCGTGATCTTATCAAAATCAAGTCCCATCTCCCAGAATGCTTCCCGATATGCCTCATATAATCCTTGATTGATCAGATTATTAGAAAATGCCCTTCCCATCAAAAATTCGGCTGACATATAGTAAAGTTTCTTAACTCCTTGCTCTTGTACCCTTTTTCTGCTGTCTGCCCAGGATATCATGATATCATCCCTGATACACTCCGCTGCTGCCTTATAGATCTCATCATTTGTTGCCTCACTGATCGTTCTTCCAAGTGCATGAATTAATTTATTCTCGATCCGTTGTCCGATCTTATTGCTGTCCATATAGTCCATTGTGATCTAAGCCTCCTTTCTAGTCTTTATCTTTGACCTGTAAATTTATCTCATTTTTTGTCTTTATGAAGAATGGGCATCTTAAAATAAGATGCCCATTCTTCTTTTGAATTTATAATACACTATTATACATATCAAGATAAATCTTTGCAGATTTTGCAAAACTGTTATCGGATTCCATCGCTCTTTGGATCAATCCATGTTTTCTCTTTGGACTCTGCAATGTCTGTAATGCATAACGGATTGCTCCCAGCATCTCATGTGCATTGTAGTTTGCAAATGAGAATCCATTTCCTGTGTCCTCGTATTCATTGTAACTTTGTACTGTATCACGAAGTCCACCTGTCTCACGTACAATTGGAAGTGTTCCATAACGAAGTGCGATCATCATCGCCTCCGGACGCAAGAAACACGTGACAATGGCAGCTACGAAGAGCACACCGGTGATGGCACGTACAATGAAGTTTTTCATTTTATCGCTCATAATGCTTACGTTTATTTGTTTTCTGTCTGTTCTGTTGCGTCGTCAGCTGCATTTTCCGCTGCATCAACCGGCTTTTCTACAGATTCAGCATTAGTATTTTCAGACTTGTCTGTAGGAAGTGCTGCCTGCTTCGCCAATGATTCCTCGTGTTCTTTCTGCGCCTGGCGCACAGCCTCCGGCATATCCTCAAGTTTCGGTGTGTTGTCGTCGATGATTTCCTCAGAACGACTCACCCACGGACGCTTTCCGAAGATGCGCTCCACGTCCTCTGCGAAGATTACCTCACGAGTCATGAGGAGTTCGGCGAGTTCGTTGTGACCCGCAGCGTGCTCCTTAAGCAAAGCCTTGGCACGTGCATACTCGTCGTTCACCATCTTCAGCACCTCGTCGTCGATAATCTTAGCCGTTGTCTCCGAGTAAGGACGCTGGAACTGATACTCCTGGTTGTTGTAGTAGCATATATTCGGCAGACGATCGCTCATGCCGGCGTAGGCAACCATGCCGAAAGCCGACTTTGTAGCGCGTTCGAGGTCGTTCATAGCGCCGGTAGAAATGTGTCCGGTGAAGAGTTCTTCGGCTGCACGACCGCCAAGCAGTGCGCACATCTCGTCGAGCATCTGCTCCTTTGTTGTAATCTGACGCTCTTCGGGCAGGTACCAAGCAGCTCCGAGCGCTCTGCCACGCGGCACGATGCTCACCTTAACGAGCGGATTGGCGTGCTCGCAGAACCAAGAAACGGTAGCGTGACCAGCCTCATGCAGCGCGATTGTGCGCTTCTCTGACTCAGTCATTACCTTTGTCTTCTTCTCCAGACCGCCGATGATGCGGTCAACTGCGTCGAGGAAGTCCTGCTTGCCTACCTTGTTGCTATTATGGCGTGCGGCGATAAGCGCCGCCTCGTTGCACACATTGGCTATATCTGCACCCGAGAAACCCGGCGTCTGACGCGAGAGGAAGTCGATGTCCACCGTCTCGTCTATCTTCACCTTTCTCAGATGAACCTGGAATATCTCCTTACGCTCTGTAAGGTCGGGCAGATCGACTGTAATCTGACGGTCGAAACGTCCGGCACGAAGCAACGCCTTGTCGAGCATATCGGCACGGTTGGTAGCAGCGAGGATGATAACACCGCTGTTTGTGCCGAAACCGTCCATCTCTGTAAGCAAAGCGTTAAGCGTATTCTCGCGCTCATCGTTGCCGCCCATTGCCGGATTCTTGCTACGTGCACGACCTACGGCGTCGATCTCGTCGATGAAGATAATGCACGGAGCCTTCTCCTTTGCCTGACGGAAAAGGTCGCGGACACGACTTGCACCCACGCCTACGAACATCTCCACGAAGTCGGAACCGCTCATAGAGAAGAACGGAACGCCTGCTTCGCCTGCCACTGCCTTTGCGAGCAATGTCTTACCGGTGCCCGGAGGGCCTACGAGGAGTGCTCCCTTAGGAATCTTACCACCAAGTTCGGTGTACTTCTGCGGTTGCTTGAGGAAGTCGACAATCTCCTGCACCTCCTGCTTTGCGCCAACCTGACCCGCTACGTCCTTGAATGTGATGCCGAGGTCGTTGCCCTTCTCATACATCTGCGCCTTCGACTTGCCGACGTTGAAAACTCCGCCGCCAGCTCCGCCGCCGCCCATGCGGCGCATCATGAAGAGCCACAAGAAGACGAAGAAGATAATCGGACCGAAGGTGTAGAACAGCGTCATGAGTCCGGAGTTGGAGTCTTTCTCATAGCTGAAATCGAGTATCTTGCCTCTCTTCATTGCAGAAGAGAGATAGTTGTCTACGCCGTCAACCGAGCCGTATGTAACTTCTACATACGGTTTCTGACCAACTTGCTGCGCCGACTTGCCGAACACGTCGCGGATTTTGTCCGGACGCACGTACATACGCAACGTTCCGTTGTCCTTGTTCACAACCACACTGCGTGCGTAGCCCTTGTCGACATACACCTGAAACTTGGTGTACGTAGCTTCCTGACCAGCAGCACCGCCGTCGAAGAAGCCCTTGCCGCCATCTGTGAAGAACAGCAAAGCCAGCATCACGATGATAATCGTGTAGATCCAGTTCATGTTGAACTTAGGCATCTTCGGCTGGTTGTTATCGCCAGATGGATTATTGTTTGTGTTCATATTAACCTAACTATTAATCGAGATTCGGAATGTTCGTAACCTTAGCGTCCTCCCAGAGGTTCTCAAGGTTGTAGAAGTCGCGTGCTTCCGGTATGAAGATGTGCACGATAACCTCCACGAAGTCCATTGCCACCCAGTAAGCCTGCGGCAGACCGACTGTATGTACCGGCTTTTCGCCAGCCTCGATGCGTGCCGTCTCGCATACAGAGTCGGCGATAGCCTCCACCTGCGAGGGCGAGTTGCCCTGACAGATTACGAAGTAGCTTGCTATATTGCCGTCGATACCACGGAGGTCGGCGATTGTGATGTTCTGTCCTTTCTTCTCTTGAATACCTTTTACGATGGCTTCAACCAACTTGTCTTTAATTTCCATTTACTATTGTCCTTGTTTAATGATATATTCTGATGTATATTTTCGTTGTATATTATATAATGTATATATTATTTAATGTGACTACATTTATATACCTGCTTTTTAAGCCGTACAAAGATACAGCGATTTATCCGAAAAACGACTTAAAACCACGGAAAATGGCTTTTTATTAGATTTTATTAAAAAAAATCAGCGAAAAATATTGCCGTTCTAAAAATTATTCGTAACTTTGCACTCGCAATAAGGGAACAAGTTGCAATAACATATTGGGATATGGTGTAATGGTAACACTGCAGATTCTGGTCCTGCCTTTCCTGGTTCGAGTCCGGGTATCCCAACTCAAAGCATTCATCTTTCAAAGATGGATGCTTTTTTTGTATACAATAAATACCCTATATTACTTTTTTTACGTAACTTTGCATGGAATAGGAGGTCTGCTACCTTCTATCGTAAAAAAGATTCTGAAGATTTCAAAAGACATCAGTATATTTCAACAATATATGAGCACCGACAACTTGGAATTATTAGACAAGATACAGTATCCCGACGACCTCCGCAAGTTGCCTATTGAGCAACTGCCGGAGCTCTGCGCCGAACTGCGTCAGGACATCGTGAAGGAATTGTCCGTCAACCCCGGACACCTTGCGTCGTCGCTTGGCGTGGTGGAGCTGACGGTGGCGTTGCACTACGTGCTGAACACGCCCTACGACCGCATCGTGTGGGACGTAGGACATCAGGCGTACGGCCACAAGATACTCACCGGACGCAAGGACCAGTTCTACACTAACCGTAAACTGGGCGGCATACGCCCGTTCCCGTCCCCGAAAGAAAGCGAGTACGACACATTCACGTGCGGACACGCCTCCAACTCCATCTCCGTGGCGTTGGGCATGGCTGTGGCTGCGCATAAGAACAACGACACAGACCGACACGTCGTAGCCGTAATAGGCGACGGCGCGATGTCTGGCGGACTGGCATTTGAGGGTCTCAACAACGTATCGTCGTCGCCCAACGACTTGCTCATCATCCTCAACGACAACGACATGAGCATCGACCACGCTGTGGGCGGCATGGAGAAATACCTGCTCAATCTCGACACCAACGCCACATACAACCGCTTGCGCGACCGCGCCTCGAAGTGGCTCCACTCGAAGGGCTATCTCAACGACGACCGTCGCAAGGGACTCATACGCCTCAACAACGCCATCAAGTCGGCGCTTGCCCACCAGCAGAACATCTTCGAGGGCATGAACATACGCTACTTCGGTCCGTTCGACGGCAACAACGTGGTGGAACTGGTGCGCATACTGAACCAGCTGAAGGACATGCGCGGCCCGAAACTCCTGCACCTGCACACGGTGAAGGGCAAGGGATACAAACCTGCCGAGGAAGCGGCTACGATATGGCACGCACCTGGCAAGTTCGACCCCGACACGGGCGAGCGACTCACCGGCGACACTTCGTCGCAGCCGCTGCGCTACCAGGACGTGTTCGGACGCACTATCATCGAACTTGCGAAGCAGAACCCGAAGATAGTTGGCGTAACGCCGGCTATGCCTACGGGTTGCTCTCTCGACCTGATGATGCACGAGATGCCCGACCGCGTCTTCGACGTGGGCATCGCCGAAGGACACGCCGTTACGTTCTCAGCCGGAATGGCTAAAGACGGACTGATGCCGTTCTGCAATATATACAGCGCCTTCTCGCAGCGCGCCTACGACAACATAGTGCACGACGCGGCTATACTCAATCTGCCGCTCGTACTGTGCTTCGACCGCGCCGGACTGGTTGGCGAGGACGGCGCTACGCACCACGGCGTGCTCGACATCGCCGCATTGCGCCCCGTGCCCAACCTCACGCTCTGCTCGCCTATGGACGAGTGCGAGCTGCGCCGCATGATGTACACCGCTCAACTGCCCGACAAGGGCACGGTAGTGATACGCTACCCGCGCGGCAGAGGTGTGCGTCGCAACGACTGGCATTGTGCACTTGAGGAGATACCCATCGGCAAGGGCCGCTGCATACGCGAAGGCAGCGATGTGGCAGTGCTCAGCTACGGACCGATAGGCAACGATGTGGAGAAAGCCATCAACGAGCTTGCCGCTGAGGGCTGCACACTCAGCGTAGCCCACTACGACATGCGCTTCTGCAAACCGCTCGACGAGGCGCTCCTGCAGGACATCGCAGCGAAGTTCAAGCGCATCATCACCATCGAGGATGCGCAGCGCACGGGCGGATTCGGTTCGGCTGTGCTCGAGTGGATGAGCGACAACGACAAGCAGGTGAAGGTGGTGCGCATGGGCATACCCGACCGCTTCATCGAGCACGGCACAGTGGCTCAGCTTCAGCACATTGCAGGCATTGACGTAGAAGCGATTAAAGCACGAATAAAGAATTTTGAGTTTTGAATTTTGAATTTTGAATTATGCGCTGCGCGCATTTTGAATTTATGAGTTGAGAGTTATGAATTCAAAATCAGCGAAACCGACAATTCAAAACTGAATAATTCAAAATCGGCGAAGCCGACAATTTAAAACTCAAAATTCAAAATTCAAAACTCCTACGCAAATCTCACAACATCACCATCACAACACCTCAACATCACACCATCAAAATAAAAGAACATGAAAATCATTATATCTGGCGCATACGCCATCGGCTGCCACCTCGCACGACTGCTCTCGCGCGAACACGAGGACATCGTGGTTATGGACACCGACGAGGAGCGCTTCTCACATATCGGTTCTGACGTAGACATCCTCACGATGGAGGCATCGTCTACGAGCATCGAGGCGCTGAAGAACGCCGGTGCGGAGAAAGCCGACTTGTTCATTGCCGTGACACCCGACGAGAGCAAGAACATGAACTCGTGCGTGTTGGCGAAGGCGCTGGGCACCAAGAAGACCGTGGCAAAGATAGACAACGCAGAGTATATCGCGCCCGACCTGCAGGAGTTTTTCTCTCAGCTCGGCGTCAGCAAACTCATCTACCCGGAGATGCTTGCAGCCACCGACATCAACAACGGACTGAAGATGTCGTGGGTGCGCCAGCGCTGGGACGTGCACGGCGGAGCATTGGTGATGCTCGGCGTTAAGCTGCGCGAGACATGTACCATCCTCGACCGACCGATGCGCGAGATCTGCGGACCAGATGATCCGTACCACATCGTGGCTATCAAGCGCGCCGGCGAGACCATCATCCCGGGCGGTAACGACTGCCTGCAGATGTACGACCTTGCCTACTTCATGACTACCAAGCAGTACATACCCTACATCCGCAAGATTGTGGGTAAGGAGCACTACGTAGACGTGAAGAACGTGATGATTATGGGCGGCGGAGCGACGGCTGTGCGCACCGTGAAGACCATGCCTTCGTACATGGACGTGAAGATTATAGAGACCGACGAGCAGCGATGCGAGCGCCTCAACGCCCTTCTCGAGGACGAGAAGGCGCTCATCATCAACGGCGACGGACGCGACCTCTCGCTGCTCATCGAGGAAGGCATCAAGAACACGCAGGCGTTCGTGGCTCTCACGGGCAACGCCGAGACTAATATCCTCGCCTGCCTTACGGCGAAGCGCATGGGTGTGCGCAAGACGGTGGCTATGGTAGAGAACATCGACTACGTGAGCATGGCTGAGAGTCTGGATATCGGCACAATCATCAACAAGAAGTCGATTGCGGCGAGCCACATCTATCAGATGATGCTCGACGCCAACGTTCACAACGTGCGCTTCCTGATGACCGCCAACGCCGACGTTGCCGAGTTCATACCGTCGGAAGGTTCGAAGGTGACGCAGAAGCCCGTGAAGGACCTCGGTCTGCCGGTAGGCATGACCATCGGCGGACTGGTGCGCGACGGCGTAGGTCTGCTCGTGTCGGGTAACACCATGATTCAGCCCGGCGACTCGGTAATGGTATTCTGCCACAACGTCAACATGAAGAAAATAGAGAAGTTCTTTCTGTAATGATAAACCTGAAACTTTTATATAAAATCATCGGTTCGCTGCTCTTCATCGAGACAACGATGTTCCTCGTGTGCCTTGGCGTCGCCATAGGCTACGAGGAGGAAGATATTTTTCCGTTCGCTTGCTCAGTCATTATCTCTGCAAGCGTCGGCCTCACGATGCGTCTGCTTGGACGCAAGTGCGACAACTCACTATCGCGTCGCGACGCCTATCTCGTAGTGACGCTCACCTGGGTAGTGTTCTCACTCTTCGGCACCCTACCCTTCCTCATTGGCGGCTACCTACAGTCGTTCACAGACGCATTCTTTGAAACCATGTCGGGCTTCACCACCACCGGAGCCTCCATCATCGACGACGTCTCCACGCTGCCCCACGGCATATTGTTCTGGCGTTCGTTCATGCAGTGGATAGGCGGTTTGGGTATAGTATTCTTCACCATCGCCCTTCTGCCCTCGTTTGTAGGCGGAAGCGTGAAGGTGTTCGCCGCCGAAGCCACCGGCCCTATCAAGACCAAGCTGCACCCGCGCCTCAGCACCAACGCCAAGTGGATATGGGTGGTCTACCTCTGCATCACACTATTCTGCATCGGCTCGCTACTGCTTGCCGGCATGACACCTTTCCGCAGCATTAACTATAGTATGACGGCGGCTGCCACGGGCGGCTTCGCGGTAGACAGCGACTACTCGGTGTTCACGCCCGCCGTGCAGTATATCATCACGTTCTTCTGCTTCGTAGCGGGCGTCAATTTCACCTTATTATATATATCCGTCTCTAAGCGCAAGCTGTCCACGCTGCTCAAGAGTGCCGAGTGCCGCCTATACCTCTCTATGGTTTTAGGCTGCGCTGCGTTCATAGCCTTCGAACTGATGTGGAAGAACGACTACGCTCTGGAGCCAGCCGTGCGCAGCAGTCTGTTCCATGTGGTGTCGTTCATCACCAGTACGGGTCTGTTGGCAGACGACCCTGCCAAGTGGGCGCACGTGACGTGGGTGGTGCTCGCCGTGTGTATGTTCCTCGGTCCATGCTCGGGCTCTACGGGCGGCGGCTTCAAGTGCATCCGCGGCGTCATGCTTCTGAAGGTGATAAAGAACGAGTTCCGCCAGATGCTCCACCCCAACGCCGTTCTGCCGGTAAAGATAGACGGTGTGAACGTGCCGCAAAGCAAGCGCGTAACGCTGCTGGCTTTCCTCACGACCTACCTCATCCTGTGCCTTATATGCTCGTTCTCGATGATTGCGATGGGCATCGACAACACCAACGCCATCACCATCACGCTGAGTACGCTCAGCAACGTCGGACCGACGCTCGGTCGTGAAATCGGACCGACCATGTCGTGGAGCATTCTGCCCGACACGGCGAAGTGGATATGCTCCATACTGATGCTCATCGGACGTCTTGAGATATTCACGGTTTTAGTCATATTCACTCCGCAATTCTGGAAGGAGAACTAAAAAAGAAGTTCTGAAGAAGAATCAAGCCGTAATATCTGTCAATCTGAAACCTATATTCTTATAATCAATCATCGTTCTCCGTACGCAATCCGATCGGACACCGAACGCGATCCAATCGGACACCGAACGCAATCCAATCGGACGGCGGACGCAATCTGATCGGACACCGTACGGAGAACGATGACTCATGCTGTATCTGCAAGCCCCTTCTTTTGTGCTTTTATTTGGGTTTGTTTAGTTTTTTCGTGCCTTTTTACTTGCTCCAAACTGCCATTTTTGCTATATTTGCAACCGTATCTTTGATACTTTTGCATTGAAACAAATTTACTACTAACATAATATCTTACACTATGGCAAAAACAAAGCAGATTGTAGAGTGTGTGCCTAACTTCAGCGAAGGCCGCGACTTGAACGTTATTCGTCAGATCACTGACGCAGTGGAGAGCGTTAAGGGCGTTAAGTTGCTCGACGTAGACCAGGGCGAAGCAACCAACCGCACAGTCGTAACCTTCGTTGGCGAACCCGACGACGTCGTGGAGGCTGCTTTCAGAGCAGTGGGCAAAGCCGCTCAACTTATAGATATGCGTCAGCATCACGGTGCACATCCGCGTATCGGCGCCACCGACGTACTGCCGATTGTTCCGGTGAGCGGCATCACGCTTGAGGAGTGCGCAGAGATTTCGCGCCAGCTCGCCAAGCGCATTGCCAACGAACTCAACATTCCGTGCTATTGCTACGAGGCTGCGGCGTTCACACCCGAACGCAGAAACCTCGCCGTGTGCCGCAAGGGCGAATACGAGGGCATCGCCGAGCGTATCGACGACGACGCTGAGGCGCCCGACTTCGGCAGACGTCCGTTCGACGAGCAGGTGGCTCGCACTGGCTGCACCGTCGTAGGAGCACGCGACTTCCTCATCGCCGTCAACTTCAATCTCAACACTACGTCTACACGCCGCGCCAACGCCATCGCGTTCGACGTGCGCGAGAAGGGTCGCCCCATGCGCGAAGGCAACCCCATCACCGGCAAGAAGCTCTGCTACGCCGACGGCACGCCTATCATGAAGCCCGGCACACTGAAGTGTACGAAGGCTATCGGCTGGTATATCGACGAATACGGCATCGCTCAGGTGTCGATGAACATCACCAATATCAATGTAACGCCGCTACACAAGGCGTTCGACGAGGTGTGCCGCTGCGCTCAGAACCGCGGCGTGCGCGTTACGGGCACCGAGATTGTGGGTCTCGTGCCGGAGCGCACCCTGCTCGAAGCCGGTCGCTACTTCCTCGCTAAGCAGCAGCGCTCGGCAGGCATACCGAAGAAGGACATTCTCGACATCGCCATCAAGTCGCTCGGACTCTCCGACCTCAAGGAGTTCAAGCCCGAGGAAAAGATTATAGAATACGTAATGGCGGCTGGCGCAGAGAAGCAGAACCTGCTCGTAGACCTCACCGTGAAGGGCTTTGCCGAGGAGACATCGCGCGAGAGTCCGGCTCCTGGAGGCGGATCGGTTTCGGCATACATGGGCGCACTGGGCGCATCGCTGGCTACGATGGTGGCTAACCTTTCGAGCCACAAGCCGGGCTGGGACGATCAGTGGGACGAGTTCGCAGCCGTTGCCGAGGAAGGCATGGCGCTGCAGGAGCGTCTGCTACACCTCGTTGACGAGGATACAGAGGCGTTCAACCGCATCATGGCTGCCTTCGGAATGCCGAAGAACACGCCCGAGGAGAAGGCTGCACGCTCGGAGGCTATACAGACCGCAACACTCTTCGCTACGGAGGTGCCGCTGGAGACGATGAAGGCTTCGTACGAGGTGTTCGACGTTTGCCGCAAGATGGTAGAAAAGGGCAACCCGAACAGCGTGTCGGATGCTGGCGTGGGCGCTTTGGCAGCGCGCGCAGCTGTGCTCGGTGCTGGAATGAACGTGAAGATTAACGCCGGTTCGCTGAAAGACCGCGAAAAGGCTGAAGCTCTCATCGCCGAGGCTAACGAGCTTATAGCCAAGGCAAACTGCGAAGAGGCAGAGATTACAAAGCTCGTTGAAGAAAAACTGTAGCCCCTCCCCGCCCTCCCCATCGGGGAGGGAGAGCTGGCTGCGAAACAATTAACCATAACCCAACTCAACCCCCTCCCCGACGGGGAGGGGCTTCTAAAACATTATCCTATGACATTTGCAGAAGAGATACGCTTGGGCATACCCGACTTCCTTCCCGAACCGATGCCCTACGACCCGAATATAAATCATGCGCCGAAGCGCAAGGAGATACTCAACCACGAAGAGAGGAAGCTGGCGCTGCGCAACGCACTGCGCTACTTCCCGAAACAGTTGCACGCACAGCTGGCACCGGAGTTCATCGCCGAACTCGACACGTACGGACGCATCTATATGTACCGCTATCGCCCTACTTACGATATGTACGCACGCCCCATCGACGAGTATCCGCACCGCTCCGAGCAGGCTGCCGCCATCATGCTCATGATTCAGAACAACCTTAACCCCGAAGTGGCTCAACATCCGCACGAACTCATCGTCTACGGAGGCAACGGCGCCATCTTCCAGAACTGGGCGCAGTACCGACTCACAATGAAATATCTCAGCGAGATGACCGACGAGCAGACGCTCGTGATGTACTCGGGTCATCCTCTCGGACTCTTCCCGTCGCATCCGAACGCTCCGCGCGTAGTGGTGACGAACGGAATGGTGATACCCAACTACTCGAAGCCCGACGACTGGGAGCGCCTGAACGCTCTCGGCGTGAGCCAGTACGGGCAGATGACAGCCGGATCGTACATGTACATCGGTCCGCAGGGCATCGTGCACGGAACAACCATCACCGTGCTCAACGCGGCGCGCAAGCAGCGCAGCGAGAAGGGCGGACCGCAGGACATTCGCGGCATGCTTTTCGTGTCGTCGGGTCTGGGCGGCATGTCGGGCGCTCAGCCTAAGGCAGGCAACATCGCCGGCGTGGTGAGCGTAGTGGCAGAGATTAACCCACTGGCGGCAAAGAAGCGCTACGACCAGGGATGGGTGGACGAACTGCACGACAATCTCGACGAACTCATTCCTGCCATAAAGCGCAGCGTGGAAGAGAAGCGCACGGTGTCGATGGCTTACGTGGGCAACGTGGTAGACCTCTGGGAGCGTCTTGCCGACGAAGGTGTACACGTGGACATAGGCAGCGACCAGACCTCGCTCCACAACCCGTGGGCAGGCGGCTACTATCCTGCCGACCTCACGCTCGAGGAGTCGAAGACGATGATGGCTGAGAACCCCGACGAATTCCGCAAGCATGTGCAGGCGTCGCTGTGCCGCCAGGTGGCTGCCATCAACCGCCTCGCCGCCAACGGCATGTACTTCTTCGACTACGGCAACGCATTCCTCCTGCAGTCGAAGCGCGCAGGTGCCGACATCTGCACAGAGGACGGCAAGTTCCGCTATCCGTCGTACGTGCAGGACATCATGGGACCGATGTTCTTCGACTACGGATTCGGTCCGTTCCGCTGGGTATGCACATCGGGCGACCCTGCCGACCTTGCCAAGACCGACGAGATTGCGGCACGTGTGCTTGAGGAGATAATGAAGAACTCGCCCGACGAGATAAAGGGACAGATGGCTGACAACATCCACTGGATTGTGGAGGCAGGCAGAAACCAGCTTGTAGTGGGTTCGCAGGCTCGCATCCTCTACGCCGACGCTGAGGGTCGTGCGAAGATTGCATTAGCGTTCAACGAGGCTATACGCAAGGGCGAGATAACCAGACCCATCGTGCTCGGACGCGACCATCACGACGTGTCGGGCACCGACTCGCCGTTCCGCGAGACAAGCAACATCTACGACGGTTCGCAGTTCTGCGCCGACATGGCTGTGCAGAACGTCATCGGCGACTCGTTCCGCGGCGCTACATGGGTGTCACTGCACAACGGCGGCGGCGTAGGCTGGGGCGAAGTGATAAACGGCGGCTTCGGCATGGTGATAGACGGTAGCGCAGACAGCGACCGACACATCACGGAGATGCTGTTCTGGGACGTGAACAACGGCATCGCACGCCGTGCTTGGGCACGCAACGAAGGCTCTATCCACAGCATAGAGCGCGAGATGAAGCGTTCGCACGGACTGCAGGTCACGATGCCGAGCATCGTCGACGACGAGATTATCAATCTAATATAGGGAAATCAGGGGGGCACCTCCTTAGACAAGTGCACCCCTTCCTCAACAACCAACTAAGAAACAACGACAATGAAAAAACATCAGATTTCAGCCGAGCATCTCTCAATCGAACGTATTGGCGAGGTGGTTTATGGCGGCTACAAGATAGAACTGAGTGACGACGCGCAGAAGCGCATCGTGGAGTGTAGAGAATATCTCGACCGAAAGATAGCGGAGACTACAGCCCCTATCTACGGCGTTACGACGGGCTTCGGCTCGCTCTGCAACGTGAGCATCGGCGCCGACGACTTGGCGCAACTGCAGATAAACCTTATGATGTCGCATGCTTGCGGCACGGGCGACCGTGTGCCTAACGACATCGTGAAGATTATGCTGCTCTTGAAGATACAGTCGCTCAGCTACGGCTTCTCGGGCTGCCAGCTCGTCACCGTAAACCGACTCATCGACTTCTTCAACAACGACATATATCCTGTGGTATACATGCAGGGCTCGCTCGGCGCATCGGGCGACCTCGTTCCGCTGGCTCACCTTACGCTTCCGCTCGTCGGTCTCGGCGAAGTGGAGGTTGACGGTAAGGTGATTAGCGGCGAGGAGATGCTGCAGAAGTTCAACTGGCAGCCTATCCAGCTTGCATCAAAGGAAGGTCTGGCGCTGCTCAACGGCACGCAGAACATGGGCGCGTTCGCTGTCTGGGCGCTGCTGCAGTCGCATCGTCTGAGCGATTGGGCAGACAAGATTGCGGCTATGTCGCTCGACGCCTACTACGGACTCACGGCACCATTCACCGACGCTGTGCATCAGGTGCGTCCGCACAAGGGACAAATCGTCACAGCGGCTCGCATGAGAGAGTTACTCAAGGGCAGCGAGATTGTGGAGAAACCGAAAGCGTACGTGCAGGACCCGTATTCGTTCAGATGCATCCCGCAGGTTCACGGCACGGTGAAGGACACCATTGCGTACGTCGACTCCGTGATTGACGTCGAGGTGAACTCGGCAACCGACAACCCTACCGTTTGTCCTGACGAAGACCTCATCATCTCTGCCGGCAACTTCCACGGCGAACCGATTGCCATGCCGATGGACTTCCTCTCGATAGCCATGTGCGAACTCTCGAACATCTCCGAACGTCGCATCTACAAGCTCATCAGCGGCACACGCGATCTGCCGAGCTTCCTCGTGGCAAGTCCGGGTCTGAACAGCGGTTTCATGATTCCGCAGTACACAGCCGCATCGGTGGTGAGCCTCAACAAGTCGCTCGCTACGCCGTCGTCTGTAGACAGCATCCCGTCGAGCCAGGGTCAGGAAGACCATGTGAG
>OGXZ01001310.1_pt1 | contig 14333 bp, 11 predicted proteins | sample 1576431 | NCBI WGS metagenome assembly OGXZ01 (sample SAMEA3541590, study PRJEB24748) | human gut metagenome | biome: human gut; feature: human-associated habitat; material: faeces | place: China | collected 2012
GTGCTCTATGCGCTCTGCCCCATCGCTCACGTGGTAGCAATGGACATGGCAGCGAAGGTCGCCGTGGGTGAAAAGTCGCTTGATCCTGCCACCGAGCACCTCTACCGCGTCGCGGTCTCCGCAGAAGCCGTGGTGGAAAATTTGCGCGTCCTCTTAACGGACGGGGCAGAGATTGCCCAAGTCCCCTACGCGACCGATGCGCTACGACGCTTGGGGCGTCTTCGCACCCAGCTTGCGATGCTCCTTTCCGTGTTGCTTTCTGAGAAAACCAACGCGGAGCAAGTCGCGCACGTGACGGAATCGCTCACGACGATTGCCCAAGAAGGCCGAGCGCTCTTTGAGGCACTCTTGGGGCAGTCCATGATCGACTTTTACCGTGGGCTCACCACGCACGACGCGGTGCTAGCTTGGATGACGCCACCCATCTCCGATGAAACACCATTATTGGTGCGCTTGGCGAACCGTTTGGTTTCGCTCCCCGGGCACTTTGGCCTCATTGAAACCCCGTGGATGCCGTCACTGCCCACCTCTGCGGAGGTGTTAGGGGACGAACTCTACCACCGCCTTCGCATTGAACCCGGGTTTGACATGATGCCCGTCCTAGACGATCAGCCGCAACTCACCGGGGCCATCGTGCGTCAACAGCACCACGCGGGCTTAGCTGAGTGTGTCGAAGCGCACGGCGTCACGCCCGCTACCCTCTTTTTAGCTCGACTCCTCGATACGGTGGATTGGTTGGAAGCGCTCTCGCCAGAGCACGACCCTCACGCGCTACCTGGGCGCGCCGGATTGGCGCACCTCGTGATGCAGGCCTTTGAAAATAGTGAAGGCGGCCTCGCTATGCTCGAGACGGCACGCGGGCTTTTGACGCACGCGCGCGGCACACACCCCAACGAAGCCGGGGACGGCAAAGAAGCGTTTTATGCCGTGACGTCGCCCACTGAGTGGCAATTTAGCCCTGAGGGTCCCGCGACACAAGCATTGCAAAACGCCTTTCGCGCCGAATCACGCTTGGACGACGCACCGCTTACCGCCGAATCCGCTCGCGCCATCGTACGCTTGGCGCTTTTTGGCCTGGATGCGTGTGTGCCGGTGAAATTGCGATTTGACGACAAAATCGTGCCCATGGGACGTGGCCTTTAATTCAGAGGAAAAGAGACAGACATCATGCATGAAATGAGTATTGCCGAAGGCATTATTGAAGTGGTGGAGCGCACCGCAAAAACGAATAACGTCACGCGGGTGAAGTCCGTCACGATTGCCGTCGGGGAATTGGCGGGCGTGGATCTCCCGAGTCTGCGCTTTGCGTGGGATAGCGTTACCGCAGGGGGCGCTGCGCAAGGGGCAGAACTTATTATCGAAACGCCACCCGGGCAAGCCTGGTGTATGGATTGCGGTAAAACGGTACCGCTACACAAATATGGCGACGCGTGCCCCACGTGTGGTGGGTATCACCTCACTGCCACAGGGGGGACCGAAATGCGCGTGGTAAGTTTTGTGCCGGTCGATGACTAAGTTTTTCAACTTGCCTACCATTCAGCCTCTAACGAAATACAGATAAGCCTTGCTAACACACCTTAGTAGGGCTTTTTCATTTTGCTGTGCTTGGTCACATCCCATTGTTCTAGCCGCTCGGCTCAGCACGATTTGGACGAAAACCATTGTCCGACACTCACGCGACTACCCCACTCAGGAACATTCGTTTTCCTAGTTTCCACCCTAATCGTAGGGGACGCTAAATCTGCCAACCCAGACGGTTGTCACAATTCCATTCAATCTTCCCTTTTCGCAATCATAGCCTTTTTCATCCCGTTCCCCTTTGGGAATCACTCATTCAGTTTTCCCATTCAAACAAGTCAAAATTTTGCAATCAACCCCGCCCAAAACTTCCTGTGTACAGGTGGGGCATGAGAGCTGTTGCCAATGCTAAAACTCTACTGTCAGTGCACGGTGATTAAGAAACCTGCCCCTTCAACCCTTTCGACGATCTAGTCAAGACCCCCACAAAAAGCGTCATTAGCGCAAATCGCGGAATCGTAAATCTTCCTGTGTGGCAGGGATAGAACGAAACTTGGGGCATGAGAGCAAAAGTCCGTGATAAGACTGATACCAAGATCTTTTTTGTTTATTCCTATTAAAGGAGTAAGTTTATGAATAATAATCTTTTCCATCTATTACGTATTAGCTTAAAGCTTTTAATTATTTTGTTGACAAAAGTGCTCAGAAAAAAGGGGACACTTGGCAAGTATCGATGGCTAATAAGATTTCTTCATTTTGTGTACTTTTGGACCGGTAAATTGCCCACTTTATATAAAGCCATCGAAGTGCTGTTCATTGTGTTTACTGGTCAAAAAGCACCGGCTTTCTTGTCCAACATATGGTGGGAGTCCGAACAGGCCTTTGCCCCCATTGCCGTCGCAATCATTTTGGCAGTGCCCAGTACAGTAAGTGAGTATTTACGTGAGAACACCAAAGACTGCGAAGATGCGAATAGCGTTCGGAAAAGTAAACGAATTGCGATACTGGCATCAATCTTACCGGCCATCGTTCTTAGCATTTATTACATCGTAGTACATGTGATGCTAGGCGATATCCTGCATTCGTAGACATACTGGGCTGTCCGGCAACGCCTTGATTATATGAGGAAGGGGTAAAAATATGACTTTGTGATCATGTCACTCTATCATATCCACTACCCTCTTCCCTCACGAAGCCGCCTCCAAAAGGCCACGTTCCAGCAAGACGGTCAGTGGCGCTAAATCCGCCATCCCATGCACTTGGAGTTTACGATAGGCACTCAAGCGATGCGCTTGAACGGTTCGCTCCGATATACCACACGCCTCAGCGATTTCTCGATTTAACAGTCCTTTCGCTGCAAAGCGGAGCACCTCCCGCTCGCGTGCGGTGAGTAACGCCCACCGCGCTCGCCATGATGCTGAGTCGACCGGCAAAGCGCGTCGATCCAAGTCACTTTGCACCGCTTGCGCCAGCACCGTCAAAAGACGGGCCGCCTGGACGGGCTTTTGCAAGAAATCAAAGGCACCCGACTTCACGGCATGCACCGCCATGTCCACATCAGCATGCCCTGTGAGGAAAATAATGGGCAAAGGATATTGTCGTTCGTTGAGCAGAGCCTGCATCTCAATCCCGCTTATGTCAGGCATTCGAACATCCAATATCAAACACCCTGGGCGTGAAGGCATGTCGGCCGCTAAAAATGCGCTTGCACTGGTATAGGTCGCCACCTCCCAGCCTTCAAGCGTTAACATCATCTCAAGGCTTAAAAGCTGGCCCTCTTCGTCGTCCACAATGCGCACGAGGGGTGGTAGTGTTTTAGCTGTCATGTTGAGTATCCTTATGCGTGTTAGTCCGAATCTGCTGATCTATCCGAGCATAGCGAGGCCAAGTGATGCATACCATCAAACCTGGGTGGGCCGCTTTCGCTTCAATGCGCCCAGCGGATCGCTCGACAATGGTTCGAACAATAAGGAGTCCTAAACCCAGTCCTGTACGTTTCCCGCTCTGGAGCGTCTGCGAAAAAAGCGTCGCTGCCACGACCTCGTTACCCGTACCGTAATCTCTCACCGTCACGCTGACACTCTTGGCCTTCTCCGTGAGGGTGAGTTCCACCCTCTTTTCATGTGTCGAACGCATGGCTTCCACGGCATTTTTCACCAAATTCGTCACGCAAAGCTCCAACTCTAACCGCTCCCCGGCGACAAGGCCAAGCGACGTTTCATCGTTCACGACAAACGTCACCGCTGGGTGCTTTATTTGCTGATCGCGAACGACCACCCGAACCACGCTTTTGAGATCAACTGGCTCGAGCCGAATTTCGCGTCGTTTGGCATATCCTCGGACGTGTTGCACGATGTCTGCGGCCAACTCACTTTGACGACGAATCAAATCGATAGCCTTCATAATCACCGCAGGCGCTGGCACTCTTTCGTAGAAGCGCTCAAGCGAACGCACGCTATTGCTGATGGCATTTAACGGAGCGTTCAACTCATGGGTGATGAGCGAGGACATCGCGCCAACGACGCTCACTTGTTCAAGAAGCTCACGCTGGCGCCGTTCTTCTTGCGCCAGGGCTTGTGTGGCTTTTTCTTTAGCGTTGAGCGCTTGAAGTTCACGCGTGCGACGACGCACCAGCACGGCTGTGCGCCAGCTGTGCAATCCTAACCCCAGCACAATCACCAAACTCAACATCACGATCGGCCAGTAAGCTTCGAAAAACGCCCGAACGGAGGTAATGCGCAAATACTCAAACGGACCACGTCGAAGCGTTCGGTAGAGTTCATCCACACTCACAAAGTCGGAGACCACTCCCCATTGAGTACCGTTTGCCGTCGCTGGCATCGAGAGCAATGTCTTGGTGACGTCGCAACTCAACTGCCAAGGCGCTGACGACGTGGAGACAAGTGTCCAATTGGGAAAAAGTGGTGTTGAGCGTAAGCAGTGAAAGCCATCCACGGGCTCGGTGATGACCCCTACCGGTCGAAATCGCTTCGCACGGTCTGGTTCTCGCTCAAGCCACTCCTCATAGGTGCACGCACGAGCAAAGGCCACGTCGGCTCTGCCTTCTTCAAGGACTTCAACGAGATGGGTCATGGGTGAACCACCCACGACCAACGAGGAGAAAAAGCGCTCTGGATCCCAGCCCGCCTCTTTAATCGCCAAACTCGGCACAAAATAACCCGTAAAGCCTTCGCGCCAACTAATTGCTGCGCGTTTCCCTTTAAGGTCAGATAGTGTATAAACGTTCGAAGCGCGAGGCACTAAAAAGAGTGCCCCTGAGCCAAAACGAGGATTTTGCGCTCGTGGCGTGATCATCGTGACAAGATCACGAAGTCCACGGTGGTAGACACGACGATAAAACCCGGAACTGGCTAAAAAGAGGTCCAATTCCCCTTGCTTCACGGCCACCTCCAGTTCGGATACGGGATAGGAGCGCACCTCAAAGCGGTATTGAGGAAGTGCTTGCGAGAGGTAGAGAAACGTGCTCTGCAAGGCTTGCCGTTCACTTGGCGTTAAACTCGCGTCCGTCGAGCCCACTTTGACAAGGGAACGCAAATCTGGCGAGTTGGCCGACACCTTGGCATAAGCCAAGTTGGCGGTCATCAGTGCCAGTGTCAATACGAAGAACCACAAAAAAGCAAGCCAAACCCAAGAACATAAAGAGCCAATCAACGCGAGACCAAGCTGACCAACACGTCGAAAGGTATGATGCGCTTGATGATGTGGATCCCCTTGAAGCCATCGTAGTGGCTGGGGTGGACAGCCGTTGTGAGCCACGCTCTCTACATCCAAAATGATCCTCCCTCGAGCATCACTTAAGGGGTAATTGGGAGCGTCGGTCATGGGGAGTCTCCTTTACAACGCTCAGTAAACCAAGAAAAAACTCAAGAAACGACGCACAGTCCGCTGGAGGCGTCTCGTCTGCGCGCCGTTCTCTCTTGGGTTTTCTTTTCTTCAGCTACGCTTAGCGGTTCTTTGCCGCCAAGCGCCCAGCTGTGCGACCAAAAACCATGCAATCCGCCACGGCATTGCCACCTAAGCGGTTTTCACCATGAATTCCACCGGTGACTTCCCCAGCGGCATAAAAGCCAGGGATGACCTTGCCGTTTGTGTCGAGCACCTGGGCGTTTTCATTGATGCGAATACCACCCATGGTATGGTGAATCGTCGGGACTTTCTTGGCGAAGTACCAAGGCCCTTCCGTCATAGGACGATCGTCAGTGTGGTTGGCCTTAAAGCCAAATTTATCTTGCTCAACCTCGTGGCGCGCCACACGATTATATTCTTCGATCGAAGCCTGAAGACGCTTTTCGTCTACACCCATCATCTGTGCGAGCTCGTGCAAGTCTTTGGCCTTTTTCACGCGTCCTTGCTCGAGCATGTCAGCCATCTTGCGACCGCTCAATAAATCAATGGCATGTTCATCCGGGTAACGCAAATGGTTTTGCACGAGCCAATAGCTCTGGTGCGGTTGCGCAAAAACAGCTTTAGAGAGCACATCGCGGGCAGCACCTTCGTTGACAAAACGATCTCCATTTTCGTTAATAAAGAGGCGATTGCGACCACTCGTTTTGATGTCCAACATCAAGCCGTTGCCTGGTGTCCCGTTGGGGTGAATTTGAATGTCCGCCAGCCCCACCAAATCAGCGTGCACTTTCTCGGCCATCATTAAACCATCGCCTTGCGCTGCAACGGAAATGTTGGAACACCCAATGGTGTTATCCAATTTGGCCTCTTTCCAAATGCCCGTATTCACTTTCTGACGATACGCCACGTTCGCCCCAAAGCCACCCGTGGCCATAATGACCGCTTTCTCGCCCAACACCTGAACGGGTTTTCCTTTGTGAACGGCTTCTACCCCCACCACACGACCGTCCTTCATCAAAAGGCGTTCTGCTTTGGTTTCAAGCAACACGTGCACACGATCCCCGTACTTGGCTAATTGCTTCTCGAGCGTCACAACATAGGTGTTTCCACCTGCGGGATCGGGGTAATGCGAGCGTTGATAAAGGGCGCCCGTTGCTGCCCCCACCTTGGGGTTGACTTTAAGCCCCATACCTTCGAGCCACTGTAGTGTTTCTTTGGCATGGTCCGCCAAATAGTGGACCAACACGGGGTTATTGGTGTTGTGTCCGCCTTTCATCGTTTGCTCAAAGTGCTTTTGAGGGTTATCTTCAATGCCCAACGCTTTCTGGAACTTCGTGTCAGACGCGTTAAACGCACCTCCGCAGACATTGGTGGAGCCACCCAAATACCCCATCTTTTCAAGAATGGTCACACGAGCACCGTTTTCCAAGGCGGAGACAGCCGCCGCTAACCCAGCACCACCGCCACCAACGATAACCACGTCGGTAGTGATCTCAGCGGGCAGTGCACTTTGCTCGACAAAACGTTTGTGAAACTTAGGATCATCACCTGCGGCTTTGAGCGCTTTGTTGACGGCGTTTTTCACGGCAAAGCCCGTTAATGTCGCCCCGGAGACCCCGTCAACATTGGTGCTTTGATGAGAAATAATACGATCCGCTAAGACCTCAATCGCCACCTTACCCACACCTGGACTTTCTAAATTACCTGGGGCTTCAATTCGGGTCATTTTGCCATTTTCAAACGTCACCGCAACGTTGAATTTGGCATTGTGACCCATGACCGATTCCTGATAGGTCCCGTCTTTGGGTGATGCAAGCGTGGATCCAGCCATCGAACCGACGACCAAGCCCACCAATAAAGCTAAAGTTTTCTTTGAATACATGCTTTTCTCCTGATTAGCTTCGCTCGGAAGGGGCATTGCCTTTTGCCTCCGAGCTCAACGAAAAGCTTACGGATCGAATTACTTAAGTAGGATGACAGACGACAAAGGTTCGTCCTTGGACATTCTTTAACAATCCCAGTCGGTAACTGACATAGGCGGAGGACCAAATGCGAAAAGCCGCAAACACACGATGAGGTTGATGAGTGGCGCGATCGAAAGGGGAAAGCTCGAATGCAGAGACTCTCCGAGTGCGAGCCACGTGATCCCTTTGAGGCTATCGGGCGAGATTCACGAGAATGGTGGGTCTAGCGCTCATGAGGCATTTCTCAAGTTGATTGCCGTGCGCTAACATGCGATCACTTTTTTTGGGATGATTCACCCGTTTTATGTCATCATATTGAGATGCCGGTTCCGCTAGAGCGAAAAAAGCACGAGCGCAGACTGCCAATCTCTCCATTTTGCTACTGGCAGAAATGCTTACGAACACACCCATAGCGCCTTTCTTGAGCGCCTTTTCTTGAGTGCATTCACTTCTTCAATCCGATTCATTTCAACCTCCAACCAACGACCATGAGCTACTACTTCTATCTTCAACCGCCTGCAGATTTACCCGTTTTGAGCGTGGGAGACTTTGCCGAGCTGGTGCCCAACTTTCATCCTGCGATCCTTGACCCGGAAACCGGTGAGGTCGACGAGGACCCTATGGAATTTCTTGCCCCGTTGCTCAATCAGACCGTGGTGACGTTTGTTCGTCCTGAGTATAGTGTCTTTGGGCTACGCGTCACGTTTGATGAAGACCGAAAGGCCTATGAGCTTGCTCTTCATCGCCCATGCGCCCTTCAAGACTGGGCGATACTTAAAGAAGTGGTGCGCACACTTGTTCAAAAATGGGCCTGCCCTATTCGCGTTGAGAACCATCCAGAGCCTGAAACCACCATCAGCCTTGAGGAGTTGGAAGCGTTTGATCCCACGGACGACATTGTTTTGGGCTTGCAACTCGTGGAGGACGCCCTTTCTAAGACATCCGAACCTTTTGAATTGCTTATTGCCGCGCGTCGCACGATTTTTATCGACCAAGCAACCCTCGACAAAATCAAGGCGAGCGACTCGCCCGCTCAAGCGTTCTCAGACTTTGCCTATAAAACCCAATATCCAAACGCAGCCTTAACGCCTGTGCACTTGGTGCAAGATCATAAAGGAAACCTCATAGGGCTCTATATCATCCGAGCCGATGTGCCGGCGGTCTTACCGATCACCCCGTTCCTGATCACTGAGGATGAAGAGAGCCCGCCCGTGACGCAATGGAACGTTCTCTATGTCGCCGAAGAGGTCGAAGGGGATGAAAATTCCCTGAGACCTGTAGACGAAATTGAGCTGGCATTCCTCAATGAGGTCCTTGACGAGATTTTCATTCCGCTTGATGCGAACAGCCGTATTCTGCCTGGCATTCCACGCGAAACGATGGAGGAGATTTTCGCTGTCCTCAAAGAGGGGCAAGAAACGTCTGACGAAGATGGAGAAAAAGCGTAAAGGACCTTTTTCACCGTAGCTTACCCCGCTCTTCTTCGCTCAAGAGCAAAGGGAGGAGCGACGTTCTCTCCGCTCCTCCCTGCTCTTCACAAAGCATCTCTTGCGAGCTCGGTGTCAAACATCAAAAACCAAGAGGGCTTCCTCCTTCACCCTCGTCTTTTCTATGCCCCCATTAAGGCACTTTATACGTGTAGTTGTGGCAATCGCCACAGTAGTTCACGCTCGCCTTGTGCCCTTTGTGGCACTCGGTGCAAGGGAGCAGTCCATCATGCTGGGCATGGGGGTTGACCTCATAGCGCCCTTCCGTCTTTTTGATCATCTCAGGATAGTCCCCGTGGCAAGACACGCAAATCTCGTTATCACCGACCATTTTGAGTTTCTTGTCCGCCGTATGACACGTCTCACAGGCCATCCCTCGGGCCACATGCCGATCCGCTAAAAAGTCCCCTGCCCAAACCGTGCTCGACGTAGCCATCAAAAGGCCTGATGCAAGCGCTAGAGCGCTAAGACTTCCTCTCAGGCCTTTTATGGTAGTCCTCATCGTCATCATTTTTCTCATCGGTTGTCCTTTGGTTTTGTGAAGGGCCACTTGCCCCTTTCGACAACACGCTGGGTCGCGATCCAGTACACTGGACGCGACCCAGCGCCTAGGCTACGTTAGCCGTTAAAGCGTGGTGTCTTTCAATTTCGCCACCAGCGCTCCGCAGTGGCGACCGTAGACCAAGCACTCGGTCAAGTTACCACCGCCCTGGTAGACGAATTTGAGGGCCGACGCAATTTCACCCACGCAGTAGAGGTGCGGGATGGGTTTACCTTCCCAGGTGAGCACCTCACGGTCGGCATTCGCCAAGAGACCGCCCTTGGTGTTGGGGCCACCTGCAACAAGGGGCATCGCATAGAAGGGGCCCTCTGAGACCTTCCCTAACGTTGCCGGACGACGGCCAAAGTCGCCGTCCTTCTTCTCGTCACAGAACGCATTGAAGCGCTCTGTGGTCTTGACCAAGTTCTCGACCACCATGCGGTTCTTGTTATCGGGATGAGCTTTGATCTTTTGAGCCAACTCTTCTATGGTATTAGCTTTTAAAATCAAGCCACTTTCAATCGCTTTCTGGTTGTCTTTATCCCATTCAACCAAACCGTAACCCACTGTGGAGATACCGAGTCCCACCAGTGGCTTTGATGCGCGTAGGGATTCATCAAAAATCATCCAAGATGGCGTACGCGGATAAGCGAGCGTCGAAATATCAAACTGCACGGCGGCCTTATAGAAGAAGTAGCGACTCGGATTATCAGTCACTTTGGTTTCCGCTTCGTAGCGGTTACCGAAGTTGTCGACCACAAAAGAGTGAGGGGAGCCGACACTCGGCGTAATGGAGCCAATGCGCAAACCGTTAAAAGTTTTGAGCGTAGGCACAATGATGCGCGCAGCTGATTTACCTACTTTTTGTAAACCTGCCCCCACGGCCATCCCCATGGCAATACCGTCACCGGTGTTGGACGTTGTGCCATAGAAGGCCCAGCCATTGATGCCTGGTCCCTCTAAGAAGGCGGAACGCATCGCTGGGCTGTACTCATAGCCCCCCGTGCATAGCACGACGGCTTTCTTGGCTCGCACGTAGAGCTTCTTACCTTTTTGGTTGGCCACCGCGCCCACGATGTCACCCTTGGCATTCTTGAGTAACTCCACGGCTGGCGCTTCCCAAATTACCTTGATCTTGTCGCCCTGCTTTTTCACCCCTTCCGCTAAGCAGAGCCAGAACGCTTCACCAGAGCTCGTCTCTTCTTTTGGAAGCCCATAGGAGACTTGGTTAAAGTTCTTCATGCGCTTGGTGTAAGTGGAACGATACGCGTTGTAACGGCATTCTTTTGCCCCAGGGAAATTGGGAAACGCCGCCTTATCAAACCCAGGCTGACTGCCACCAATAAAAGTCGGGTCCAAACTCTGCATAAAGTCCAAATTGGTGGGTGTCAATTCCGCCCACAGTTTGGCTAACCCCACGGAGTACTCTGGAATTTCTCCCTCTTCTTTCCAAGGAATGTTTTCGCCCGAGAACATGGCCTGCGCATAATCTTGCAGAGCCTGTTTGTCGCCATCCTTAAAGGGCGAGTGGAAAATGCCTCCCGACATGCGAGTATTGGAAATGTGCGCGTTTTCAGGGTTCTTTTCTAGCACAATCACGTTCGCGCCATTTTGAGCCGCCACAATCGCAGTCGTCGCCCCAGCACCCCCAAAACCCAAGACCACCACATCCGCGGTGAGATCCCAGTGCTTGGGCAATGGACTGTTCGCGGGCGCAGCCCAAGCACTACCGACGGCCACGGTGCCCAATGCTCCGCCTAACGTACCTTTTAAAAACTCACGACGATTTGTCATCTCGTTGTCTCCTTTGTTTAATCACACGCCTCAAGTGGACGTAAAAGAGCTTGCCCATCATAGTGACAAAGTCTGTCACGACGTCGATGGACGCTTCAAGGAGTATCGTAAGGGCACACGAGAGATTGACCAAGGAACACGCGTTCCTTGACAGATGAGTCCAATCTGTCTAAATTGATAAGGTTCAGCCACCCCAAAAGACTTACGCTTTTTGGTGTAACTTTTGAGCTTACAAACACTTCTCGCTCTAGGGCGAATCGTCACCAACGTTAGCAGCACCATGGGAAGGTCACGCCAAGCACGATGGAGTGGCGTAAGACGCGTTTGCCTTACCCGCTCTGATTTACCTCCACACACAAGCGTCTCAAGGCGCTTTAACGATCACCGCTTTGGTGCTCGCTGGCTTAAAGTCTCTGCAGGGATGATCCTGCTCGGTCTCTTCACGTCGGTTGCCCTTGCCTCCCCTACTGCTCTACGCTTAGGGTATGCCGCCTCCATGGATCCTGCCCAATTTGTGAATGTGGTGGTGCCGCTCATGGATAAACTGCGAGAACGTCATCCCGAACTCGCTCTCCGTAGCGTGGAGCTCCATTTTCAAGACGGCAACGCTAACCAACCCGATGTGGACTTGATGCTGCTCTCGAGCACGGAAGCGCCACTCTTTGCCAATCAACCCCCACTCATTCTCGCCACGTTAGGTGAACCCCAACAAGCGGTTTTGCGAGCCAGCTCAGTTTTTGTGGTGAAAGATGAAAGTCCTTGGAAAGACCTGGAGGATTTAAAGGGCAAGCGCGTTGCGGCGCTCGACCCTCATTCGTTCGATGGTTGGCTGATTGCCATGAATGCCATCGCCAAACGCGGATTTACCTATTCGACGTTCTTTGCTCAAACCGAGTTCACACATTGGCAATTTCCCGATGTCATCACGCTCGTCCAAACGGGGCAAGTCGACGTCGGTATTCTGCCTCGATGCACCTTGGAGAAAGCCAACTCACAAAGCGTGAAACCCTTGGGCCTTCGAGTGATCGATAATCAGGCTGGAACCACTGAAGGTTGCCAACGTTCTACCGACCTCTTTCCGGGGCTACAACTCTTAGCCTTGCCCCATGTCGATCCGCTTGTGGTTAAAGCCGTCTTGGAAGTCGCCCTCATGCTAGCTCCTCAAGCCGATGGCACCCAATGGTTGGTGAGTAGCACCGCCCCCACGGATTCCCTACTCAAAAATCTCCGTTTGGGACCTTATGCATCCCTACCCACGTTTTCTTGGAGGGGGTTGTGGGAGCGTTATCGCTTTGTGTTGAGCTTAGGGCTGGCGATGTTGCTTATCCTGATCGTGGACTTTATTCGTGTAAACCACGTCCTTAAACGCAAAAGCCGAGCACTCGAAGCCGAAAGCGAGGCAAAAATCGAGGCTCACCGTGCACTACAAGCAAGCCAAGAACGACTTTCGCTTCTTGAGCGTGCGAGCCTCGTAAATCAACTCTCCGCGCTGATTGCCCACGATTTGAAGCAGCCGCTCACAATCATTGTGAATTATCTCAGTGGACTGCTGCTTTTGAGACAACAAAACCTATGCGACGACAAACGCCTCAGTGCGACGCTTGAGAAAGTCCTTCAAGAGGCCTACCGCATGGGCGACATCATTGAACGCGTGCGTGAAGTCCATCGCCGAGATGTGCCAGAAAAAGTCGCCGTTTCCCTGAGTCAGATTTTGTCACGTGTACAAAGCTATACTAAGCTGCCTCTGGAAGCCGTTAACATTGAGCTCGATGCGAGCGTAAAAGGTCATCCATTGGAGCTAGAGTTGGTACTCCTCAACCTTATTCGTAATGCGCAGAGCGCCGCCTCTGAGCCTGGTGGGGGCAAAACGGTTCACGTGAGTCTTACCCAAACGCAACATCAAGCGCATCTCACGGTCGAAGATAACGGCCCACCGATCTCTGATGCGGTCTTTAGTGAACTCGGGCACGTGACCAAAAGCACCAAACCCAATGGTTTGGGCTACGGGCTAGCCATTGCTACGGCAATCGTGGAAGCGCATGGTGGACATCTTACCTTTACCCGTATAGACCCACAAGGATTACGGGTGACTCTCACCTTACCCATCTTCCCTTCGCAGGAGACACACCCATGACAACATCAGCTGTGGTTCGCATTGTGGATGATGATCCTCTGGTGGCCGAATCCCTACGATTCTTACTTGAGATTGCAGGTTATCGTGTGATCGCTTTTGACGATGCCCGCACGTTTCTTCAGACAGACGATCACACGCAGTTGGGCTGTGTGATTTTGGACATTCGCATGCCCGAGATGACAGGGCTTGAATGTCAACAAGCCATGATTGAGGCGCATGATGATCTGCCGATTGTTTTTTTATCGGCTCATGCCGATGTGGAAATGGCCGTTGAAGCTGTGCAAAAAGGGGCCTCAGGTTTTGTGGTGAAGCCCCCTAAAACTCCTCTCCTCTTGGCAGAAATCCAAAAAGCGGTCGCACTGCACGCCCGACGACTCAGCCTACGAGCCGAAGTCGCCTCTACTCAAGCCCTTTTGAATCACTTGACTCCTGCCGAGATGGAGACAGCCCACCTTATTGCCAAGGGACTCACTAACGCCGACATTGCTTCCCTCTTGGGAATAAGTGAGGGTACCGTCAGACACCGTCGAATGAGCATTAGCGAAAAACTGGACGCGCAAAATGCCGTCGAAGTGGGTGAACTCTTTCATTGGTTGGACGCTTGCCAAAAGGAATTGCCATGATGCACAGCAACTGGATCGTTTTGAAAAAAGGCTTGTCGAACACAAGAATGCTAAAGGTATGGCGATGGCAGCGATTTTACCAATGCTCAATACTGTGTGTGAGTCTCGCCCTTCTCTACTCAACGACTCTGGCCCAATCACCAGTCGACTATGACGTCATTGTAGTGGGCGCAGGTGGTGCGGGCTTAGCAGCAGCCACCACGGTCGCAGAAAAAGGGTACTCTGTTATCGTCTTGGAGAAGATGCCCAATATTGGAGGGAACACCTTACGTTCTGGAGGCTACTTCAATGCCGTGGAACCTTTGAGCGACTCGCTCAAAGAACGGGTCACCGACACCTCTAGCTCCCCACTTACTTGGACACAAAACCCCCTACCTACCGTGAAAAATGTAATTGCGCACTTTC
>OGXZ01001313.1_pt1 | contig 14306 bp, 12 predicted proteins | sample 1576431 | NCBI WGS metagenome assembly OGXZ01 (sample SAMEA3541590, study PRJEB24748) | human gut metagenome | biome: human gut; feature: human-associated habitat; material: faeces | place: China | collected 2012
AAAGCTCATCCAGCTCGACAAGCTAGATGGCGACCGAAAGGGCGTGATTCGCACGCAGCGGAGAACCCAGCGCCGCCCGCACCGATCACGACGACGTCGTAGTTGTTAACTTTGGGCAACGTGGCAGCGACTTGCTTCACGGCCTTCTTATCGGCCTTGCTCAACGTCACACCCGCCTTCTTGGCTGCGTCTTTAACAGCGTCCAAAAAGCCCTTGGCGGAGAACGTGGCTCCTGAAATCACGTCCAAGTCGGCAGAGTTGGTCTTGATGACGTCGTCTTTGAGCGTCGTGAAGACTTCTTTACTCAAAACGGGGTTTTCGTGCTCTTTGACAACTTTAATGTCTTGGATCTTACCGTTGTCAAAAGTCACAGCCACCGTGATGTCACCGTGCTTGCCCACGCCCGTACCTTCTTGGGTCAAAGGCGCAGCACAAAGCGCTGTCGAAAAACCGGCTACCGCCATGAGCGTGGCAGCGGAAATCAGAGTTAATTTTTTCATAAGTTGTCTCCTTTTAGGTAAAGCTACCTAGTTACTTCGGCGTGAAATTGTAGCAAGCTAAACAGACTGGTTGTTCGGTTTTGTTTTCCATCCCAAGCCCAATTTCGTTCAATCAACCAACTCCTATCATATATAAACACCTACTGCACAGCCTTTTACTTCGTGACATTAGGACTTACCCTTATAGGGAAAGTTCCCATAACCGACCAATGAGTTGGTTTGTATGGACCTAATTATCCGGAGTCGTCTCTCCCATCCTCTCTACGCCTAAAGCAGAGGGTAATCGAGATAAGCCACCTTACAAACAACGCATCGAAACCGCCTCGATTCCTCCACTTTGGGTTTGTCTTTCCTCCTCCTTAATCATTCTTTGTTTTCCCAAGATGACGCACCAGAACATAAAAAGAGACCTCGATACCGAAACGCTCGAGGCTCATGAGGTCCATAAAAGATCCCTAACAGGAAATGTGTTTTTGTGTTTTACGGAGCGGGTTTGAGGCAAACGCCCCATTTCTTCGCCGTATAAGGCGCCGGTCCCGCCCATGCGGGCTACCGGTTCGCAGTTGAAGTTGCCTGGCAAACCCGGCTCTCGCAGGAGACGACTCCGCCCAATAGGTTTCATCCGTTGGCCACGCAGTCCCCTTTTGTCACGACTTGCGCGTTATAGCGCCCTGTGAGCGACACCGTTTGAAAGTCCTTCACGGTTGGCGCGGCCAAGCCCAACGCTTCGCAGTGAGCCATATGCATTGCCCAATCGACGGGTTGCTCAGTTGGTACCGTAAAGCGAGAGAAGCGACCCGGCCCTGTTTCAAGGTTGGTGCACGCCTTGGCTCGAACACTGGGCATCATGATCGAGGCGCACACCGCGATGGTGCGCTCACCGACGATGTTGGTGAGCGTCATGGCCGAGCCACCATGCGCGTCCGTTTTGCTCCAGCGACCTTCCAGTGGGGAGGCTCGTCCCGGGACGGCGTCCTGCCAGGCAAGGCCTGTCACGGCTTGCTCCGATCCGGGCGCAACCGGTGCACGCGTTTGCACGCGTTCCACTTCCCAGACAATAGGAAACCCCTCCTCTCTCACCTCACCGTGATCCTTTTTGGTGGTCACTCGAAGATGTGCCAGAGCCTCCTGGTCAATCTGGGCGGTCAGGTTGCAGACGCTTAACACCCGTCGCCCGAAAATCGTGCGCCCCTTCGCAGTCGACCGTGAGTGTCATGGCAAGCGTGATCGTGTTGCCCGGCATACCGTGTCCCATGGGATTGGCGTGAGCGACCATGGTGAACATTGCGCTCAGCGTGACCCATCTCACGACCGCCAACGTTCGTTCCACCGTTCTACAGACGCCCTATCGGCGTGCTGTGACGCCCCTCTCAGGAGGCTCGATTCCGAGTACATGACGTTTGCCTCGTCCTCGATTGTCCTTCCTTCGATGATCACGCTCCATCATCGTTTTTCTCCTTCGAATGTACCCTATCACTCAGCTGATGATAGGGGCACGATCACCAAGTTCGGATGCGTCAGTTGAGGAGACGGGAAGTGAAACTCTTTAGCGGCCCACACCATTCCTTGCTCGACGGCCTCCGGATACTTCGCCCGCAGTTCATCGATAGCGCCAAACTCGATTGCTCCCATCGGACAACTGGCCACGCACGCGGGCACCTCGCCCTTGGCCAGGCGTGCTTGGCACGCATCGCACTTGTAGACCTTCTTTTCGCTCTTGGCAAAACTTGGCACGTGATACGGACAGGCACCGACGCAAGCCTGGCACCCGATACACTTATGGTGGTCTTGGATGACCAAACCGTTGGCCTCTTTATGGTACGCCTTCACGGGGCAGACCTTGAGACACGCTGGGTCGTCACAGTGGTTGCATCCAAGCGTCAAAAAACTCATGGTCGACGGATTTTCCACGCGACGGCGCAGCCAGACGCCGTCGGGCAACTGTTTTTCTTCTTTACACGCGATCACGCAAGCCGCACAACCGCTGCAGCGTGCGCCATTAAAAACAAATCCCAACTGTTTCATGATTACGCCTTTTTCACTTCCACTAAGGTTGAACAAATGCAGGTCGCACTCCCGAGCACTTCAATGGCATCGTTGGTGAGCACCGAGCTCGTTGTAAAGCCATCGGTATCAAACCACCAACCGTTCTCAAGTGCCACGGTACCTTCACGAATCGCCGTGATAATGACGCGGGCTTTGTGCTCGCCACGCTCGTTATAGACAAGAGCGAAATCCCGATCTTTGAGTCCACGGCGTTGAGCGTCTTTCGCGTTCATCTCCACCGTGGGCGCGTCAGGAAACACCTCGTTTAACCATTCGTTATGCTGGTGAGAGGTGTGAATATTGCGAATGACCTTGTGCTGAATGGCCTGTAGCGGGAAGCTCTGTGCGAGTTTGGGGTCGCCCTTGGGCGATTCTTTGGCACGAATATAGGTAAGAATCGGCGGAAACCCCTTCTCGGCCCAACTTTCACAGAACAAATGGGCTTTTTTCGTCGGTGTACGGAATTGCCCACCGGCAAACGGCACCCAGTCGCCTTTCACTGGGCATACCGGGTGTGCCTTCACCTCGTCGAGCGTAATCCCCGACGGCTTCAAGACATTGCGTGCCATCTCTTCAGCGCTCAAATCAAACGCCTCACCAAAGCCTAAGCGCTTGGCCAATTGTGCAAAAATCCACCGATCGGGCTTGGCTACGCCCTGCGGTTCGACCGCCTTCTCTGACCACTGCACATAGTGCGTACGCGCACCCGCCAAGAGCGTTTCGTACTCAAAAATCGTTGTCACCGGTAGCACCAGATCTGCATAACGCGCCGTGGGCGTCATCAGCGAGTCGGCCACCACCAAAAACGGCACTTTCTCCAAGGCCTTGACCATCAAGTTCGCGTTAGGCCACTGTCCCAAAAGACCGCAGGTCATGGAGTACCAGAGATTGATCTTGTGAGGTTTATCATCCAAGACCCACTCGGCCAATTTGGCCGTGGGGATGCCCTCAACCTTTTTCGCCGCGACTTTAGGCTTAGCGACCGGAGCGCCAAACGTCGCCATTTGCGTCACACCACCCGCGTCGCAAACGCCTGTACCGGCGCGCGAAATCTGCCCCGTCAGAATCGATAAGTAGTAGAGCCCCGCCACGGCGTATGTGCCGTTCTCCACACGCTGGAAGCTTCCCATGTTGGCAATGATCATGGACGCTGGGCTTGTCGCATAGTCGCGTGCGAGTTGCCCGATGGTCTTTGCGTCAATACCCGTTTCAGCTTGGGTTGCCTCCAAGGTCCAGGGCTCTGCCGCCTCAACAATCAAATCAAAGACCGTCTTCACGCTCTCGGGCAAGCCCGTCCCCGCGCGACGCAGAGCGGGCTTAACGCCTTTTGCATCGTGACGACGCATCGCTCCCGTGACTTCATCCCAGACAAGGTAGCTGTTAGTGTCGCCGGCATTGTCGCGGAGCAGTTTGCCGTTGGCGCCCACCAAGTAAACAGCGCCGGTATGGGCTTTTAAGAACGCCTCGTCATAGCGCTTTTCTTCAAGAATCACACGAATCATCCCGAGCGCTAACGCGGCATCGGTCCCCGGCGTGATCGAGACCCATTGATTGGCACGTGCCGCCGTTTCGCTTCGACGCGGATCGATCACAATCAATCGACCTCCCGCTTCTTGCATCTTGAGGTACTTGGGCCAATAGGCCTGCATACTCACCATCGGGTTGGAGCCCCAACTGATGATGAGCTTGGCTTTATCGATCGTATCGCGCGTGTCGACATAGCGAAAACCCACCATGGGGATCATCGCTGCAGTGACTGCAGAGCAGCACAAGCTCCCTACCTGATGCGTCACGCCACCCAAATACTGACCAAAGGTTTTCATCACGGCGTTGGTGAGACTATCCATGTTGCCCGAGGCGGAAGTCATCAAAAGGCTCTCACTGCCGTCCTTCTGGATAGCTTCACGGATTTTGTTCGCTAAAAGGTCGAGCGCTTCGTCCCACGAAATGGCTTCAAATCGACCTTCTCCACGTTTACCAACGCATTTCAGGGGAGTCAAGACACGGTCTTTGGCATAGACCCATTTCACACGAGACAATCCACGCCCGCAAGCTTTCCCTGGGTAGGGATTGTCACTTTCAATTTTCACAATCTTGCCGTCTTTCACGGTCGCTTTGAGGTAGCAGTGCAGGCACTCCATCGTGCAGCTCGCGCGGAATGTCTCGAGCGCTTTGGCAGGTTGACCAATCAAACTGCTACAGCCTTGCGTGCTCGAGAGCACACCACAGGCCGTTGCGGCGGTTAAAACCGAGCGTCGGGTGAGTTTCACACCACCCATACTCTCTAATTTCTCGACTTGCATCACAGGTCTCCTTCGAGAAGTCAAACGCATCCGTCATAGGGGTTAAGTCAATCGGATGTCTGCCATGCATACTACTTCGTCGCGCAGACAATCTCTAGAGAAATGGATGTCCACAACCGCACTATACCTGTCTATAGGCGCACTAAAAATGCGTATGGCCTAACCTAAAAGGCTGCGTTATTCATTTTTGGAACAGCGAATAGATTCTTTTCTCGAAGCACCGAAAGCAACAGTGCAAGGCGTCATCGAAGGAGACGACCGGGTCACAGACTGCGCAAAAACCTATACGAGGCATTTTTGGGAAAATTCGAGTCCTTTCGAACCTTTCCTGTTATGGGCTCATCTTTGGGGGCGTACCACCGGCTTTGGATTCACGACGTCGCCAAGCCAATGGTGTTATGCCGTACTTGGCTTTAAAACGCCTCGCAAAATGCTCTGGGCGTTTAAAGCCGTTCGCGATCGCTATCTCAGCCACGCTAGCTTGAGCCATATGAGGTTCCTTTAATTGCACCGCAGCGCGCTGAAGTCGAAGATCGTAAACCGTGGCCATGGGCGTTGTCCCTACCGCGTTAAAAAGTTTCAGTAAGTACCGCTCCGAAAGTCCCACTCCATGAGCAATATCAGCGTTGGTGAGATTCGTCTGGGTTAAATGGGCCTGTATCCATGCGGTCGCTTCCCGACGACGCTCATCGGGCGTGACGGTAAAGCGATCGCCCATAGCACCTGCCCGCCCTTTCTCTTGGGCTCTGGCGCGCATCGCGGAGGCGAGAATGGGTCGCAGGAAGCAAAACATCCCGTCGGACGCCGAGGCCATCACGTCAGGCGTCATCATCGCGATGTGTCGCATGGCGGTTTGAACCAAGCGGGCAAAAAGCCGGACTTCCAGCGCATCGGGCGAAAAGGTTTGGCCTAAAAAGTACATCGCTGGCCACCCGGTGTGCGTCATGAAGTAATCCGCTTTCACTATCAGGACGGCCAATTCCACCTCCGATTTGGGTCGGTACGTGAGCGCACGCACATGGTCCGTCATGAGCACCGCCCCGGTTTCAAGCGTTTGGGTTTCGGTACCGTCCCACAGGGTGAGTCGCCCGCTTAAGACCACCACCACGTAAACCACCTGTGTGTGAGTAAACGGATGGCGAAAGGTAAGCATCAAATCCCGAGCCTTGATCCAACAGGCGTGTCCCGCCGCACTCGAGGAGAGCAGGACGTGGTAGCTCATCAGAGAGCCCAAGCTTTGAAGGCTGTTGGCCGGACGCACGACATTATCCTTGCCTTCGAGCTCGCTAAGTGCGGTCTGAAGCCTAGCCAGATTCGCCTCCGAAGAGAGTGCCACGTCGCTTTGAACTTGCCAAATTCCCGTCTTCTTCATATACGTCACCGTTAACGCCGTCAATCGTTAGCCCGGTCGCGGTCTCGTTGAGCCGCGCTGAACGCTATACATGGCATCGCTTTTGCTCATTTCTAGCCCGACTTAGCCACCTTTTAACCTGCTCTCTGGCCAGCAATACCTGCGTTTATTAAAACGAAGGCCATGATTTAAAGCGAGCCCTAAAAGCTCGCCTAAACTCAAGAACTATAAAAGCCATTGTAAATCAAGCATCACAGCATTTAGCCCAAAACCGCCCTTTTGATTATCTCTAACCGTCCTAATTCAAGCACTAGGGTTAACGCTAAATTTCCTTTTTATGAATTGAACAATCCAAGAAAGCCTCCAGGCGCGCATCATCTTGAAAGTGCGCTTGGTTAAGCGTTCGAATGCGCTGCGAGACAAAGAGAAACGCCGCCACGATCAAATGCCAAGGCGCTTTGAGCTTCGCACGGGTATACGCCATAATGCGCTCGAGATCGGTCTCGGTTTTAAGATCCGTTTTGGGAAGCGGTGCTAAGCGTTCGACCAAAATCGGTTCTTGCGTATCGTCAGTGGTTGTCTTGCGTGACATTATCGTCTTGTTGGCAGGAAAAGGCTGTGGCGCATGTGCGGTGTGTTGAGGCATTCTCGCTCGATGGTTTGTACGCTCAAGCGTACGACGTCCCTCGAGGCTTCGGTGTCGAAGCAAACGACAAACGAGGGTGCTCTCGCCTTATAACTATGGTAGCGGAATGCCCAAAAGGATCCCGAAGATGGGCGATTGCCCCAAGGCCAGTGGCCTTGGGCACTCCGTGTCCATCGGTAATCTGTTGCTCGCGGGCTCTTCATACAGGATGTCGAATCGCCTCGTCGCAAAAAAGACTGGAGGAATCTTTGCCCTAACCGTGGGAAAGTGTGCTAAAAAGAGAATAGGTTGTTTTAAAGGACATACACTGCCTTATGAATCCAACACTTGGTTTCTCCTCCCCGTCTTCGTCGACCTCGTCTACTAACGCCACCGAAGACCCCCCTCCGGCGCCCTATAGCTTGCCTGGTCTCACACCAGAGCGTCAGCAAGCTCGCGCAGAACGCCTCGCCAAACGCGCACAGCGCGATGATGACGTTCGCTACGACATTCCCGACACCTACACCGTTTTCTGGGATGATCAAAAGCCCGAATACCCGTTTACCGTCTTAGGAACCACGGCACATGTTTACGAAACGGTCGAGGCTCGTGAAGCGCTCGCGCTCGATGCCTTCTCCTTTATGGTGAGTCGATTCGGAGGCAACGCTGCCTTGCAAGTGCACGTGACCGAAGAGACTGAAATGATCAAAGGAGTGCTTTACACGCGCTATACGGTAAGCGGCGTCCCCGCGCTCATTGGCGTCGTGAGCGAGAGCGAAACGGCAAAAACGCAAAACGAGCTCACTGCGCATTTTCCCTCAAGCGAGGCCCTCAAAATCTATGGCAATCGCTTAAACGATCGGGCGATCGCCTCGGAACGCATTAACGAGAGTCGCGATCAAGACGACAAAGATCGTCAGGTTGCCCGGCAAGTGCTCTGGCTGGGGCTCACCCTGATCGCCCTGCTGGCCATCTCGACCGCCCTTCGGCTTTTTGAATAGCCCTCAAGAAGAAAAGCAACACGAGGCGTTTTTCGCCCCCGACCCTGTTAAGATAGATGTGCACCAGCCAGTCTGGTGCATACGCTTTTTTGGAGAAATGCGAACTCATCATGGCTTACCGCTTCCCTCAATCTCACCCTTCAACGCCCTCATTGACCCCGCTGCTTTTGCCTCTTATGGTGTCTACCCTTTTCTGCGCTACGTTGCCTGCGACGGCGGAGGCCGCCCCCACGGCAGCAGAACCCCTGCGTCGTGTCGTGGCCATGAACGTGCAGCGTGACGTCACGACCGTTGACACGGAGAAGGCCCCCGAGACGATGGAAACGAGCGCGACCGACGATGAAAAAGCAGCCAGCACGAAAGAAGACGTCAAGCGTCGTGATCTCACCCACTCGTGGCAGTTCGTCTCACACCTTCCCTATTACGCAGGCGTCACCCTCTTTCAGCCAAACGTTGCCGCGACAGGCAACGACGCCAAGGCTGGGATAGCTTTGCAACCCAATCCTACGTTCTCACTTTTGACCGTTGAGACTGTGTCTCAAGACCGTACCGAGACAACAAAGATCACAAAGAGCAAACTGAGCGCCTGGCAGGCGCAGTGTGAAAGTGGCAAACTCAAGCTCTGTACGAACTGACCGCATTGGCCATGATGGTGTCCAACTCGGCAGATACAGGCACACGCCACTTGGGCAAACATTTTTTGAGTCCCTCGCCCAAGGGCCTTTGCTCCGTTCTGAATAAAGACGGCATAGTTGCCGGAAACCGTACCGCTTTTGAAATACGCCTCAGTGCCCTGACCATTGACAACAACTGCAATATTGTTGCTGCCGGAGCCAGTATTCTGGATCTTGCCGTTCCCCTTGCTGTCCTGAACGGTCACACGGCTGGCTTCCAGCCACAGCGTATTGGTCGCGTTAGAACTTGTAAGCGTGCAGCCATTCAGATCCAGAGTGACCGCTTTGTTGATCGTAACTCTGTCGCTGCCAAGATCCACCTCTCTCAGCAACGTGATGGTATCATTTTCTTTTGCTTCGGTGATGGCCTTGGCCAGCGTCTGATAATAGGTATCGCCGATTCTGACGGCAGCAAATCCCTCTTCGACCTTGCCCACAGTACCGTTGGCATCCTGTCCAAGACCCTCGGCCAGATACTTGCTCACATCGCTGGAGAACGTGCCGCCGGTGATGATTGCATCACCCTTTGCGTAACCGCTGACCGTACGAATATTTCCCTCAAACGTGCCGGCAGAAATCTCCAGCTTGCCGCCGCTCAATTCAATATCGCCGGTAATGGTGCCTGTGGTATTGATCTTCACCGTGGGAATCTCGTAACTGCCAAACTTGCAGGAATCAAAAGCCGTTTGGTTTTTATATGCCTTTATACTCGTATTTCCGATAAACTGAACAGTACCGCAGTTATTGGAAATCGCATACTGACAGGGTGCGCTTGCCTGACTGGCATCAATCACCATATTCTCAAGCGTCAGGTTGCAATAGTTCTGCAGGCCGATCAGCAGGGTCTTCTGATTGGCAAAGATGATGGACCCGTTTTTCAGCGTCAGGGAACCACCCGTCAAGAACTGAAACGCGTTGGTTTCTGTACCGGAAGACCCCACCGTGCTTCCGCTGACCGTATAGGAGTGGGTATTGAAGTCGATCGTCAGGTTCTTTTTGGATGTATCGATCACAATTCCGTCGCCCTCTGTATCTTTGAGCAGCGTAATGACAGACTTGTCCGCAGCCGCTTCCACAGCCTCTGCCAGGGAGGTATACTGTTCCACCCCCTCTGCGGTTGTGACCTCGGCAACCATCATCTCTTCCCGGGAGCCGACCTCGCCGTTGGCGTTCTGCACATAGCCCTCGGCCAGATACTGTTCATCGACTTTGCTGGAGAATGTGCCGCCAGTGATGTTCAATCCGCCCAAGGCTACATCTACCTTGTAGGCCGGAATTCCTTCAGGTGCGCTGAATTGACCGCCTCTGATTTGGAGAACCGCCTGTTCTTTCAGGCCCCCGTCGTTGCTGTTTCCAACCAGAACGGCAGTCTGCTTCCCCTCCGTCACAAATGTACCGTCATTTACAACAACCTGTACGGCACCGGCTTCTCCGGCCACATAAAGCGCATAGAATACAGCGCCATGCTTCTGGGCGCAATCTACCGTCTTATAGCTGCCGCCATTGACTTCCATTGTCCCAGCGGTCGCACTAAGGGCTCCCTGCGTGCCGGTCACAACAACGCTTCCCTCAGACGACGGCGTAATCGTCAGCTTGGCATCAGGATCGTTGTCCACGCCGCTGCGGACCGTATATCCCCAATTTTGGCTATCGCACCTGCTGCAAGACGTATTCGTAAAAATTCCGCCGGTAATCAGCGTTTCTCCGTTTACATCAACAGCGGGATAAACACTATTTGTAAAGCTTCCGCCGGTAATTGTCGTATTGGAGCCTTCAAAGCTGCGAACAATCGTTGCCCCACCGCTAAAAGTTCCGCCATTAATCACAGCCTTACCGCCATCCTGATTTCTCAGATGAACGGTCATGGCTTTATCAGCTATCTGAAATGTTCCGTTTTCCACAGTCAACGTGCCATAGTTATTGATGAAGCCCTTGTAGCTTGTCGCCTCAGTTGCATCAAAGGTACCGTCGCCTGTAATTGTAAGTGTGCCATTGTTTACGATCAAATTTTTACTGCTGTCCGAAAAGCCAATAGACAACGTCTCACCATTCATGTCTAAAATGATCGTCTTTCCGCTGTCAATGGTCACCTGATCTGACAATGCAATACTGCTCGTCAATTCAATCGTGCCGCTGCCCTGCACAGCGTCAACAGCAGCCTGCAGTGTTTCATACTGCTGACCGTCGACCTCTGCCACATACGAAGTGTCTGCCGCCGTCAGGGCTGCGTCGGACTCGCCTGCGGCCCCATCCTCAGAATTGCCTGTCAGGTCATCCGCAGGTCCCTCTGCCGGATCGTCCGGGATGTTCCCGCTGCCGGAATCCTGCTGCTCCAAAGGCGTCTCGGACGAAGGGGTCTCCTCCGCAAACGCCCCCACGGTCAGCAGACTCATCGTCATGACGACCGCCAACAGCAGAGCCAGCAGTTTCTTACCTGTTTTCATCTTTCTCGCTCCTTCTTCTGTTATTTTCGCCGGAAAACAAAGCTCCTTATTTCCGCAAAGCGGAAATAAAAACGGTATATACCGTTTTGGAGGACGCCGGTCTCTTACACCCCTATCATACTTCATGACTTCGCAGAAAACAAGCAAAAAATAAGACATAATATTATTTTTGAATCAAATTATTTTTAGCTGGATGAAGCCGGGGAAGCGCGCCGCCCCCCTCCGTCTCTCCATTGGAAACAGTACGTATAGCGCATAAGTAATGCTTATATGCTTATGCAGGCTGTGGAGTGATAAACCCGCTCCTCAGCCGCCATATTTTTTAACGTAATATTTTTTCTGTCGTATTTAAAACCAGCAGTTTGAGAATGACACCGCGGTGCCATCTGTTATGTTGCTGTAAAAGGTATAAGCGACACGGAAAAGGGCCGGGTGGACTGGAACCGGAGCAAGAGACCATTCAAGGGCTTGAGCCCTAAGACAGCGCAAAGCATTCACCAGATCATCGTCTCGGCTATGAAGCCAACAAATGCTTATCACAGCAGCTCAGAATACGGCAAAACCACGCAAAAATTCTTCCAGATACCATCTAATTCTTTGAAGGCGCAGGAAACCCGGCTGATTTCTTTGGAAATCAGCCGGGAGAGAAGCGGAATGCAATACCAGGCGGTAGCCTGTGTCCACTTTGAAAAGGCAGAGAAAAAGGGGCAATGCCCACTGCTCAAGGTGCGGCAGAGATAAGCCCGAGATTTCCATCTATGAGCCGATGCTGTTTCAAACAGCTATAAAGCCAGGTTGGGTCTGCCAGACCAATTTGAGCTTGTTTTACATGGCCCCGTAAAAGGCAAAAAACGTCGCGGTACGAGAACACAGAGTCTCCTCCGGGCGGCATCGCGTCGGCCAACTGTGACGCAAAAAAGCAGAAAGCGTATGACAGCAGGCGTCAGGCCGGAAGCAGCATTCTATCCCGCCACGACGGGCAGAACGGCACTCCTTCCACGTACATATCCTGATTTTTTGTGCGCATTCCTAATTTTAGGAAAGTGACAGGCGCCGAAGCGCCTGCCCTTTTCTCGAAGCCGCAATCGCATTTCTGCCCGAATGCCCTGCAGTCTGCACGTAAGCCGCTTCCGGCTCATGCATTGACACGCGATGATGGCGGAAACCTGTACCCCATCAGTGGAGATGGGCTGATCCGTCCAGGTTACAACCGCTTTGGATACGGGAAATGCTGTCAAGATGCCCTCGGTATGCCCCGCGGGTAATAAACGTCGTATTCCATAAAATAGTGGAACAAAGTCTCTCATATAGAACAATATGCAGAAGGAATCCGGGAATAATTTTTGAGATTCTCTCACTTGTTGTCTCCGCGCCAGTCCCCATTGTAATCCAACCTGGCGGGAATATCGGCGTGCGTCAGGCAGGAGTCGTTCACATCCTGATAAATCGTTGGGGTCCAGTGTTCAGAGCGGTTCCCTCCCCCCACATCTTTTTACACGTCCGATACCATAAGAACTCCCTTTTCAATCCGAAAACGTATGGCAACATGAGGCTGATCCGGAGCATACTGACACGGTACTGCATCCGTAAAAAAGCATTCAACGCCAAACTGCGACAAAAGCTGAATAATTTTTTTGCTGGGGCAGTCATCTGTCCGATCATCCGAGACCGAGATAACGGCGTACCGTGGCCGCAGCATCTCCAGAAGTCGGGATGTCAAGGCGTCCCCGTGCCCATGGTGGGGCAGCTTTATGAGGGTGCAGGGCGGGAGCTGGTGCCGCTCCCAGCAGGAGGCATACACATCCCCCGGCAGCTCAATCTCCTGCCCGGCATAGGATAGCCGCAGGCGGATACTGGTGTTGTTGATAAAGCCGTCAAGCGCCTCCAGGTCCCCGCTGCTGCCCGCGCCAGAAAGGACGGCGTCCCAGATGGAAGCCTGCCGCAGCCGGAGTTCTTCATCCTCCAGAAAAACACCGGCAGACAATGTCTCCGTCAGCCGCCGGCAATCACAGGGCGTCCGGATCAGCCGGATCTCCGTCTTCTGGCTTCGCAGATGAGCCAGGGCTTTTACATAAATCCCCATAGAGGTCATCAGACACCGGGCGCCGGCTGGAGCTCCCGGCACTGCCGGGAGTGTGTGCCCCCACATCTCCTCCGGCGGGAGGTAGTTGGTCCAGAATTCCCGCACCCGGACCCCCGGCAGCAAATGAGTCAGTCCGCCGGCGTGGTCCAGGTGGAGGTGGGTCAGCACCAGCAGGTCCAGCTCCCGGATCCCCTCCCGGCGCAGGTAGTCCGCCGCAGTGATCCGCCGTCCGTCCGGTCGGGAGCGCCCGATGCGAGCGTCCCCGCAGTCCACCAGCATGGCGAAGGGTGTCTCCGTCTCCCGCAGCAGGATCGCGTCGCCATAGCCCACATTGATAAAGTCAACCAGCAGCATCCGCACCACCGCCTTTCAGCACGTGGAGCTTGCGAGTATCCAAACGAAGCTGCACATCCCCTGTCCGGGCGCCGGTGAGGTCCACATTGGCGTCATCAATGACAAAGACCTCCTCCCCTACCCGCACCCAGTAGCGGATCATACGACCCAGGAAGCTGTAATTTTCAATGGTGCCGCGCAGCGCCGTGCCCTCCGGGACAGTCTCTTCCAGCCCCATCAGGCTGATACCCTCCGGGCGGACCACCAGAGTCACCGGCTCGCCGCCCTGAAGGTCCGTGTCCTCGTCCACCCGGAGGCGCATACCCCTGTGGTCCACGGACAGGCTGCCGTCTGCCTCCCGATGGGCCGTACCCTCCAGGAAGTTCACCGTGCCGACGAAGTCCGCCACAAAGCGGGTGGCGGGGCGGAAGTAGATTTCCCAGGGGCTGCCGATCTGCTCGATGCGGCCCCTGCGCATCACGGCGATGATGTCTGACATGGACAAGGCTTCGTCCTGATCGTGGGTGACGTACATGGTGGTGATCCCGAACTTCTGCTGGATCTGCCGCAGCTCCGTCCGCACCTCCACCCGGAGTTTGGCGTCCAGGTTGCTGAGGGGCTCATCCAGCAGCAGGATCTCCTGCCCCATCACCAGCGCCCGGGCAAAGGCCACCCGCTGCTGCTGGCCGCCGGAGAGCTGCTTCGGGAACCGCCCATCCAGTCCCTGGAGGTTGAACATCTCCAGCATCTCCGCCACCTTGCGGTCCTTTTCCTCCTTGGGCGCCTTTTTCAGCTTCAGGCCGTAGGAGATGTTCTCATACACCGTCATGTGGGGAAACAGCGCATACTCCTGGAACACCAGCGGCGTATTGCGCTTGAAGGGCGGCAACCCGTTCATCCGCTTGCCGTCCACCAGGACGTCGCCCTCCTCCGGCTCGGAAAACCC
>OGXZ01001319.1_pt1 | contig 14236 bp, 11 predicted proteins | sample 1576431 | NCBI WGS metagenome assembly OGXZ01 (sample SAMEA3541590, study PRJEB24748) | human gut metagenome | biome: human gut; feature: human-associated habitat; material: faeces | place: China | collected 2012
GAAGAACTTCTGGATAAGGAGGAAGAAGAGAATGCTGCCATGGTCCGAAGCTTTCGGAAAAACTCGATACGACCAATCAGCCGGGCGCGACGTCTGAGCTCTGGCGCGAAACGAGCAATATCGGTGCGCTTCAGGTGCAAAACGACTGGGTGCAGTGCGGGCCTTGGGGCAATCCGCGTGAAAAGGGGCTCGGGATTGGTTGGATGTTTAACCAAACGGCTGCGGCTGAATACGGTCTTTGGGTGAACTCTGACGGTGTTCGCTTCATTAACGAGCTTGCCAACCGTAAGATCCGTGCCGATGCCATCATGGTCGAGCAGGTCAAGGGCAAGAAGTGCTTCGCGATTGCCAACGAGGCGAACGTTGCCCCGATGAAGAAGCAGCGCCCTGGATTCTTGGAAAAGATGCTCGAGCGTAAGATCATCGAGAAGTACGACACCGTGGCTGACATGGCCAAGGCCGGTGGCATGGATCCAGCGGTATTGCAAAAGCAGATCGACGAATTTAACGGTTACGTTAAATCGAAGAAGGATCCGGTGTGGGGTCGATACATCAATAACGACCAGGTGCCTCTTACCGAAGGGCCTTGGTACATTGGGGAACTCTCACCCAAGGTGCACCACTGCATGGGTGGGTTGGTGACCGACATGGAAGCGCATGTCATCGACGTGATGACCGATAAACCGATCCCGGGTCTTTACGCCGCGGGTGAAGCCACGGGTGGCGTGCACGGTGCCGTGCGTTTAGGCTCTGTGGCCATCTTGGATTGCTTGGTCTTTGGGCGAATTGCAGGTCAGAAGGCGGCCGCAGGTCAATAAGCGATTCGCTCGCACTCTTGGTGTCAGTTGAGCCTTAACTGGGTTATGGGGATAGCGATGTTGAGGCTCGACTAACAGCAAACGGCTCGATTTCCACAAGAAATCGAGCCGTACGCATTTGTTGATAACCGAAAAATGAGAAATCAAAGCGATCCATCGCAAGGGCAGATCGTTAGTCGTCGGCCGTATCGGTTGAGGAAAACGCCCCGAACACGCGTCGCGGGGGCGGTAATGTCTTGAGGCTCGAGCCACGCGAGCACAGCGCTTCGCGCCCAGGCGTGGCCATTTGGCAAAAGAGGGTGTGCAGGTCTTTATCGGTGCGATCGTAAAAGAGCGCTTTGTCGGTCGCGTGCCAGCGTGAGTCTTTGTGCGTCAAATAACCCGTGCTCACGAGCTCGTCGAGGTCGGATCTCACGGCTTTTTCGTCGCGCTTGGAGGCACGCAGCAGGCTCGCGAGCGTTTGATGCCCCGCTTCAACGAGCTGGTAGAGTTTGTACATGGTGTTGGTAACACGATGATCGGGACGGCTAAGGCGGTGGCGTCGCTTAGAGGTGGCACACTCGAGCCAATTGGCCGTGGTGCGATAGCGATAGGATGCTTCGCCGGAGGCATCCACATCCGGTGTACGGGTGACAATCCCGCGTGAAAAAAGGTTCATCAACGCACTCACTGCGTTGTAGGGTTTGATGCCACAGCGAACACTCAACTCTTTTGAGGTTGCCTCTGTACCGTGGTCTAACAAGGCCTGTAGGACTTTGGCCTGCAGCGGTGGTAAGTTCCAAGCTTGCATAAGCTCTCCCAATTCTAAAAGGTCAGCAAGGACATCCTGATCATAGGGATGACTTCTCCGCCTTAAAGGCAAAGCAGGAACAATCCAAGGTTGGCATCCGTCCTAAAGGAACAGGTAAAGGCGATAGCCTACCGTTTTTTCAGCGCGATGGTTGATGTCGCGTAGAGAATGATCAGGATGAGGGCTACCCGTCTGTTGCCGGCACGATCCCGTGGCTGGGTTGGTCAATCCAAGGAGCTTGGCCGTTTATGGGTACGTTAGGGACGAGGACGTCAAGGATAAGCCTGCTGTAGCCGATTTTCGAAAGACTTTCCGGCCTCGTCACACTAAGAGGCTTTATAGCCTATCAGGATAGTACGAGCAGAGCAAGTTTTTCTACAATATGAATAAAAGAATAACACTTTTTCACACGAAAGGATTAGTCTAAATAAGTGATCATTCTATTTTAAAAATTGAATTAATTCTTGGAGTAATCTTTTAAAGATAGAACAAATAACGCTATATGAATATCTGCTAAGCCTCATGTACAACAGTGAAAAGGAAAAAGGAATCACAGAGTAATTTTTGGTGACGTGCTCCGCTTTGACTAGAGATAGAACTGAGCAAAGTCAGCTCGCAGCTCATCAAAAAAGCGTTTTTCGCGTTCAGCAATCCAATCCACAAAGACAGAAACGCGTCGTTTGGCATAGGCCTCTTCGCGGGCAAAAACGTAGCTTGAAGTAGACGGTCGATGCCATCCGTTGAGCACCGGTATAAGCGTTTGGTTGCGTAACTCTTGGTGGCAGTGAAATAGAGGCATGTCCGGCACAATACCGGCGCCCAGCAGTAAAGCTGATTTAGCGCTGATAAGGTTATGCACCTCCAAACGAGTTTTCCAGTGCAAGTCGGCACTTTGCTCGCCGCACACGAGGCGAGTGGTAGCCGAGCGAGTGGGACTGCTAATGAGAATACCTGTGTGCTTCAAACAATCGTGTGGATGACGTGGAATCCCATGCTTTTTGAGATATAGCGGTGAAGCGCATGGGATAAAAGGCATTTCACCCGAATAACGAGACACAATCCCAGGCAAGGGGTCTTGATTTTTGTAGCCGATGGCAACATCGCACACAAGTCCTTCTGGCGTGGTAAAGCCTTGGGGAAGAGGAGCTCGCAGTTCATGGAGCTCGAATTGAATATCGGGGTAAATCTTTTGAAATTCAATCAAGGCAGGTGTAATTTCAGCGGGTCCAATCCCAGCAATGGTCACTAATCTGATTGAACCTTCCATACGTGCTCGATCTCCCCGTAAGTTTTCTAACGCTTCTTGATGTAATGCGAGGACAGGAACGATTTTTTCATACGCCTCTTTTCCAAAGGAGGTTAGCTGCAGCGATCGTCCTTGACGGATGAAGAGTGCAATGCCCAGACGTTTTTCTAAGTCCCGAAGGAAGCGGCTCGCTGAGCTAGGTTCGATCGCTAAAGCGTCGCTTGCCGCATGCAAACTTTCGGTTCTAACGATTTCTGTAAAAAGCCGCCAGGTGCTTAAGTCATCGAGCCGATCCATGAAGAATAACCTCCCATACAGCTAGGATTTTCCCTGAGGAAATGCTTTTTTTTCAAAAGACTGTTGCTAAAACAGCAAGCATGATTCAATTAAAAAAGCCATATCTGGGCTAATCAGCATCTAAAACATGTTAATCGTTGATTTATTTGCAATAAATCATTGAAATTATTGCGTTTATTTTAACACATCAGCGTTTTATAGTATGCAGTGTCCTCAGAGAGGAGGACGTTATGCTAACGGAGACTTGGTATGAATTGGCAAATTTGGTTTTCACTAGCGGTGATCGCTGTGGCTGTCGTTGCTATTGTGAAACGCTACGAAACGAGGCTCGTCCTTTTACTGGCGGGTTTCCTGATGTGTATTGTGGCGGGGGACCCGATGAAAGGTTTTCAGGCGTTTATCAAAGGCATGACGAGCATTACGCTCGTCCCCGCGATATGCGCGGCCATGGGATTTGCAGCGGTAGTGACGGCATCAAAGTGTGATGAACACCTGGTTGCCGCTGTGGCGAGCCCAATTAAAGCGCTAGGCGCTTGGCTCATTCCTATCACGACGCTGCTCACTTTTGGCATCAATATTGCCATCATGTCAGCTGCGGGCACGGCGGCGACGGCAGGAGCGACGTTTATCCCGTTATTGCTTCGTGCCAAGATTCGTCCTGCGGCGGCAGCGGCTGCTGTTGGTGGTGGCACGATGTGTGGGTTGCTCCTTAACCCAGGTTGCGCACACGATATTTATGTGGCCAAGATGGCTGACGTGAGCGTCATGAGCTTTATTGGCTGGGCAGCACCTTACATTTTGGTGTTGGTGCTGGTGGCCACGGTCATTAATGCGGCGTTGAGCATCTTTTTGCACCGTGATTATGGTGTAGAAAATTCGGCTCTCGTGGACAGTGAAGATCGTAGCTCTTTCAAAATCAATTACTTAAAAGCCATCGCACCGCTCATTCCGCTCTTTATTTTGTTGGTATCAACCGTATGCTTTCCTGAAGCAGGCATCGATGTTGTTGCTGCCATGCTCATTGGGATGGTATTGATCGGCCTTATCACTCTGATTAATCCTGGCGAACTCTCAAAAGCCTTCTTCAAAGGAATGGGACAAGGTTATGCACAAGTGATTGGCCTCATCGTGGCAGCAGGCGTGTTTTCTGCAGGTCTACAGGCTACAGGTGCCATTAGTGCCTTTATCGAGACACTGAAAACGTCAAACGATCTTGCCCGTTGGGGCGCGGGTATGGGGCCCTTTGCGATGGCTTTAGGGACGGGTTCGGGGGAAGCCGCGATTTGGGCCTTTAACCAAGCGGTCACCCCGCAAGCTGCTTCATTCGGTATGGATTCACAGGCTTTAGGGTTACTCGCCATTTTGGCTGGTCAGTTTGGTCGGACAGCAAGTCCTCTGGCGGGCGCCATCATTATTGTGGCAGGGATGGCGAGTGCGGATCCGATGCAAGTGGCGAAGCGTCTTTTCCCAGGCATGCTCGTAGCCGCGCTTTTAGCCACACTTTGGGTGGTATAGGGCTTTGCTTTAAAAGACTTCAATGGATAGAAAAATAGGACGAAAATCATGAAAAAAACAACATTAACGCAAGCGCTTTTGTTCACCCTAGGCTTCTCATGTGGTTTGGCGCAGGCGACGACCGTAGAGCTTTTTGGTTTTCTCGATCAAGGCTTATCGTATCTTAACGAAGATCTTAACCAAGGGATGGGGGGACCTCAAGGACAACGCCGTGCGCTTAGTGTCGACAAAGATGGGTACGTCGCCGCTGAGGGCGCCAAACACAAACTGGCTGAAGGTACGGGCAATGTGAGTACGTGGGGCCTTCGCGCAACGGAGACTTTGAGTGACGATCTTAGCGTGACCTTTCACTTGGAAAGCGGTTTTTTGGCTGATGATGGTACGCTCTACGGGGCGGGTTCTCCCATTTTTGAACGTGAGTCGAGCGTGGGATTATGCTCCAAGACATGGGGGGAAGTGAAATTTGGTCGTATGCCAGCCCTGACCACAGGGTCGGGGACGACTGGTATTTTCAACAGCAAAGTCAATCCTTTTGGGGCTGGTTGGGGCAATATGTCAGGTGGTTGGAAGTTCATGGGAACGCTGGCAACAGCTCGTTGGAACAACCTAGTGCATTACGCCTCGCCGTCCTTTAATGGTGTTCGCTTTTTTGCGCAACACTCTTTTGGCAACCAAAACGATGAAACGGAAGGATCCTCTGATACGAATCGCTGGACAGCGATTGGGATCAATTGGACGCAGGAGCGTTTTTATTTAGCGGCAGGACTGGATTGGTTGCGCGCCGCGAATAACTCCAAAACCCAGGCTAAAGATACTTGGAAGGCTTTGGTAGGCGGTCACGTCAAGCTTGAGAACCTCAAAGTTTATGGGACGTTCCAGTACCTGAAGAATGCGGCTTATATCGGAGGTTACTCTACGAAAGAATTTGCTCCTCTTGCGATAGGTCAGACGTTAAGTAAGGGTTTTGATAGTTGGGCCGTGAGCACTGGGGTGGATGTGCCGTTAGGTCACGGTACCGTGAAGGCTAGCCTGGGGTACGGTCGTGGGGAAAACCAAAACACGGCAACAAAAAACAAGTTTGAGCGTGCCAATGTCGGCTTAGCCTATGTCTATGCGCTTTCGCGTCGTACGTCACTTTACGCTTTAGGTGGGTACTTCTGGCAAGACGCCGATTGGCAGCGCGATGCGATTTCGGCACACGAAGTTATTTTGGGGATGATGCATCGCTTTTAAAGCGAGCAGGGTGTTTTTTTATCGGTGAGGCTCGCGCAGAGGAACGATCACGATGTTTTAGGCGGGCCTGCCGAGATCATTGAATATGAGGAGAACAGAATGCTCGGATTACATATGGGCGTTTTACCAGCATCACCTTTTGCCACATTGCCTGACACGGAAATGTGGCTTCAACGGATTAATCGCGCTTCGGTTGTCGCTAATGTGCAAGCAGGCCTTTTGCCCAGAGAGCTCGCCTGTCGCATTCGCGAGGCGCTCGATGCGATGCAGCAACAAGCGCAGGACGATCCAAGTTATGTGCGCTCGGATTTGTATATCCAGTTTGAACCCAAGCTCTTGGCATTGTGTGGCAAACAAGCTAGTGTCCTTCACGTGGGGCGCTCGAGTCAAGACATTTTAGCGACGGCTAATGCTGGGATGAATCGCGAACGCATCCTTCTTTTTGTGGACGTCTTGCTCTCGTTACTCGAGGCACTGCTGCGTTTGGCTAAACGCGAAAAAAACACCATCGTCCCCGCGTATACCAATGGCGTTCAGGCACAGCCTACACTATACAGTCATTACCTGTTAGCACATTTTCAAGTCTTTGGACGCGATCTTGAACGTCTCAAAGCCTGCTACGAACGCTTCAGTCAGTGCCCGATGGGCAGTGGCGTATGCAATGGCTCGGGCTGGCCATTGCCCACGGAACGTATGGCGCAATTGCTTGGATTTAAGACTTCCGCAGAGAATGCGTTTGATGCTGGTCAGTGCCAGGGTAACGATTTTCCGCTCGAAATCACTCAAGTGCTGACCGCGGTGATGCTCCACGTCAATCAGTTCTTGGCGGACTTCATGGTGCAGTATGCTCAGGCACGGCCTTGGATTTTGTATGCGAGTCAAAACGGTGTTTATATTTCTAGTGCGATGCCTCAAAAACGTAACCCAGGCCTTATCAACGACTGCCGGCGTGATGCAGGCCTGGTGATCAGTGCAGCGCAAAGTGCTGTGCTACGGATGCAGAACTTACCATTAGGTATGCCAGATGTGCGCGACACTCAAACGCTGTTGACGCTCTTTAGTGATGCGGCCACAGTGGTGCAAACGTTAACGGGCATTTTGGAGGCCATTCAGGTGGATGCCGCCCGAGCACTCGAGGAGTTAAATCACGAGTGGACTTGCACGCAGGAGTTGGCCGACACCTTGACGCGTGAAGGAAATTTGGATTTTCGCCGGGCACACCATTTTGCGTCCACCTTTGTGACGTGGGCACGTCACCAAGGCAAAACGCCCGAGAATGTCACCTATGAGGATTTGGCGGCGCACTGGCAGCAGTGGGTAACGACACAAGAAGGACTGCCGAGCATGTTCCCATTGAGCACAGAAATGGTCAGACAGGCGTTGGATCCTCGCCGTATCCTCGAAGCACGGCAAACGCGTGGGAGCGCATCGTTGGCTTTGATTGACGATCAGCTTTACACGGCCTGGAACCGGTATGAACACTGGGAGTCTTGGCAAGAAGCGCAGGAAGTTGCTCAGCAAATGACGTGGACAACCTTAGAGGAGAGCCTCCATGACCTCTAGCCCAAAGATCAGCGCTCGATGGGTGATGTTGGGACTGATCTCTCTGATTAATCTTGCTTTAGGTTCGATCTATTCTTGGAGTGTTCTCTCTAAGGCGGCAGCCGAGGCGATCACTACGCTGACTGGAGAGGTGTTACGTAGTGCGGATTTGGGCCTAGCCTTTGGCATTGCCAATCTGTTAGGACCTCTTCCCATGGTCTTAGGAGGCGTGATTAACGATCGTTTGGGACCTAAACTGACCATTATGTCGGGCGGCGTTTTAGTGGGTCTTGGCTTAGTCGCTTGCGGTTGGTTGATGACTCTCAATGGGATCCTGATTGCTTATGGACTGGTCTTTGGAGCGGGATTGGGATTGACCTATGGTGCCACGATCAGCGCGGCTATAGCGCTCTTTCCCTATCGTCGAGGTTTGGCCGGTGGCGTGGCTACTGCTGCCTATGGGATGAGCTCGGTGGTGATTCCACCAATTGCACAGGTCTTAATCGAACATGTTGGTATTGCTCAAACGTTTGTGACGCTTGGAGTGGTGCTCGGTGGTGTGATTGTGGCGGGCGGAGCGCTATTGCGTCTCGAAACAAAGGCTACTGTGCTGACCAACGTCGCAGACGGATCGTTAACCTACCGAGAAATGCTTGCGACGTCAAGGTTTTGGCTACTGTTAGGTCTGCTTTTTTGTGCCGCGATGCCTGCCATGGGAGTCATTTCTCAAGCGGCGAATTTGGCGCAAACGGTTGGTGAATTTTCACTCTTGCGAGCTTCGTGGCTAGTCTCTATACTCGCGCTTGCTAATATGCTTTCTCGCCTGCTTTCAGGCGTTCTCTCCGACAAGTGGGGACGTGTTAAGGTACTTTCATTGGCGCTCTTTTTGCTGCTTGTGGGTCTCGGATTACTAACCCAATCCAGAGTGAGCTTTGCTCTTGGCCTGCTATGTGTGGGCTTAGCGTTCGGAGCGTTTATGGGAATCTTTCCTGGGTTCACTACGGATCAGTTTGGTGCGGCGCATGCGAGTGTGAATTACGGCGTGATGTTTTCGGGATTTGCCTTAGCAGGATTCGTCGCTCCCAGTTTACTCTTAGCAAGCCAACGCGCTGCGTGGTCTTGGAATGCGGTAGTGAGCCTTGCGGCGTTGGTCGTGATCATTGGCGCAGGTTTGCTTTATGCGTTTTGTCAGTGCACAAAAGAGGTGAACGTTAGGCTAAGAAGAAAATTATCCTAAGGGGGTATGGCCGCTGAGATTAGAGGAGAGTATTTCGATGGAAGTGCTCTCCATTTTTAATGGCTTAGCGAAAAGTGTATTCGAATAGAGAAATCAGTTAAAAAGTGGGTAAGGCTTTGCTCGAGGCTCGTCTAAAAATAATCGGTAATGCTAAAATACTCAGACTGGCTTAGTGGAACAAGAAAAAAGGTGATGATACATTCAGGGTATTTTTCACGTCTTTCGTTTCATTGAGTTCACTCTCATCTTCTGCCATCCCAAAAAAAGAGACGAAAACAAAATGAAATTGGTGTTTATTCCTGAGGCATTCGATCGACAACTGACTGCGGGGCGCGTGAAGGCGATTTTGTCCGAGGCAGCCCGTACGGCGTTGGGCGACGTGGAGCCACACACGCTCACGCCTGCCATTGGTGGTGAAGCGCTTTTTGAAAGTTTTCGTGCTGCCTTGGGCGGGCAGTTTATTGTGATGCCCGTGACGGGACCCTGTGGGGCCGCGGTGCGTGCGCGTTACTTAAGTGCAGGTGATACGGCCGTGATCGCCGCGAGTGAAGTCGCGGGCGCCCATTTGCAGCAACCTGGCTTTAGCCCCATGACGATGACGAGTTACGGCGTGGGTGAACTCATTGCGCACGCGCTCACCGCGGGTCACAAGCACGTTGTCGTGGGCTTGGGTGGCGTGATCACGATGGACGCCGGTGTGGGTCTAGCGGCGGCGCTGGGTGTACGCTTTGAAGACAAGGCGGGACGTCCCTTCTTACCGGTGGGGCAGACGCTCGAGAAGATTCATCGTATTGCACCGAACCACTTTTTCTTGCAATCCAAAGTGCAATGGATCACGGCGCTCTGTGACACCGAGGCGAGTGCCATGGGGGCCAATGGCGTGGCCGACTGGACGCAAGCCAACGTGGGGCTGTCGTGCGAAGACGCTCGCCAACTGGAAGCCGGGGTGCGTCACCTTGCGGATACGATCAAGCGCCAAGGCGGTGACAAACTCTTGGGTCGCGCGGGTGGCGCGATGGCAGGCGGCATGGCGCTGGGGATGGCGGGGCTCTTGCGTGCGAAGTTAAGCACGCGAGACGAAGACCGTCTGGCGGCCTTGGGTTTGGAGAAAACGCTCGAAGGGGCGGACTGCGTGGTGCTCGCTGGTGACGTGCAAACGATGCTCGATCGCGGCTGGGTGCAGCTCGCCGCGCAAACCGGCGGTCGCGTCGTGCTGTTTTCGCCCGCTCTTTATCGAACGCAAGACGAATGGGAGGCGCTTGAGAAAACGCTTTCCGAAGCAGGCGTCACGGCGCACTTTGAAATTTACCCGATTGCGGAGACGGCTGAGGGCACTCCGCGCTATGATATCGCCCTCAAACGAGGTGCTCTTCAAGTTTTTGGCTTGCTCGCTAAGGTGTAAGTGTCACGAAAAAGGACGTGACTTACGACGCCAGGCCGGTGAGCTTTTGACTGGGCGTACTCCTCCTTTTTAAATCCAACCCATAGACCTTATCATGCGTCAATTTTTAAAAGAATTTCAGGCCTTTATTTCCAAAGGCAATGTGATGGATTTGGCGGTGGCTGTGATTATCGGTGCGGCCTTTTCCAACATCGTTAACAGCCTGGTGAAGGACATTGTGAATCCGCTGCTGGGCTTTTTGGTCGGTCGTCCTGACTTTACGAACCTCTTCGTGGTGTTAAAGCCCGTGGAAGGTTACACGGGTCCCGAAACCTATGATGCTTTGGTGAAAGCCGGGGCCACGGTGTTTGGCTACGGGGCTTTTTTGACCGCCGTGGTGCAATTCCTCTTGTTGGCCTTCGTGATTTTCTGGCTCATCAAAGCGGTGACGGGCCTTCGCAACAAACTCGAAGCTGAAGCCAAGCGCTTGATGAAGGCGGAAGAAGAAGCCAAGGCAGCGGCTCCTGCGCCCACACCCGAAGACGTCAAGCTTTTGCGTGAAATTCGCGATTTGTTAGCAAAAGACCAGAAATAAGACACTTCACCCCACAAGGGCGAGCGTATCCACACGGCGCGCCCTTGAGTTTTTTGATTGTGTTTGATCGTCTTTGATCGTTCTTTGAACGGTTTTTGCACACCTCGATCTCCCACAGGCGGCGTTCGAGGTGTGTTTGTTTTTGGCTTGTGCGTTTTAGCCTTAGTGTTGTGTGAGCAAAGAGCCCCGCCTAGAGAAGACCTAACTTTTGTAGGCGACTTCGCAAGGTGTTAGGGTTGAGCCCAGTGCGCTTGGCTGCCCCAAAGGGTCCCGCAATGCGCCCATGAGTGTCTTCCAGAATGGCTGAAAAGTAGCGCCGTTGCATGGCCTCAAAACTCAGTTCAGTAAGGGCAGGTGTCTGGGAGGCTGGTGTTTGCGTGAGCGCAGGTGGGGTTGCGTTAGCGGCGACGGCGACCGTCGCGACGGAGGATGCGGTCGGCGCAACGTCCAATTGGGTTTCGTCAGAAAAATCCAAAACGTCGATCGGATTTTGCCCTGAGAGCACGGCTCGCGCTAAGACGTTTCGCCACTCGCGCACGTTACCGAGCCAAGGATGACGGCGCGCCATCTCGAGCGCGCGTTCACTCAAAAGGGGTGCTGGATGCACACCGTACTTGCGGGCAATGCTCTTTAAGAAATATTCGCCCAAGGGCGCCAAATCTTCAGGGCGCTCAGAGAGCGGTGGCAGATGAATAGGCACGACCGCTAAACGGTAAAAAAGGTCCAAACGAAATCGCCCTTCGTTCACCAATTTGCGTAGGGGTTGATTGGTGGCCGCAATCAGGCGTACGTCCACCGCAATTTCTTGTGTGCCACCGATGCGCCTTAGGGTTTGCTGCTGAATGACGCGTAAGAGCTTTACCTGCATGTCGGGCGAGAGTTCGCCCACTTCGTCCAAAAAGAGCGTGCCACCGTCGGCTTGCTCAAAAAGCCCTGCGTGCCTGGCGTTTGCGCCCGTAAACGCGCCCTTTTCATAACCAAAGAGTTCGCTTTCGATCAGCGTGGGGGTGACCGCCGCACAGTTGATCTTGACAAACGGTTTGTGCGCACGCCGACTCATCTGTTGAATGACGGTGGCGAGCACTTCTTTCCCCGTGCCACTCTCGCCGGTGATGAGCACCGTGGCGTCGTAGGGCGCGAGGCGCTTGAGTTCTGGGGCGAGCTTCACCATGGAAGGGGTGTTTTTCAGTAACTCATCGAGTGGCTCCCAGCGTTGAGCAGCGAGCGTTTCGCGAAGGCGTTGTGCTTCTTTTTGCATCTGTGCCATCGTGTTGCGTAAGCGACTCGTGACGGCAAACCCGACGTTGAGACTTAAGGCATGGCGAAAGTGAAGTAAAAACGCCAAATCGTCCACATTAAACGCGTTGGGACGATAACTCCAAAAACACACGATCCCTAAGTGCTGTCCTTCAAGCTGACAGCGAAGCATCACAAAACTCTGAATTCCTGGGACGCACTGCGGGGCCACCCACGCTGTGAAGGGGTCTTCGTTGAGCGTGTGCACCAAGACCCCTTCGGCCGATGGGGTTTTGAGTTGCGCGAGGATGGCTTTGGGAAGCGCCACCACATCGTCGCGAAGCCGTCCCCCTTGACGGTCTGAGGAGGCTAAAAACACGACGCGATCCGGGTCAGTGAGTCGAATGTTAACGAAGATACCATCGAGCGCGATATGCGGGGCGAGCGCTTTTTGCAAGTGCTCGAGCGTCACCCCTAAGTTGAGCGAACTTGTGAGCGCCAGCAAAATCGCGGATGACGCCTCAGAGGAGGCCGGGGAGAGCGGGACGGGATGGGTCGGGACGTGTGAAGCCAACTCGGAAGTCATGGTTAAAAACGCAAGGAGAGAACGTTTAACGAAGCAAAGTATAGCAAAGCAACGCATAAACGTAATAAAAAACACGAAATATCGTAGCGCAACGATATAACAAGGAATTTTAACGAAATATCGTGAACCGTGACGGCCTAAATCTCGCCATCGCTTAAGATGAGATTAAGGGTTATCCCTTGGTGTTTTTAGGTGATGGGGTTGGAAGTCTCACTCTAAGAAGGGAAAGACAGGAATATCAACCAAAAGAATTATTTGAAAATCACCTGAGTGAGGGAGTTGGCACGGTGCTTGCTACTTAATACCTTGTAGATGTATTTCGTCTTCAAGGAGAAACTATAAATGAAGGACATCAATACCAGCCGTCGTGCTTTACTTCGTCGCGGCTTAGTGGGTGGTGCAGCAGCGCTTGCCACCACGTCGATGGTGGGTGTGGCGAACGCCACGACCAAGACCGCAAAATTCGATCGCATCGTGGACGTGATTGTGGTGGGCTCCGGTTTTGCCGGTTTGGCGGCTGCGCTCCAAGCCCGTTTGTCTGGGCAAGAAGTGCTGCTTCTCGAAAAAATGCCCGTGATTGGTGGCAACTCGGCCATTAATGGAGGTGCGTTTGCGGTGGCGGGCTCGCCCTTGCAGGCCAAAGAAGGCATCAAGGATTCGCCTGAACTCATGATGCAAGACATGATCAAGTCTGGTCGTGGTCTCTCGCACGTGGACCTTTTGAAAATGCTCGTTGAAGGCACACGCCCAGCGTTTGACTTCGTGGTGCAGCATGGCGTGAAATTCAAGCCCTTCGTGCAGCACTTCGGTGGCCATAGTGTGCCTCGTATTATGCAGACCGTGGAATCCACTGGTGGTGGCATCACCCGTCCGCTCGCCGACAGCTGCCGCGAAAAGGGTGTCGACATTCACATGCGCGCCAAGATGGAAGACTTTGTGCGTGACGAAAAGACCGGTCGCGTGATCGGTTTGGTCGTGCGCGAAAGCTACCAGTTCCCCGATGAAAACTCCGGTGTCATTCAGACCTACGGTGCTCGCCGCGGGGTGGTGATGGCCACGGGGGGCTTCTCTCGCAACCTCGCCTTCCGTATGATGCAGGATCCGCAGTTGGACGATCGTTTGGATTCAACGAACCACATGGGCGCCACGGGTGAAGGTCTGATTGCCATGTTAAACGCTGGCGGTGCGCCGGTTCAGATCGACCAGATTCAGTTGGGGCCGTGGTCTTCGCCTGACGAAAAGGGCTTTGGCTTGGTTTCGCAATTTAATACGATCGCTGGTTTCCCGAAGGGCATTATGGTGGATCCGCGCACCGGTAAGCGCTTCTGTAACGAATTGGCTGACCGCAAAGCGCGTACGGACGCGATTTTAAATCTAATTCAATCAAACCTTTTTTATCAGGTACCACCATCGTTTCTGTCCACTCTAATTGTTGCATCGAATTTTCCACAGTTATCCATGGGCCACCAGTGCCACTATATCCGGGAGAATTCTGAAGGTAAAGCTCCAAGCCCAAACGTTCTGCCTCTTTCACTGCATGCAATGTCATTTCATCCCATTGAGGAGAAGCATAATCAACACTACCTTTGGGTATCCCAACTCCTACATTGAACATCATTGCCCCACCGTAAGAAGCCCGTTTCATGTATTCCAAGTCAGCGGTAAGTCCTTCTTTGGATATATTTCCATTCATCCACATCCAGTATTTCGAACAGTATTTCGATGCCAGCACAGAATATACAGGCACCCTCTTCCAGGAA
>OGXZ01001322.1_pt1 | contig 14207 bp, 9 predicted proteins | sample 1576431 | NCBI WGS metagenome assembly OGXZ01 (sample SAMEA3541590, study PRJEB24748) | human gut metagenome | biome: human gut; feature: human-associated habitat; material: faeces | place: China | collected 2012
AACTGGGAACATACGGACCGTTGGCGCTGATGGCGGGGATTTATTTCACCTCTTCCAGAAGGGCGGCGGCCTTCTTGACGTCCATGCGGAGAAGCTCCGCCTGGCGGTTCTCTCCCAGAGCCAGAGAGGGCTCCTCGTCCACAAAGTAGGCGAGTTTATCCACATGCATAATCTGCGCGGTGGACAAAGCCTGCGCCCGGTTCTGCATCAGCACTGCGGTGCCGCCCGCAGCCGTGATGGCGGCGGCATCGGCGGCAATGTCCTGTCCGTGTTCCGGCAGACAGATAACAAAGGTCTTCCCCTTCACCTGCTCCAGAGCAGGCAGGGTCTCCAGCGCCTTCTGGGCCGGAGCCGCGGGAGTGAGACGGTGGCGCAGGTCATACTCCTGCAAAAACGCCTGAACATACTCCACGTCGGTGGGAGTGTCGATATACTCGGTGCCCCGCTTCTGGCGGGTCTCCCGCCCTTTGCCGGTGAGGAGCAGCACCGAGGGTCCGGCGCAGTCCAGCACCGCCTGACGGATGGCCTCTCCGCGGTTGGGGATGATGCGGACAGGACAGCCCGCCTTCTCCACGTTCTGCCGAAAGGGCAGGGGCAAACGGACTGAGAGCCGTTTTGTTTGAAAAAAAGGCAATAGGTGGGGTGTGTCTGAATGAAGGATGTATTCCTACTAAAACGTTGTTATATTCTGCTAAAATTCTGGATAGCATCAAGAGTGCTTCCAAATATGGCATTTCTGCCGAATCTCCTTCGTTTGATTTAACTAAAATAATGAGCCGTAAAGAGAAAACGGTGAAAATGCTGACTGGTGGGGTAAAGATGACTGTGAACTCTTACGGAGTGACGATCGTGGAAAAAGAAGCCTTTATAGAAGGAGAAGAAAACGGGCTGATCCGTATCATCTGTGACGGAGAAAGATATGAAGTGAAATATCTGCTGGTATGTACCGGTTCCGACACGGTTATTCCTCCGATACCGGGACTGTCGGAAGTTAGTTACTGGACGTCAAAAGAGGCTTTGGAGATCAAAGAGCTTCCTGAAACGTTGGTTGTTATAGGTGGTGGAGTCATAGGAATGGAGTTTGCTTCTTTCTTCAACAGTATGGGAGTGAAAGTGCATGTTGTCGAGATGATGCCGGAGATACTGGGAGTCATGGATAAGGAAACCAGCAGTATGCTTCGTATGGAATATGCAAAACGTGGAGTCACTTTCTACTTGAATACAAAAGTAATAGAAGTGAAACCTGACGGAGTCGTCATAGAGAAAGATGGGAAGGCTTCTACTATCAAAACGGAAAAGATCTTGCTCAGTGTGGGGCGTAAAGCAAATATTACCAATGTCGGATTGGATAAGCTGAATATAGAACTTCATCGGAATGGGGTTAAAGTAGACGAATATCTTCAGACTTCTCATCCCGGAGTATATGCGTGCGGTGATATTACAGGCTATTCTTTATTGGCGCATACGGCAATTCGGGAGGCGGAAGTGGCAATCAATCATATTTTAGGAGTGGAAGACCGGATGAATTATAACAGTGTGCCGGGAGTTGTCTACACCAATCCGGAAGTGGCCGGCGTAGGTAAGACAGAAGAAGAGCTGACCAAACAGGGCATTCCTTATCGTGTTACGAAGTTACCAATGGCTTATTCCGGACGTTTTGTTGCGGAAAACGAACAGGTAAATGGAATATGTAAGCTGATACTTGATGAAGCTGATCATATTATCGGTTGTCATATGCTTGGAAATCCAGCGTCGGAATTGATTGTGATTGCCGGAATAGCCATTCAGAAGGGCTATACGGTTGAGGAATTTCAGAAGAATGTATTTCCCCATCCTACGGTTGGAGAGATTTATCATGAGGTGCTTTCATAACACTTTTACAGATATTTATTTTCATCTGGCGGCAGAAGAGTATTTGCTGAAGCAGGAAACAGATTCTGTTTTCATGCTTTGGCAGGACACTCCTTCTGTAGTGATGGGAAAACACCAATCTGTACAGTTGGAAGTGAACCGGGAATGGGCGGAAGAACAACAGATTCAAATAGCCCGTCGGTTTTCGGGTGGGGGAGCTGTATATCATGATTTGGGTAATGTCAATTTAACTTTTATCGAAACAGTGTCCCGCTTGCCTGATTTCAGTCTTTATCTTCATCGGATACTGGATTTCTTAAAACAGATAGGATTGCCGGCAAAAGGAGATGAACGGCTGGGTATCTATCTTGATGGTCTGAAAATATCGGGGAGTGCCCAGTGCGTACACAAGAACAGGGTGCTTTATCATTGTACTTTGTTGTATGATACGAATCTTACCGCTTTAAACAAGGTACTGAATCCGGAGAGGAACATTGAGACGGGTGTGGCATCATCTGTGTATGCTGTTCCGTCTGTCCGTAGTGAAGTCACAAATATCAGTCGTTACTTACCTATGGAAACGGTTGATCATTTCAAAGCGATACTTTTCGAATATTTTAGTCAGAAGGGATGTGCTGATACTTTCAGTGAGAAAGAATTGGAAGCAATCCATAAACTTCGGACTGAGAAATATATTTGCGAAGAATGGATCTTCAGTCGTTGAGTCCGGTTAAAAATACTTTAACTTAAAACTTTCTTTTTCAGCGGGTTGTTCTAATAGTTCAAGGTTGAATAATAAATTTACTGTCTATGTCAAGATTCGAAATAAAAATGCCTAAGTTGGGCGAGAGTATAACCGAAGGGACGATTGTCTCTTGGTCTGTGAAAGTGGGGGATATCATTCAGGAAGACGATGTTCTCTTCGAGGTAAATACGGCGAAAGTCAGTGCGGAAATACCTTCACCGGTAGCCGGTAAGGTAGTGGAAATCCTGTTTAAGGAAGGAGATACAGTCGCTGTGGGTACAGTGGTTGCTGTTGTAGATATGGGAGGTGAAGAGGCATCCGATGAAGAAACTGCAAGTGGAAAAGAAACTCCAGAAAGTAAGGAGAATACTTCTTCTGATGCAGGAAAAGTATCTTCTCAGGTAGCAAAGGCTGAAGAACGCTGGTATTCTCCTGTGGTGATTCAATTGGCACGAAGTGCGAATATTCCGAAAGAAGAACTTGATTCGATACAAGGCACAGGATACGAAGGCCGGTTGAGCAAGAAAGATATAAAGGATTATATTGAGAAGAAGAAAAGGGGAATTTCTGAAGTATCGAAGGCGGCAATACCTACCGGTGATGCACCTACGGCTTCTATGCCTTCTTCGACTGGAGGGGCTGGCTCTATGACAACTTCTCCTGTGGCGGCTTCCGTGCAAACTCCTGTTGCTGCACCGTCTGCTCCATCTAAACAAGCACCTGCGGCTGCCAATATTCCGGGAGTAGAAGTGAAAGAAATGGATCGTGTCCGCCGGATTATTGCGGATCATATGGTGATGTCCAAGAAGGTTTCACCACACGTAACCAATGTAGTAGAGGTAGATGTAACCAAACTGGTACGCTGGCGTGAAAAGAATAAAGACGCTTTCTTCCGTCGTGAGGGAGTGAAACTGACCTATATGCCTGTCATAACAGAAGCTGTAGCAAAAGCATTGGCAGCATATCCTCAGGTCAATGTATCTGTTGACGGATATAATATTCTTTTCAAGAAACATATCAATATCGGTATTGCTGTTTCTTTGAATGATGGCAATCTGATAGTTCCTGTGGTACACGATGCCGATCATCTGAACTTGAATGGATTGGCTGTAGCTATAGACTCGCTGGCATTGAAGGCTCGTGATAACAAATTGATGCCGGATGATATTGACGGAGGTACGTTTACCATTACTAATTTCGGTACATTCAAGAGTTTGTTCGGTACGCCGGTAATCAATCAGCCCCAGGTTGCCATTTTGGGAGTGGGATATATTGAGAAGAAGCCTGCCGTAATAGAGACACCGGAAGGTGATACGATTGCTATCCGTCATAAGATGTATCTGTCCCTGTCTTATGACCATCGTGTAGTTGACGGTATGCTGGGAGGCAACTTCCTGCACTTCATAGCCGATTACCTGGAAAACTGGAAGGGCTGATAACAGATTGTTTCATTCATTAAGAACTTCATTAACTATGAAAAAGAAATATGATATAAAGACTACGGATGTTGAAACACTGAAAAAGTGGTACCATCTGATGACATTAGGGCGTGCTTTGGACGAGAAGGCGCCGTCTTACCAGCTGCAATCTTTGGGTTGGTCATACCATGCTCCTTATGCGGGGCATGATGGTATCCAACTGGCTGTCGGTCAGGTTTTCACATTGGGAGAAGATTTCCTGTTCCCTTATTACAGAGATATGCTGACCGTGCTTTCTGCAGGAATGACTGCAGAAGAGATTATATTGAACGGCATTTCGAAAGCAACCGATCCCGGTAGCGGCGGACGTCATATGTCGAATCACTTCGCCAAACCGGAATGGCATATTGAAAATATATCTTCTGCTACCGGAACGCATGACCTTCATGCGGCAGGTGTAGCAAGAGCAATGGTATATTATGGGCATAAAGGAGTAGCAATCACTTCGCACGGAGAATCTGCTACTTCCGAAGGCTTTGTTTACGAGGCTATCAATGGAGCTAGTCTGGAACGTCTTCCGGTGATTTTCGTTATACAGGATAACGGATATGGCATCTCTGTTCCTAAATCCGAGCAGACTGCCAATCGTAAAGTAGCTGAGAACTTCTCCGGTTTCAAGAATCTGAAGATTATCTACTGCAATGGAAAAGATGTGTTCGATTCCATGAATGCCATGACTGAGGCACGCGAATATGCGATCAGTACCCGTAATCCTGTGATTGTACAGGCTAACTGCGTTCGTATCGGTTCTCATTCCAATTCGGATAAACATACACTTTATCGGGACGAAAACGAACTGGAATATGTGAAAGAAGCTGATCCGCTAATGAAGTTCCGGCGGATGTTATTGCGCTATAAGCGCTTGACGGAAGAGGAACTGCTGCAAATTGAAGCTGAATCAAAGAAGGAACTATCTGCTGCCAACCGCAAGGCGCTGGCTGCCCCTGAACCTGATCCTAAAAGCATTTACGATTTTGTGATGCCCGAACCTTATCAGCCGCAAAAATACAAAGAAGGTACTCATCAGGAAGAAGGAGAGAAGACTTTCCTGGTCAATGCAATTAATGAAACATTGAAAGCGGAATTCCGCCATAATCCGGATACCTTTATCTGGGGACAAGATGTGGCTAACAGAGAAAAAGGCGGGGTCACATGCCGCTCGTACGCTTTGCCGAGATGCTTCTGTTCCGTGCCGAGGCTAACCTCGTTCTCGGTCATGCCGACCTCGCAGCAAAGGACATCAACCGCGTGCGCAACCGCTCTCACCTCACTCCGCTGCCGGGCAACGCTACATGGGCTGACCTCTATCACGAGCGTCGTTGCGAACTCGCCTTCGAGTACAGCGACCACCTCTACGACCTGAAGCGCTGGTTCCACTCTGGTGCAGCCGAGATTAAGGAGCTTGCTAAGAAGGAGCTGAACGCTCACCCGCGTGCTCGCCACTATGCCGACCGCAGCGACTGGAACAGCACCTTCGAAGTAGGACCGTACGAGGACTATCTCAACGAGGCTAACCCTGCGGTTAAGCCCGTAGAGTACGACGACCATCTCATGGTGTTCCCGTATCCTTCAACAGAAATCACGAAGTCGGGTGGTGCGCTGAAGCAGAACGACGGCTATTAAATACTCATTAACCGACGGTTACAAACACTCGTTAACCGTCGGTTACTAATACTTATTAAACCAAAAAACTCCGCACAGCAGAATGTTTCGCTGTGCGGAGTTTTTTGGTGTTTCCGTGGCGTGGTAATGATATTCCCGCATATCTGTAACATTGTTACCGATATGCGGGAATGATGTTTTACCTACGTGGTAATCTTACTTGGTGTAAAGCATATCGTCTGGAAGTATGCGACTACTGTTGTATCTGTCCGTAATCTTTATCTTAAGGCTCTGTCCCATGTAGTCCTCGAAGTAAATGATGCGCATCTCGTGGAAGCCGGCTTCCAGCGCCACCTTACCAGCTACGAACTCCTTACTGTGCGAACCGTCGTTGTCGATAATCTCCTTGCCGTCGATGAACAGGCGCGAGCCGTCGTCGGAAGCAATGTCGAAGTAGTAGACGCCCTTCTCGGGTATCTTTATGAACGAACGGAAGTCGTAGCCGAAGTGGTCCTCGCTTCGAGCCTCGGTGATGATGAAGTTGTTGAGCACGCCCTCCTTCATCTTCTTACCATTGTTGAAGATGTCGGCAGTCTTCTTGAACTTGCCCTCATAGTAAGTATAGTTCACGCCGTGCTTCTTCGGTTTCACGTTCAGAGCCGGCAGATACGGGCCCTCCTCGTCAATCGACGTGATGCCCGACGGATAGTAGTAGGCGAAGTCTCTGCCCTGCGGTGTAGTCACCCACGAGTCGAAGCGTTTTTCGCCCTCATACATCTCGATAACACGTCCGCCGCGCACCAGTCCGCCGTAAGCGTCCGTACCCGTCACACGTCCGTATGCAAGACAGATTCCTTTCTCCTGACCGATGAACTCGTTGTCGTGGTCGTGACCCACGAACACGCCCATCACGTCCTTACATTCGGCGAACGAAGCGAACATTCCGCTGTTGATGTCAGCCGCGCATACCTCGCCCTCGTCGCATCTGCCCCAAGTGCCTGGGCGGTTCATTAGGTTGCGATATTCGGGCAGCGCGATGTGGAAGAACGCCAACGCCGGCAGGGGAGTGCCGCCGTTCAGTTCTGTGTAGTGCTTGCTCTGGTCGCGGTACCACGCAATCTGTTCGAAGTGGATCCAGTCGTAGTGTCCCAGTTCGTCGGTTTCGGGATAATCGTTAGAATCGATGCAGTAGAGCAGCGACTGCACCTTGTCCTTCTCCTTCGAACCGTATACCGGAATGACATACTGGCCATGACCCGGAATGCCCTGCGGTCCGTGCGAGCCTACGAAGTAAGGCGACTTCAACAGCTCGTCGAATATCTCCTGCTTGCTCATATACTGCGGCTCGGCGTCGTGGTTGCCCAGCGTCACGGCGAACGGCATCTTCGCCTCGTCGAAAATCTTTATTATAGCCTCCCAACCCTTCTTAGCTGGGTTGGCAGTAACGATGTCGCCCGTGAGAATAGCGATGTCGGGCTTCTCCTGACTCAGTACGGAGAGGATGGTGTTGCGTGTGGTGTCGCATCCGGCAGATGTCGGGTCCCAATGGATGTCGGTGAACTGCACAATCTTGAACTTGCCGTCGTTATTGAAACGGAACTTGTGTTGTGCAAATGCGGTTCCTGCTGCCAGCAAGAAGAGCAAAGTAACTAATAGGTTTTTGTTCATTTGTTATAGTTGTTTATAATTGTTCTTATTGGTTTGTACGTTTGTTGCATTTTGTTTTGAAACGTGTGGTTGCCGTGCTTAGTATATCTCAATCTCGTCCAATGCCAGTTCGCTCGGTTCGCCGGCGTTGTAATAACCATCATGACACTTTCCGCCGCCCAAAACCACGAGCCTTACGAACCTTGCGCCGCTTTCCTCGAACTTCACCTCGACGGGGAAGCGTGTAGCCTCGGTAAGCGAGAAGTCGTATTCGGGTTTCTTACAGGCAACCGTTCTGTATTCGTTGCCGTCGTCAGAAACCATCACCCTCACTTCGCGAGCTGGCCACATCGTGTTCCAAGTGCGCCAGAGCGTACCGAGCTTTACTCTGCTTATTGTCGTCGCCTCGTGCAGACTGATGTCTATCTGCAGCGTGTCTTTGTTGAAGCCCGTCCAGTAGCGCGTGTCCTTCGAGAATCCGCGCAGTCCGTCGGTGAGTGCATATCCTTCGTGCATATTCTCCCAAGCAGCCTTCGGCGAGCACGTATATTCGCAGCCCGTAGCCTTGTTCACGGCGAAGCGCTTATGCGTTATGCCGCCCATCCGCTTGCCGTCAACGTACACCGCCGCCCACAGCTCCGTCTCCTTGTCGAGAGCTATCGGCGCAGAGTAGGCCTTGAAGCGGCTCTCGTCGGCGCAGTCGAGCGCATAGCGTATCTCGGCGTCGGGGCAGAGCGTCTTGAGCTTCACCTCATATACGTTCTGCGCGTTGTTCCATGCGCCGCCGAACTCAGCCTCATAGAAGTTGCGGCAGGCATGCACGCCCTTCTTGTCGAGCCATGCAAACTGCGTCTTAAGACGCTTGTGGAAGTTGTTGACGTCCTTCTTCTCAGCGTCGGTCCATTGCACCTCAGCCATAGCCATCAGTCGTGGATAAGCCATATACTCCAGATAATCAGCCGTCTGCACATACTCGCCCCAAAGATTAGCCTGCGTACCTATTATGTACTTCTGCTCCTCCGGCGAAAGACTCTCTGGCAACGGATTGTACGCATACACGCTGTCCAGAGGCAGATAGCTTCCGATGGCGAGCGGAGCATGCTCAGGGTCCTCCTGATAGTGGTCGATATAGCAGTAGTCGCCCGGCGTCATTATCACCTTGTGCTTCATCTTCGCAGCCTCAATGCCGCCCACTTCGCCTCTCCACGACATCACGGTGGCGTTCGGCGCCAGTCCGCCCTCCAGAATCTCGTCCCAGCCGATGATGTTCTTTCCCTTGCTGTTCACGAACCGCTCAATGCGATGGATGAACCAGCTCTGCAGCTCGTGTTCGTCCTTCAGATTCAGCTTCTTTATCAGCGCCTGGCAGCGCGGACAAACCTTCCACGCCTTCTTCGGACACTCGTCGCCGCCGATGTGTATATATTCGCTCGGGAACAGATCCATCACCTCCGTCAGCACGTTCTGCAAGAACTCGAACGTCTGCTCCTGCGGACAGTACACCTCGTCGAAGATGTCCATATAGTCGCGCACTACATACTGCTTGCCCAGTCCGCACGAATACTGCGGATAAGCAGCCAGCGCCGCCGACGAATGTCCCGGCATTTCAATCTCGGGTATAATCGTGATGAATCGGTCGGCAGCATACGCCACCATCTCCTCAATGTCCTGCTGCGTGTAGAAACCCTCCTGCGGTTTTCCGTCGAATCGGCGCGGATAGTAGTAGTCGGAGTGACCAATCATAGTCTGACTGCGCTTCGATCCCACCTCCGTAAGTCGCGGATAGCGCTTTATCTCGATGCGCCAGCCCTGGTCGTCGGTGAGATGAATGTGCAGTCGGTTCATCTTGAACGCCGCCATAAGGTCGATGAAGCGCAGTACGGTCTGCTTCGACTGGAAGTTGCGAGCCACGTCAATCATCGCACCGCGATACTGAAAGCGCGGCGCATCCTTTATCTCTACGCACTGAACCGCAGCCTCTGCGTCAGCATCCGCCGGCACCAGCTGCATGAACGACTGCACGCCGTAGAAGAAACCCGCCCCTTGAGCGTTCGACTTTATCACGGCACGCTTCGGCGTCACCGTCAGTTCGTAGGCTTCGTCCTGCAGAGTGTTGTCCACCACCAGCAGCAACTGTGCTTTCTTCGCCGTTGTCACCGTTGTGCGTATATTGTTGTCGTTCAGTCTGCCTTCAAGGTAGCCAACTATTGCCTTCCGCTTGTTCAGGTCTTTCGGTATGCTTATCTTCACTTCGCTGCCGAGTCTGAGCACTCTGCCAGCAGTCACCTCCAGCTTGTTAGGCATAGGTATGATGTCTGCCGACCCTTGCTCTTGGGCGTTGCATGTTAACAATGACAAAGCCGTAAAGATCAGAAGCAATGTTTTTCTCATAAATGATTCTTCTTTTTGGGGGGTTGTTCGATTAATTCATAACGCACGCTAAGGTGTGGTTTCTATGCAAAAGTAAAGAAAAAAACGTAATTATACCCCTCAATGTATAGAAAACTTTCCAGTTCACAAAAATTATTCTTACCTTTGTCTACACCTAAGCAGTCGACTGAAAACGACCTCCGCAGGTTGTTATTCAGCCGTTGCCGACCATGAAAGAAAGACAAACAACAAAATAACAAACAATCTATAGAACATTATGAAAATAAACAGACTATTTGCTATTGTGGCTCTTGCCGTATGCGCAGCCACAGCCAGCGCACAGTACAACATGCCCACACAAACCTTCACATACGACAAACCATACGCCGTTGAGAAGATAAAGGCACCGAAAGGCAAAAAGGTGAAGAACGTAATATTGATGATTGGCGACGGCATGAGCCTCATGCACGTCTACACGGCGTGGACAGCCAACCGCGGAAAACTGTGGCTCGAGAACGCTACAGCCACCGGATTGTCGAAGACTTGGGCAACCAACAAGCTCGTAACCGACTCCGGTTCGGGCGGTACATCGCTCGCTACGGGCGTAAAGACCTGCTACCATGCCGTAGGCGTCGACCCCGAAGGCAAGCCGCTGACATCGCTCGTAGACGTGGCGAAGGAGCTTGGCAAGGATGCGGGCATCGCCGTCACATGCCGTCTGTGGGACGCTACGCCCTGTGATTTCTGCTGCCATAACATCGACCGCGACAAGGAAGAAGAACTCGTCGGCGACTATCCTACGAGTGGTGTCAACTTCGTGTTCGGCGGTGGCGCAGAGAAGTTCGCCAACCGCAAGGACGGACGCGACATCTTCAACGAACTGCGTGTGAAGGGCTATCACGTTTCGCGTTCGCTCGACGACTTCTTCGCATACGACACCAACAGCAACATCTTTGCCGTGCCTTACGACAAGGACACTCCGCTGCCCGACGAGCGCGGCGACCTGCTTGCGCGTGCGTCGATGAAGGGCATCGAACTGATGAACCGCAACAAGAAGGGCTTCTTCATGATGATCGAAGGCTCGCAGCTCGACGACTACGGACACTTCAACCAGCTCGATATGCTCATGAAGGAGACGCTCGACTTCGACCAGACCATTGGTAAGGTGATGAAGTGGGCGGCAGAAGACGGCGAGACACTCGTCGTTGTTACAGCCGACCACGAGACGGGCGGACTCACGCTCGTCAACGGCGACAAGAACGAAGGACGCGTAGAGTGTTGCTTCTCTACACGCGACCACTCTGGCGCTATGGTTCCGGTCTACGCTTTCGGTCCGGGCGCAGAACACTTCACCGGAATCTACGAGAACACCGACGTGTTCAAGCGCATCAAGCAGTTGCTCACATACGGAGTAATCAAGTAATATACAAATAAGATGAAGAAAACGATATTAACCCTTACAGCCTCGCTCTTTGCGGTGCTTGCGCCAGCGCAGAACCTCATCTCTTCCGGTTCGCCGCTCTACAAGCTGCCTTACAAGAACACGTATGTGATGCAGACACTCGTGGCGGAGAATACGTTCCGCACGGCGAAGGTTGAGAAACCGAAGCCCGGCACCTTCGAGCAGGCACGCAAAGTGCTGCCCTCGCCCTATTGGGAGGGACACCAGAAGGAGATAGAGATGTACTGGAAGGCGTGGCAGATAGGACTGAAGAACGTCTGTCAGCCGCTCGACGATTCGGGCTTCGTCACCTCATACATCTCGCCCGCCTACAACGGCAACATCTTCATGTGGGACGATGCGTTCATCACGATGTTCTGCCGCTACGGCGACCGCTTCTTCCCGTTCCAGAAAACGCTCGACAACTTCTACGCTAAGCAGCATCCCGACGGATTCATCTGTCGCGAGATACGCGCCGACGGCTCCGACTGCTTCGGCCGCTACGACCCTACATCTACTGGTCCGAACCTGCTGCCGTGGTCGGAGTGGCTCTACTACACGCAGTTCGGCGACGACAATCGTCTGAACAAGGTGTTCCCCGTGCTTGCCGCCTACTACAAGTGGCTCAAGCTCAACCGCACATGGCGCAACGGTACATACTGGAGTAGCGGATGGGGTACGGGCATGGATAATATGCCGCGCGTGCCCGAAGGCTACAACACTATCTATAGCAACGGTCACATGATATGGCTCGACGCCTGCCTGCAGCAGATAATGGTGGCGAACATTCTGTTGAAGATGGGCTTCTACCTTGAGCGCTGGCAGGAGATTGAGGAGTTTGAGGACGACATAAAGAATCTCTCGGCGTACATCAACAAGAATATGTGGAGCGAACGCGACGGCTTCCTCTACGACCAGTATGCCAACGACTCGCTCTCTACGACGCAGGGCATCTATGCTTACTGGGCTTTGCATACCGATGTGCTGCCCAAGCAGCGCCTCGACCGACTCGTGGAGCATCTCGACGACACCTGCAAGTTCAACCGTCCGCACCGTGTGGCATCGCTTGCTGCCGATAACCCGAAGTATAAGCCTAACGGACGCTACTGGGAAGGCGGCGTATGGCCCGGAACCAACTATATGGTTGTTTCGGGACTCGTGGAGAAGGGCTATCGCCGACTGGCTCACGACATCGTGATGAACCATTACAACAACGTGCTGAAGGTGTATAAGAAGACGGGCACGTTCTGGGAGTATTACGCTCCGGAGGATGCTGCGCCTGGCTTCATGGCTCGCAAGGACTTTGTTGGTTGGACCGGTCTGCCGCCAATCGCCGACCTTATAGAGTATATCTTCGGCATACGTGCCGACATACAGGACTCGCACGTGACGCTCGACGTGCAGCTGCTCGACGCTTACGGCATCGACCGCTATCCGCTCGGTGCCGACGGCAATATCTCGTTCAAGGTGGCTAAGCGCAGTTCTGTTAACGAGAAACCGAAAGTTACAATCAATACGAATATCCCATTCAAGCTGACGCTCATCTGGGGCGACGGCGAGAGTGTGGAGAAGGAAGTAGCCGTAGGCAACAACGCAATCTGATTGCGTTGTTGCCTGCGGTGTTGAGATGGTGATGTGTTGAGATGGTGATGTGTTGAGATGTTGAGATGTTGAGATTACCCACATATCTCAATACCTCACCATCCCATCACCACAACAACATATCTCACCATCTCACCATCTCACCACCTCACCATCCCATCACCACAACAACATATCTCACCATCTCAACACCTCACCATAACAACATAAATAATCACATGCTTACAAAAATGATATTCGCCACTCTGTTGCTCTTTGCGCTCTCAGCCCTCAACGGCTACGCGTCGGAGAAGAAGCGGGAGGCAAACTGCACCGTCGTCATTGCTGCCGACCTGCATTTCGATATGCCGCCAGAGACCGACCAGTTCCACCATGTGCTCGCCATCAATGCGCTCGGCGACCATCGTCGCATCGACGGCGTGATACTCGCCGGCGACCTCTTCGACAAGTCGAATCCGAAGATTCTCGACCTCTACCGACAGCGTTGGGAGCGCGGACCGGGCTACCGTCAGATTCACTACGACACTTATCCCACGTTCGGCAACCACGATATCTCGCCCGAGAGTGGCAGACCGGATCAGAACCGCATCGGCATGGAGTTCAATCTCCACTACCTCGACTCTACGCTGCTCGACATGAAGCAGGCTGGACGCATCTTGAACATACACCGCTCGTCGCGTTCCTACTCGTTTGACATCGGCGGCGTTCACTTCGTGTGCGGACAGCTCGCTGCCGGCGACACCACCTACTGCGAGAGCAACATGCAGTGGATTGCCGACGACCTGAAGAAGTACGCTTCCGACGGCAAGCCGGTGGTCTACGTGCAGCACTACGGCTTCGATGCGTGGGCGCTGGAGTGGTGGACGGAGGAGCAGCGCACGCAGCTCTTCGACATTCTTGAGCACTATAACCTCGCTGCGTTCTTCGTTGGTCATACCCACGCCAAATCCGTGCAGCACTATCGTGGCTACGACATCCACCAGGTAAATAACGCCTGGCGCGACGAGGACGGCAACGCCTCGTTCGACGTGCTGCAGATAAAGGGCAAGCGTGTCACGGTAGAGACTTACGAGGTGCTCGACGGTAACGGCAACTTCAAGCGGTTGTGAGATATTGAGGTGTTGAGATGTTGAGATGTTGAGGTGTTGACATTACCCCACATATCTCACCACATCACCATCTCACCACATCACCATCATAAAAAAGACGATATATGAAGATACTGTTGATAGGCGAGGCGAGCTTTCTTCACAACACACTGAAGAAAGGACTCGTCGAGCGTGGACACCGCGTCACAACCATGTCCGACGGCAATGGTTGGCACGATGCTCCGCGCGACATCGACCTGCGCCGCGACGGGCGTTGGGGCAAGCTCGGCGGCTTGCGAGTGGTGTGGCAGTTGCTGCGCCATCTGCCGCAACTGTGCGGCAACGACGTGGTGCAGATACACAACTATCAGTTTGTGCCGCTC
>OGXZ01001326.1_pt1 | contig 14159 bp, 11 predicted proteins | sample 1576431 | NCBI WGS metagenome assembly OGXZ01 (sample SAMEA3541590, study PRJEB24748) | human gut metagenome | biome: human gut; feature: human-associated habitat; material: faeces | place: China | collected 2012
TACCGGTCTTAGGCTGAGCCACGATGAGCGCACGCTGACCCTTACCGATTGGTGATCACATCCGCGCGCTCAAGCCCCGTGGCCCAGAGCTGTGGGTGCGCGTCCATAAAGCTTTGTACCATTAACACCGAGGCCGCAATAAGGAGCACACTTGGAATGGAAGAAAGCGTGGTGTAGAGGTATTGAATCACATCATCGACCCAGCCTTTGAAGTAGCCCGCTGCAATGCCTAACGTCACCGCAAAGGGGAGCGTTGCCAGCGTCGCCAGGGAGCCGATCACTAACGCGGTGCGAATGGACTGAAGGGCGGCCAAGAGCACGTCGTTGCCCACCGCATCGGTTCCCAACGGGTGACGCGCGGGCCAGATCCCTGTGGCGGCGCCCAAGAGCGCCAAAAAGAGGATGGCCGTCAAAAGGGCAGCGAGGGCGGCGGGGGAGCGGGATCGTAACGAGTTGCTTTTTGGGCCCCTGCCGGAGGCTTCGGGGGTTGCCAGAAGCGCTTCTGCGCGCTCGGGAGCAAATGCGCGAAGCGCCACGCGTAGCCCTTTGAGAAGGGAAAAGCCCAAGAGCGCACCGATTACGCCTCCAAGGAGTGCACCGCCGAGCGCTCTCATCACGAGCGTGGCTTGGCTCCAAGGGTGGCGTTCTGGCGCGTCTAACGGGTGAAAGTCACGCACTCGCACATCGTTGACGATGCGCGTACTTTTATCAAACTCACGCGTCGCTAAGGGGCGAGAGTAACTGCGCTCAGGGTGCGCGGCATCGAGCCCCCGCGTGACAGCGTAAGTGAGAAGCGATTCGGTCACGGGGGCGTAGATCGCCGTGCCATCGGCTTGGGTATAAATGAGAGGACGAAAATGGACGCTGTCAACAAGAGCGAGCAGGGTAAAAAGGGCGAGCAGCATGCCTGCGGCCGCAGCGCCCGGTTGCGTGAAGACGCGTTGCCAGCGTTGTGCTAAGCGGGGCGTTCGGCACACCCACAAGGTGTAGACGAGCCCTGCGAGCACGAGCACCAAGAGGACAAGGTCAGTGGGTAATATCACAAGATCGATCATGTCGCGTTGTCTCCCTTAACCTTGACGGCTTAACCGAATGCGCGGATCCACGATCGTGTAGACCACATCGGTGAGAATCAACCCAATGATGTAGGCGAGGGTTCCCAAAAACACCATGGCACGCACGACGGAAAAGTCTTGTGCGTTGAGCGCATCGATCGTGTAACTGCCAAGCCCCGGAATGCCAAAGAAATTTTCCATAATGAGGCTTCCCATAAAGAGCATGGGGAGCACGGCCACGGTGCTGGTGATAATGGGCAAACTCGCATTACGCAACACGTGCCCAAAAAGAATCCGCGCTTCCGAGAGACCCTTAGCACGCGCGGTGCGAACGTAATCTTTGTGAAGTTCTTCCAAAAAGAGCGCGCGGTAAAGGAGCGTGTCACTGCCTAAGCGCGAGAAAACCCCAATCACAATGGGGAGTAATAGAAACGGAATGCTCCCCCAGCCCGAATCCCAACCGCTCACGGGCACGAGTCGCATCACTTTGGCAAATAGCCACTGTCCGGCAATGATGTAAAAGAGCCCCGAAATACTCATCAAGACGACCGCTAATCCCACGGCAGCGCCTTCGAGCCGGGTGCGCCGAAAAAGCACCACCAGTAACGACCACGACACCATCACTATGACCCCTAAAACAAAGGTTGGGAGCGCCAAAAGAAGCGATGGGACCATGCGTGTGGTGATTTCGTGATTGATATTGCGTCCGTTGTCCGAGAGCCCAAAGTCGAGCGTTAAAAGCGGGACGCTCCGCTGCCAGAAAAGCGTTTGCGTTATGGTTGCTGCGCCCCGTTCGGCCGTGTTGATAAAAAGGGGCAAATCGTAGCCGTGCGCGGTTTTCCACGCGGCAATGGCCTCCGGGGTGACGCGTTTGCCTCCGATCTGTAGACGCGCCATGTCGTCGGGGGTGTTGACCGCAAAAAAGAGCAAAAACGTGAGCACATTGACGCCCAACAAAATCAAGAGCCCGTAGAGCAAACGACGAATCAAATAGCGAATCATAAGCGGTGCTCCTTCTGGGTTGGCGTGTTGGGCTGCGTGCGCAGTGTGCGTTGATCGCGTTGACGCCAAACGCGTCGCGCGTAGAAGAGGAGTCCCAAAAGCACCAGAGCGATGAGCGCTAAGGGCCAACGCTCGGGCGCGTTCCACGCGGTGATCTGCTTGACGCGAAGCGCAGCGTCAACATCAAAGTACTGTAAGCTGTTGCGAATCATGCCGCTGGGCTTAGCGTTTTTAACCCAGGCGTGAAAGGCGGCAATGTCGGTAGGAAAGTACCCAAAAAGGACCGGCGCGTCCTCTTGGAGCTGTCGGGTCATTTTGTCGACGAGCGCTTGCTTTTGGGGACCGTCGTCGAGAAATTGCAGGGTGGCAAAATCCCGATCAAAGACGTCCGACTGGTAGTTGGTGTCGTTGCTTCCGCCATAGGTGACTTTGCCTTGGGGGCCGTAAAAGAGAAAGAGAAAGTTTTCCGCGTCGGGGTAGTCTGCACTCCAACCCGCTAAGAAAATCTGCACGGCGCCTCGCCGGAGTTTATCTTGAAAGCGATTGAAGTCCGTGGCGCGCACTTCGAGCTGAATGCCGAGTTTGGCAAATTGGCGCTGAAACCACTCGATCACGGATTTGCTGCCTTGTGAGGCGCTTTGAAAATCAAAGTTGAGCACCAGCGGCTCCCCCGTCTTTTCGTTGAGCCCGTTGGGGTAACCGGCTTGTGCCATTAACGCTTGGGCGTCTGAGATCGGTCGACGACGAATCTCGCCCGTCGGTGTGCGTTGGTAGACGATGGGGTTAAACGCTTCGGGGCCGTCCGCGCGATAGCCAAATAGCCCTGGGGGCACAATGCCGTGCGCTGCCACGCCCAAGTCTTTTTGGAAAATCGCAATAAACTCTTCCCAATCAACCGCAATGGAAATCGCTTGTCGAAGCGCGCGAGCACGTGCTTGTTGCTCGGGCGAGCCCGTCCCGCCCAAGACGGGGTCTTGCCAGTTAAATCCCAAGAAACTCACCGTGGGCTCAACCGAGCGAGGTAATTTCAAGTCTTTTTCTCGATAAAGCGCTGCTTTTTCGGGGCTGTCGCTCATTGCGACGGAAAACCCGCCACCCATGTCGACACGGTCGATTAAGGGGGAGTCGTAGTAGCCCTGTAAGAATTTGCTCTGAAGGGGCACTCCTTCTTTTTCAATATCAAAGACGATTTTCTCAACGCGTGGCAAGGGTTGCCCACAGGCGTCAAGCCACCCTGCGGCGGCGTCCCCGGGTTCGCCCTCGCAAGGATAGGTTTCGCCACGAAAGAGGGGGTTTCGCACCATCACGTGTTGACGGTTTTCAAGAAACGTCTCCATCATGAAGGCTCCTGTGCCCACGGGCCAGGTATTGAGCGTGAAGTTGTTTTCAGCAAAGCCAGGTTGCGCGTAAAAGCGATCGGCTTCGATGGGCACGGGCGCTAAAAAGCCCATGGTGAGCCAGTAGTTAAATTGCGGGTACTTCCCCTTGACGTGAAAGCGCACGGTGTAGCGATCGAGCGCTTCAACGCTTTTAAAGGGCACGCGATTGAGGTCGAAATAGGGTTGGACTTGACCCGATTTTCGATCCGCGTCGTCCAGCGCTCTGAGCGCCTCGGTGTATTCTCTCAACCCCACCAAATGCTCCTCAAATAGACTCAAAATGGGGCTGACCACACGCGGGGAAGCAAGACGCTTGGCTCCATAGACGTAATCCTCGGCCGTGAGCTCACGCGTATCGTGACGCTCAAAATCCTGTGGGCGAAACTTTTGCCGTGCCACACTTAAGGGGAGATCACCGTACGTGAGGGTGCCGTCCGCGTTTTTCACAAACGCGGGGTGGGGCGCAAAGTAAATGCCTGGGCGAATCGTGATGTCATAGAGCGACTCGGCAATGGCCTCGGGCGGGGCATCCTCGGGGAGCACACGCCCCTCTCGGTCAAGGTAGGTGGGTTTCACGACTTTGGTGGCGGTACGGGGAATGACCGTGTAGGGGCGCTTTAAATAGTGGTATTGGTAGAGCGGCTCGTAGATCGCGAGCACATAGGTGGACTCGTCCTGGACGTAGCTGCGCTGCGGGTCGAGCGTTTTGGGGCTGCGCGACGAAAACGCCGAAAAAAGCGTACGTGAGGCATACTCGGCTTCGCTTTTGGGGGCGTTGAGAGGCCAGGCCGAGACGGATGGGACACTTCCCAGGAGAGTAAGCACGAAGAGTGCACTGACGCCTGCGCCACCCAGGCGGGCCAGGACGGATCTCATTAAAGAATACGTCACCTCGTCTCTCCTTTACGTGCACTGAGGATAGGAATCGTTTGTTCCCATTATACCTAGAGCGATTTGGTGGGCAGTACTTCGTGAGGCGCTTTCCCGAGCAGATGGCTTTTTGCCTGCTAAATGATGTTCAATCGATTTACGTCAAAGATTAAGGGGGATTTTTACGTTATTAATGTTAACCCTATACCCCAGAGTGAGTATAAAATAGATCCATTGAGTGAATTTTTTGAGCAAGCTGTCATCAAAACGATTATGCTCTCTCGAGATAGGTCAAAGGAGAGAGGTTGAGCGCGAGCCCACGGAGTCGATTCGGGTTTCGCCCGATCGCATGATCCTCACGACCATCACCCAAAATGATTTAAAACGGTTTTGCGCCACTTGTGCGTACTCCCATCAGGATCAAACATCTGGGATCGCTCAAGGGGGCAAAAACAGTAAACACGATTTTTTTCTGCTTTTTGGAGTCAATGCAATGAAAAAAATGCTCTTGGCTGTGGCCATGACAACCATGTTTGGTTCCGCCTTTGCGGCTGAAGATGTGACGACCGATATCGCCGTGATCGGTGCGGGTGGCGCGGGCCTTTCTGCCGCGGTTGAAGCGACCAACTTGGGCGCTAAAGTGATCGTGGTGGAAAAGATGGCTTTCGCGGGTGGTAACACGATTCGTGCCGCGGGCGGTTTGAATGCGCCGGCGACCTCGTTGCAACAAGCGAAGGGCATTTTTGATACGCCCGAAATCGCTTTCTATGACACGATGAAGGGTGGTCATTGGAAGAACGACCCCGCTCTTGTTCGCACCTTGGTGAACAACGCGGCCGGTTCCGTGGAATGGCTCTTGGCCTTGGGTGGCGACTTCCGTGACGTCGGCTTGATGGCTGGCGCTTCGCAGCCCCGTACGCACCGCCCAACAGGTGGCGCTTTGGTGGGCCCGGAAGTGATTCGCACGCTCTGGAACGCAGCGAAAGCACGTCACATCGATGTTCGCACGAACACCGATGCGACCGAAATCTTGAAGGATAAAGACGGCCGTGTGGTCGGTATTAAAGTGACGAGCAAGAAAGACGGCACCTACACGATTCACGCTAAAGCGGTGGTGGACGCCGCGGGCGGCTTTGGTGCCAACAACAAGCTCGTCTCCAAGTACGTGCCCCGCCTGAAGGGCTTTGCCACGACGAACCATCCGGGTGCTCAGGGCGAAGGCTTGCTCTTGGCGCAGAAGGCCGGTGCGAACTTGATCGACATGACCGAAATTCAGACACACCCGACCGTGGTGCCGGGCGTGGGCGAAATGATCACGGAAGCCGTGCGTGGTAATGGCGCTATTTTGGTGAACAAGGACGGCAAGCGCTTTTTCAACGAACTCGATACGCGTGACGCAGTTTCCGCGGCGATTTTGAAGCAGAAGGACGGCGTGGCTTACCTCTTCTTTGACTCCGACATGCAGAAGTCCTTGAAGGCCACCAACAAGTACATCGAACAGAGCTACACCGTCTCTGGCGCCACGATGGACGAAATCGCGGGCAAGATGGGTGTGGACGCTGCCACGCTTAAGGCCACGCTCGCGGCATACAAAGAAGGCAAGGCTAAGAACAAGGATGCCTTTGGCCGTGCGAACATGCCTCGCGACTTGGATAAGGGCCCGTTCTACGCGATTCTCGTGACGCCGGCTGTGCACCACACGATGGGTGGTATCAAGATCGACCCGAAGACCCAGGTTTACTCCACCACGGGTCAGGTTATCCCGGGTCTGTTCGCTGCGGGTGAAGTCACGGGCGGCGTACACGGTGGCAACCGCTTGGGTGGTAACGCTCAGGCCGACATCGTGACCTTTGGTCGTATCGCCGGTCAGCAGTCTTACATTTACGCCAAGAAGCTTGAAGCGAGCCAGAAGGCCGCAAAGTAACACGGCTGAACGTTAAGAAAGCATAACGCTGGCACTCGAGCCACGCTCGAGTGCCAACCACGCTCACAAGGCCTCGTCCTCTCTTTGGAGTCGGCGGGGCTTTTTCTTTGATCGATTTTTTCTTTGATCGATACCGCAAGAGGGGATTTTTTCGAGATCGACAAATCGCTATCTTTTTGCTAACACTGTTTCCAACAACACCACGCAAGCCTAGGATCGCCTCAAAAGAGGCCAGAAACGCTCACTCCGCGGGGTCTCCTTTTTTGGGGCTCGCGCTGTTATGTTCCTGATGCGAACGTTGCCAGCACCAGTCATTCTCATCTCATCTCAGATCTTCATACGCCTCAGGCGTCGCTTCCGTCGAGGAGGAAAGACAGTCATCCTCACCGCCACTTTTTGGGCCTCTGAATTGACGAAAGTCGACCAGTATATCGTAAAACTTGAAAGCAAAAGTAAAATACTATTAAATATAAAATTAATTACGGCTCTCTAACAAGGGGAAAATCATATTAAGGTTAACCCTTCATGGTTAACCTGATAGCGAATTTACGCAAAGCTCGGTAGTATGGGTAGGAAAAGACAAGAGGAGGTGCCAGACGTGTTGGCACCTTTTCCTTATTCACACTACTGAGCGTTTTTAGGACCAAGAAACGAGTATGTCTAAGATACCTCTACCCGAGCGAGAAGATTACGAGCGACTTCTCGACCAAGAGGCTTCGCAGTTCCCCCGGGCAACTCGTGAAGCCGTAGCTCGATTGCTGGACTCGTCCCTGCCCGAACAAGTGCAATGGGTAGCCAAAGAAAATAGGGCGTTCCCAGAGGATTTGATGGCGTTGGGGGAGGACACGCCCCAGGTTTTGGTTTACGAAGGCGAACTCTCGCTACTCAACCGTCAAGTCCGGCTAGTGATTGCTGGCTCGCGTCACGCGCCCGAAGAGCGTGTTGTGATGACACGCGAACTTGCCAAAACACTCGCTTTGCATGGCATTGGACTGATTTCAGGCCTGGTGAGCAATATCGACGATGCAACCCACGAAGGCGCCATGGCTGCGCGCGCCGATGGCGGGTCGGGCTCCACGGCGATTGTGAGCCTACCCTTTGGGGCACCTTGGCCTCGAGGGCGTCACGAGTTTGCCAATCGCGTGGCCGAAGACGGTGGCTTGATCATCTCGCTTGCACCTCAGGTGCGTGGCTTATCCATGAACGAAAACGAGCGTTTGGATGCGCTCAACTATCGGCAACGGTTTATTTCCGCCATTGGTACGGCGGCGCTGGTGATGTACACCACGTCGAACGGCAATACCGAAAAAATCATTCGGGAGATGATTGCCCTGGAGCGCCCTGTGCTCTTGTGGCACGAGGTGGTCAATGAGCAACCGACTTTTTGCGAAGATCTCATCGCAAAAGCACACGTCGATCGCACAGGGCGTGCCCTGGTGCAGGTCGTCCATGGTGTGGACGAGATCGAAGAGGCGATTTCTGCGTGGCGTAGTGTTTGGTGGCTCTAGTGAGAGGGTGAGCGGTGGGCGACACAGTGCACCAAGAAAAAATGCTCTGCACTCGAAAAGTTGAGCTAAATCCTAAGAAAACGGGCATTTATTGGGTTGTCTCGGTCCGTTTAACGTTGCCCTTTCAACAGGGAAAATCCCTAGAGACACTCCGGATAAGGAGTGTTAGTATCTTCAGTACAGGCTTAGTGGCTTGAGCTCCTCGATACGATTTTTCACCTCCCATTCGTCCGAGTGATGTTCGCTACTGAGCCTGTTTTCGTTTGGCCGCTTTGCGCCTTAGTCGTGCCGCATGAGTTCGCGCCGCATCAGTTTGTGCTCATCGGTTTATCTGAGGGGTGGATTGCTACTTTTCCTCTCGCCGTGAAAACCACGCTTGCACGGGACCACGCGGGAAGCACGAGTAGGCGCCCGCGCTGTGCCACGTTTGCTCTTGCCCAGCGCGGCACACGATGGAGGAACCATCCCAATAGGCGTTGTCGACCTGTGCCGCCACGACTTCTGCGAGCGCAATGCCACGAGTGGCAAAGAGCTCACGGTCGATCAAGCGGCATTCGAGGTAGCCCAAGGCGCCGTCGACTAAGGAGAGGTTTACAACTTGGGCAGGGCGCTTTTGAAGGCCGGCCCAAGCAAATTTGTCCTCACACTCGGGCGACAAATCGCGCAGATGTTTCATCCCTGCTTTAAGGAGTCCATCTTTGAGGGTGTCGCCCGGAATTGAGAGCCCAAATTCCCCGCTCGAGAGCACGTTCGCTGTGGTGTCGTGATGCGCTTCAAGGACGATGAGCACTTGGCTTGGTGCCATCTGATAGACCGTGTTCCAAGCGTTGGTCATGACGTTGTCACGGCCTTGGGCGTTGCGAGAGCTCACCAGCACGGTGGGCCCGCCGGTGAGAAGCGCATAGGCTTTGTCGAGTGCAATGTCGATATACATAGCGAAAGGGCAAAATAAAAATCGTCGGTAAAGAAAGCCCGAGTGAGTCGTTCTGCTTTACTCACTCGGGTCGAGTCGGTGTCACGTGCTCTGCCTGCGTGGGTGAGCGAAGTGACTCATTAAAGATTACGTTCGATAAACGCTTTGAGTTCAGATGGGGTGCGCACTTCGACAATGCGATCCACTTCTTTACCGTCTTTGACGGCGACCATGGTCGGAATATTCACGACGTGGAACATCTCGACGATGTCGGGATTCTTTTCTGAGTCCGCTGCACCAAAGCCCGCTTGGTCTTTGTAGGTGTTCGCAAACTGGGCAAAGAACGGCGCTGCACGACGGCAGTCAGGGCACCATTCGGCACCCACGGCTAAGAAAAAGACCTTGGGCGAATCGAGCACGTCGGCCTTGAGGGTTTCGTCGGTAATGACTTTGATCGGTAACATGGTTTTCTCCTTTGGTAAAGAGGCGACTGGGTGCAGACAAGCGCAACGTCGAAAACTCCAAAAAAGCGTTTTAGACCGTTTTCAAAGGGTTTTCAAGAGGCCACGCGTCACACGAAAGTCCGAGTGGGCAAGTGAGTCGATGCTCACACAACCAGGCAAGCCTGATAGCGCTCGCTGCTGAGCGGGTGTTTCGCTACGTTGGGTATCTTGAGCGAAAACCTGCGCTCGGGTCAAGTCTGAGAGACGGTGAATGACCTCATCGGGCATGGCTCGTCTCTGGGATTTGTCCTGCGGTTCGTGGGTCCATGTTGTTTCCCTCAAGATGGACCCCTCACTTGCTGCACTCTGTGGAGTTCAATAATGAAATTGCAGAAAGTGTACCATATTCCTGAGTATTTTTGTAAGGTATAACAGGCATGAGGGACAGAAATTGTTCTCAAAATGTTAATGCGCTCCTCATAAGACTGAATCGCTCTCGAGGGTGGCACATCGGCGAGCGTGTGCGGTGACGCGGGCGCAAACCGTTAAATTGCCCAAACCCAAAAAGGGCACAACCCCAAAAACAAATACGCCAAAGCCGAGCGCTGGCCACCGGAGGTGACCGACGTTCGGCTTTGAAAGCGACACCCTGACGAGAGGGGAAGTGTTAAGACGGGCTGGGACCGAAATTAGGCCTGTGTCTTTTTGGTCTTAGCCTTGGCGCTCTTCATCGCCTTGGTGACTTTTTTCTGAGCCTTTTTTGCCGTCGCTTTGGCTTTCGTCGCACGCTTTTGAGCATGCGCCTTTTGGGCTTTCACGGACGATTTAGCCGTGGACTTGACCGCTTTAGCGGGTTCAGCTATGTCATTAACAGCCTCTTTTGCCTGATCGTCTACGCTTTGCGTGACGGCCGCTGGCGCACCGTTGAGGTCCGTTGCGGCTTGGGAGAGCGAAATGTCGCTTGCATGGACCAAGAGAGAAGCCGACATCAAGGCGGCTAACGCTACGATTTTTTTCATGTTAGGACTAAGCCTTTATATAGAAAAAGATGATATGCAGTGAGCTAACGGTTGCGCAGGTTGATGGCGAAAACAGCCGCTTAACCCGTTTGCGAAGCCCACAGAACATGGCGATCAGAATGAAAAGAGGCGAGCTCAAAGTGAGTGCCTTTTTTCCCCAACCCCATCGCTTCAAAGGCTCCTTCGAAAATACGGCCTTGAAGTGGTGAGCATCGTAGCAGTCAGATCGCACAAAAGACGTTTCTAATCGTTGCTGTTGTGACGAGACAAATCCGCTCTCTCGTAGTGGATTCGAAGAGAATCACGACTTGATCGAGGCGATTTAAGATAAGAAATTTGCGAGACTAGGAAAATGGGTATTTTGGGCTCGCGCAGCACTCAAAAGAGGCGTCCAAAAAGATCCCATTTATAGGTGATTAACGTGTGACGTCCTACTGCGTGTTGGAGCCACCTCGCTTCCATGGTGGAGATGCAGGAGTCAGTCGCGAGGATTTTAGACCATCAGGATTAAGTCTTCTGCCTCGACGAGGCGAGACTTTTTCGTAGCAACTCGAGCGTCACTGCTTCAAAAGGTGACCGTAAGACGATCCTTGAAACCGTTTCTCGCTGAGTCCAAAAGCACTCGCGGTGACGGAAAAGTGGGTGGTTAGGCCTCATGGGCTAAGAGGTCAAAGAGGAAAACTGTTAGAATGGAGCGTCCGAAATTTCGAGGGCACGTTCGTTGAAAAAAAGCCCTCGCCTAGGGTAAGATTAAAAACCCTAGACACAAAAAGTTGTGTAAATGTTCGCTATTTACCCCCATATCCTGTTGTCGTTAGAAGGCGCTTGTGCCTCCGAAAACGGTCGATGGGGGCCTTTTCATTTTTGACCGAGGAAACCTGAATGTCCGTGCAAATCGACTACAGCCGCGACCAGCTTTTTGACGAATTGGGCCTGATGCGCCTTCGTGAAAGCTACATGCGCTCTGATGAAAAAAGCCCGCAAGAGCGTTTGAAATTTGTGGCTGAGACGTTTGCGTCCAATCCAGAACATGCGCAACGTATCTACGACTACGCAAGTCGCCATTGGCTTAGTTTTGCTACGCCGATTTTGGCGTTTGGGCGCACCAAAAAAGGCTTACCCGTTTCGTGCTTTCTCTCGTACATGGAAGACTCCGCCGAGGGCTTGGTGAATACCCTCTCGGAAGTCAACTGGTTGTCGATGCTGGGTGGTGGCGTCGGTATTCACGTTGAAATCCGTTCCGCCGACGAAAAGTCCGTGGGCGTGATGCCACACTTGAAGGTCTATGACGCGGCGTGCTTGGCGTACCGCCAAGGCTCAACCCGTCGTGGCTCTTACGCGGCGTTCCTTTCGATCGACCATCCGGACATCATCCCGTTTATCGAAATGCGTAAACCCACGGGCGACCAAAACATGAAGGCGCTCAATTTGCATCACGGCGTAAACATCACGGACGCGTTCATGAAAAAGATCGAAGCGTCCATGCGTGATGCGGATGCCGACGACAGCTGGGAGTTGAAGCACCCCACCACGGGCGAAGTGGTGGACGTGGTGAGCGCACGTGACTTGTGGCAACGCATTCTCGAGATGCGTATGCACACGGGTGAACCCTTCTTGGTCTTTACCGATACGGCCAACCGTGCCCTGCCGAGCTGGCTCAAAGACAAAGGGCTCAAGATCCACGGCTCGAACTTGTGTACGGAAATTTTCCTTCCTACCTCAAACGAACGTACGGCCGTCTGTTGCCTCTCCTCGCTCAACCTGGAGTACTACGATCAGTGGCGTCATTCGCCACAGTTTATTGAGGACGCTCTCGAATTTTTGGATAATGTCCTGCAGTACTTCATCGACCATGCGCCGGATTCGATCGCGCGTGCGCGCTTCTCTGCCATGCGTGAGCGTAGTGTGGGCTTGGGCGCCTTGGGGTTCCATGCCTATTTGCAGAAAAACCGCATTCCGTTTGAGAGCGTGATGGCCAAGGTGACCAACATGGCGATCTTCCGCCATATCCGTCAGGCCTGTGAAGAAGCTGACCGTAAGCTCTGCGAACGCCGTGGGGCCTGCCCCGATGCGGCCGCCTCGGGCGTGCGCCGTCGCTTCTCGCACTGGATGAGCGTGGCGCCCAATGCCTCCTCATCGCTCATTATGGGGGGTACGAGCCCCTCGATTGAACCCTATCGTGCCAACATCTATCGTCAGGACACGATCTCGGGCGCTTACATTATGAAGAACCGCTTCTTGAAGGCGGAAATGGCGCGCTTGGGGCTCGATACCGATGAGTTCTGGGCGGATATCATTGCGCACGACGGCTCGATTCAGCACCGCGAAGACATCCCTGAAAATATCCGTAAGGTCTACAAGACCGCCATTGAGATCGACCAGCGTTGGATCATTGAAATGGCCGCGGACCGTCAGCAATTTATCGATCAGGGCCAGAGCGTGAACCTCTTCTTTGCGCCGGACGTCTCGATTGGGTACTTGCATGCGTGCCACTTCATGGCCTGGAAGCGTGGTTTGAAGAGCCTCTACTACTGCCGCTCCGACAAACTGCGTAAGGCCGATCGCGTGGGCGTGCAGGTGGAGCGTAAGCGCATTGAAGACGAAATCAACATGACGAGTGTCGCTGACGACACCACGTGCTTGGCCTGCGAGGGCTAGCCAAAGACGCTCGAGACCCAAGCGAAGAAAGGAGGGCGTTGCCCCCTTGTCGCCCTGTCCGTCTCGAGCCAACACACGATTTGTTTTTGCTTTTTTTAGAGTTTTCTTGACCACCCTGTCGAAGGAGGCTCTATCGAACGTATTTCCGATAGGTGAACCGCAATGAGCGAAAAGGAAGAGTTAGGCCTTTTAGGGTCACGGAGTTATTACAAACCCTTTAGTTATCCTTGGGCCTATGAGGCTTTTATGGAAAGCGAGCAGATGCACTGGCTATGGACCGAAGTGCCGATGCTCGAAGACGTGAAGGACTACAACACGAAGTTAACGGAGAGCGAAAAAGACTTCTTGACGAAGATTTTGCGCTTTTTCACCCAGGGCGACATTGACGTCTCGGGCGCTTACGTGAACAACTATCTTCCGCGCTTTCATCACCCGGAAATTCGTATGATGCTATCGAGCTTCGCGGGTCGCGAAGCGGTGCACATTGCGGCGTACTCGCACTTGATCGAAACGCTGGGGCTACCCGAGTCGATTTATAACGAATTTTTGCAGTACGAAGCCATGGCCGCTAAGCACCACTTCTTTAACGAAGTGAGTGAAAAGGACACGGAGCTCGCGGCACAGATCGCGGCGTTTTCGGCCTTCACCGAAGGGATGCAGCTCTTTTCGTCCTTTGTGATGCTCCTCAACTTCACCCGTAACGGTACGATGAAGGGCATGGGGCAGATCATCTCCTGGTCGATCGCTGACGAGACGCTTCACACCGAATCGATGACGAAGCTCTTTCGCGAGTACATCAAAGAGCACCCCGAGCTTTGGACGGATGAATTAAAGAAGCGCATCTACACGATCGCGGAAATCATGGTGGACTTGGAAGACAAGTTCATCGACTTGGCTTTTGGCGTTTCGGAAATGAAGCGCTTAACGCGCGGTGAAGTGCGCGACTACATCCGCTACATCGCTGACCGTCGTCTTTTGGGGCTCGGCATGAAAGCGATTTTCGGTGTCAAGAAAAACCCGCTACCGTGGGTTGACGCCATGCTTGGGGTGACGCACACCAACTTCTTTGAAAATCGCGCCACGGACTATGCCAAGGGTGCGCTCTCGGGCGACTGGGGTGACGTTTGGGGTCAAGCCAAACCCACCCAGGCCAATAGCGAACAGCTCGACGCGATGAAAGATCAAGAGTTGCCACTCGAATAAGGTGGTCGTCAAAAATAAAAAAAAAACGACGTTGCCCTCGCGACGAAAGGCGAGAGCAACAAACGAACCTCGTTTGCTCGCACTCAAGAGTAAACGAGGTTTTTTTCCCTCAGGGTAATCAGCTAGTTTCAAAATTGTTGGTCAAAGTTGCCACCTCCCAGCGAAAGCAATCCGAATTCCTGCTG
>OGXZ01001331.1_pt1 | contig 14125 bp, 7 predicted proteins | sample 1576431 | NCBI WGS metagenome assembly OGXZ01 (sample SAMEA3541590, study PRJEB24748) | human gut metagenome | biome: human gut; feature: human-associated habitat; material: faeces | place: China | collected 2012
GGTACAACACTATATGTATATGCGGCAGCTCTTCGGTTGAGAATTAACGCGCGATTTTATTTTAGCCCGGCAAGTCTCCGGTTTTGCCGCGACGCAGAACGAAGCGAGCCGCTCAAAACCGTAATAAACAAAGTCCGCAAAATGCAAAAGTGCCGCAAACACGAGGTCTGCGACACTTTTTTACACCATATTCAAATATCACTTTTTAGCCTGCTTTGAGTACTTCTTGAGATATATAAATCTCATAAGTCTTGTCTCAATGGGGTTTATGGGCTTGCCTGCCTCAAACAGTCTTGCGCCGACTGCGGTCTTGCAGCCCTTATCCATTACCATTTCAACCGCTGTGGCATCATATTCGCTGCCCGATACGCAAAGCGCACCGTTGTTGTTAAGAAGAACGCCGTTTCTTCCCTTAAGAGCCTTTACGACCTTCTTCGCGGTCTTTTTTGTGCTGTTGGGATTAAATGTTACCGAGCGAACGGTTGCGCCGACAAGCTGTGCAAAATCGTCAAGAAGCGGCTTCATTGTTTTGCCCGACTTAGACATTGCGACTTCCGCCGGTGTTTTGGTGTGCATAATGAAGTTTACGTCCTTGCGCTTTTTATAGATGGCTCTGTGCATTTCAGCCGAAGCCGGATAATCATTGCCTGCTACAAGCTCACCCGTTTTAATGTCTATTCTGACTATCGAGCCGTCGCCGTCTACGGCACTTATATTAAACACGCTGCCGTCACGTTCGCTGTTGCACGGCTCAAATACCGGAGCTTCCTTGGCACTCGAGTCAAAGAGCGAGCCGATATACTCGGCTACGTCGCCGAGGGTCTCGGCTACCTTACCGGTGATGAGACGGTATCTGTTTTTAACGGTAGTTTCGCAGATCTTTTCGAGCTCTGCCGCCACCTTAAACGCCTCGTCGTAATCCTTACCCATGCAAAGAGCACCGTGGTGAGCCATAATTACGGCCTTGGAGTCCGAACGCTTTATAGCCTCGACAACGCCCTTGCGAAGCTTGCCGGTTCCGGGAAGTCCGTATGCCGCAATCGGTACATTATCGCCGACTATTTCGGCCGACGCGGGTTCAACCTCGTTTATATCCATACCGAGCGCACTTATGACGGACGCCTGCATCTGATGCGTGTGAATTACGAAATTAACCTCGGGGCGAAGACGATATGCCTCGGCATGAATGCCCTTTTCGGAGGACGGCTTAATGTCACCCTCATAGCTGCAATCGTCGATATTAACAACTACTATTTCGTCGGGAGTAAGAGTTTCATAGGGACGTCCGCTCGGAGTAATAACGAATTTCTTATCGTCTACTCTGCAAGAAATATTACCCCATGTTCTCGCGATAAGGCCGTATTCAACAACCTCTATACCGGCTTTAATGACGAGCTGTTTTGCTTCCATTATATCCATTGTATTCACCTCTTCGTTATTTATAACAAAGCGGGACAGACGGAAAACCCGTCCGCCCCGTTTTCTTGGGATTAAATTCAGTCAGCCTTAACAGCGACGTTTTCAAATACTCTGTCGAAGCAAGCAAGAGCCTGGTCGATCATCTTAGGAGTATAAGCGGCTGAAGTATAAAGACGGCTGCCTGCGAGAGTTACAAGACCCTCTGCCATATAAGCTGCGCCCATATGCTCCATTTCCTTCTGTCTTACGCCGGTCTCGCCGAGAATTGCCGGGATTTCCCACGGTTTCTTCCAGTTGATCTGATAGTGCATTGTGCCGACTGTCTCAAGGTGGCAGATAGAGCCGGTGTTCCAAACTACGAAGGGAAGACCGTGCTTCTTAACGAGCTCTTTAAGACCCGCACAAATTCTGTCGCCCATCTGACCTGCCTTCTGGCAAGCGTTGGTTCTTTCGATTTCTTCAAGAGTGAAGTAACCTGCGCAGCATGAAAGCGGGTTAGCGGTCATTGTGCCGCCGACAAGAGCCTTGTGGATCTTCTTACCGCTCGAATCAAGGCCTGCACCGAGATACTTCATGTACTCTCTCTTACCGCCGATGCCGCCTGCACCCGGATAACCGCCTGCAATAACTTTACCGAATATGGTAAGGTCGGGCGATACGCCGAAGTAACCTTGAGCACCTGCCATACCGATACGGAAGCCTGTAACAACCTCATCGAACACGAGAAGTGCGCCGTATTTGCGGCAAAGACGCTCAACGCCCTTAACATATTCAACGGTGATGGGGGTAGTACCGCTCTCGGGGCCTACCGGCTCCATATAAACGGCTGCTGTGCCGCCGCGGAACTGGTTGAGTCTGAGCTTTCTCTCAAGCTCGTCAAGATCGTTCGGAGTAGTCTCCTGAATGAACATGAAGCAGTTGAGCGGAACACCGTGAGCCTGTGTGAACTTGGTGCCGTTTACGCGGATACCGTAAGCCATCTGATCTGACCAGCCGTGGTAAGCGCCGCCCATCTTTATGATGTTCTTATGCTTTGTAGCAAGTCTCGCGATACGAGCCGCACCCATGCAAGCCTCGGTGCCCGAGCCCATCATACGGAACATATCAACGGTTTCAATGCTGTCGGAAATCTTTTTGGCGAGCTTGTACTCAAACTCGTGGAAAAGTCCGGTTGAGGGACCGCAAGTATTAAGGAGGTCAATAACCTGCTCACGAACAGCTTTCGGGTTGGAGCCGAGAACAGTCGGACCGCCTGCCTGAAGGAAGTCAAAATACTTGTTGCCGTCAATGTCATAGAGATATGCACCCTCTGCCTTTGTGAAAACAAGCGGGAAGGGATAGTTGAAAGCAAGGTTATGCTGAACGCCGCCGGGGATTATCTGGCGAGCTTCCTCAATCTGTGCTTTTGATTTGAGGCACTTTTTGTTGTAATACTCATCCTCGTATTTTTTAAGAGCCTCCGGCTTGATGGTGTAAATCGGCTTTTTAATAAGCTCATCAAGCTCTTTGTTGACTGCAACAGCGTCATTGTACTCCGAAATTGCAAATCTTGTGTCCATATCGTGACCTCCGTTTAATAAAATTAACGAAACGGTGCTGCGCAAAAGCGGCGCACCATAGATAACCACGTGTAGTGAATTACCGTTCACTTGTAATTATAGCACAAAAAAGACTCTTGTCAACGCAAAAATACGACGCGGCAAACAAATCGAACTCAAAATTACGGACGTTTAGATGTTTTTTAACTATTATTTGAATTTATTAAACTAAACAGCCGCGAAATTGAAAAAATGACGAATACATCTGTGGGGTGTAAATGAGCAACTACACAATATATTGATGGTTACTCCGTCAAAATAAATAATCGATGTGTTAATTATTCGTCAATCTGCCGAAATTTCGAAATCGCGGCAAAAATCGCGGATTTTTTGCATAAATGTCTCTTTCGGCTGCCGAATTTACATTGCAGCCGCTTTCAGGCTACATCAAATAGGGTGATTCCCCACAGTGTGGGGAAATGTCAAAAGGCACCCTTGTAAAGGGTGATTCCCCACGGTGTGGGGAAATGTCACGTAGTGACAAAGGGGACGGGCTCCCGTCAGGAGCTGGACGCGAGTCCACGAGCGGACTGAGGGATTAAAAAGTAATTTGCTTTCTATTTAAATTCCATATAACTCCGCAGAATCCCTCCGGCTTGCCTTCGGCAACCCACCTCCCTTTTCAAGGGAGGCAAAAAGCTTCCAAACTGCTTTGGCGAGGCTTGCTCTCTGCAAGGGAGGCTGAAAAGTAAAAAGACGAAAACGGAAGTGGAAAACGAATAGTGAAAAGGGCGGGCAGGGGTGTGTGGAAAGCTCCTCATATGACACACAAAAAAAGCATAGGCATACAGCACCTAAATTAAGTACAAAAACAGAATAGGCACACGATATCAGAATGGGGTACAGAAACGGAATTGTGCACAAAATGCAAAACAGGGCACAAAAAAACAGAGCAAGGCGAACCTTGCTCTGCTTATGATTGTTAATAAATCGGATCGATTGCTACGTGAGCGTCAGATCTCAACCCAACCCGAGTCGCCGCCCTCTACGGGGCCGGTGCCTATGGAGATTGTGATGATATCATCAAGCTCGTATGCAGAAACATCGAAATCCGGTGTTTGATAAACCTGTTTCATTGAGATTTAATCTCCTTTCAAGATATAATAATAAAATTTAATGTCGGAACGGAATATTCAGTTTTGAACAGCCGAACCGATAGTAAAGTTTCGCTGTGGTTTCTTGGTAAAATTCAATTACTGAGCTTTCCAAGCAGCAACAGCAGCATCATATCCTGAAGCAACTTTAGCAGTTACAGCTGCGGAATACCAAACGTAATGATCGGCAGTACCGTCATTGTAGCATACGTAAGCAATGCAGTCAATATCAGTTGCCTGAGAAGCATGAGAGATATTCTTGACAATTGCGCCGAAGTATGCATCGGAAGAAGCGTTTGCCTGACTTACATAGTCGGTAGAAGCAGCCTTCCAAGCTGACGGAAGTGCGGTGCCTTTTTCAACTGCTGCCTTAGCATCAGCTGCATCGGCAGCGCCTGTGTTGGCAGCAATGAAGCCAACGCTCTTAATTTTATTGCCGTTTGAGTTCATAGCAGCGAAGTCAGCAGCTGTGATAACCGAAGTAAGTCTGAACTGGAAGAGATCATCCGGAGCAGTTGTCTTATCGCCTGTGAACTTAACCTGAGTCTTATACTTAGCTACAGCATAAGACGGAGCTGACGGCATGTTAGCCATAATGTTAGCTCTTGTAGTATCAATGCTTGCCTGAGGAACATAAGTAGCTACAGTAGAACCTGTTGTCTGCTTAATGTACTGAGCCTTTGAACCACTTGCATCGGAAATCAATATGTTTTTGTTACCAGCAGCAAGAGCAGCTGCATCACCGGTAACATTGAAAACGATGCTAAACTGAACAACTGAAACGCCATCAGCTTCTTCAGTAACTTTATATCCGGTTTTTGCCGAATGACCTTTTGTTGTGTCGCCATTAACAACCTGAAGGACGCAGCTGTTATACAGAGCTTTTTCTTCCTCTGTCATTGTCGAGTTGGCCATTGTCAATGAAGCAAATGTCGGGTTAACTGTCGGTTTTGTTGTCTCTTTTGCATATTCAGCCCAGTCACCATGAAACGTACGAGTTGTAAGGTCGGGCGTATAAACCGTGTTATCAAAGAGGATAGCGAGACGCATATCACTCATAAGTTGGTTATAGTCAGACATATCTAAAGCGATTGTAACAGTAACTTTTGCGCCTGGAACAATCTCTTTCTCGGTTTTATCCGCCTTAACGACAAAACCGAAAGTCTTACCATCAGTCAAAGCCGACGAGCTCATAACCATCATGCTTAAGGCCATTACTACAACAAGAGCCACACTTAAAATTTTTCTCATCTTAAGCATAAATTAATCTCCTATTTGTAAATATATAATTGTTTTGCAGTGATGACAATTACCACGCAGAATTGAAAGCTTCAGCGAGTACATTCTGATCGCTAAGCAATTCAACGAACTGGTCATGTAATTCTATTGCACCTGCGTCAGCAGAGTCAATAGCACTGTCGCCGTTTACTTCAGCAGCGTAATAAGGAGCTGTATCTTCGTCCAAAAGTTCAACGAACTGGTCATGCAATTCAACTGCAGCAGCGTCAGCTGAGTCAACTGCACCGTCGCCGTTTACATCGCCGAAGTAAATGAATACATAGGTTGCAACTACTTCGCCGCTATCATTTTTAAGAAGGATGGTTGCTCCGGTAGTTATATTGCCCTGATCGTTGGCAACTACTTCAATAGAACCTGCTTTTGTAGTAACAAAATCCTCAATGTTTTCGCCATTAAGGGTATCTATACCGAATACACAGCCGGCATAATCGCCCGAACCTGTGCAAAGGTTTGTTCTGATTACGGTACCGTAATCTACACCTTTTTCGGTAAGGATAAGTTCCGGATCAGCTGCAGCAGCAGCCTTCATTACCGGGAAAGTAAGTTTCTGACCTGTGGTATAAACCGTAGAGGTTACATCAGAGGTCTTGTAGGAACCTACATAGAGTTTACCGCCGAGATTGGTCATTGTTTTCTGATCGTTGAGCACACCGAAAGCGGCCGCAGTATCGGAAATGGCCTTAGAAGCGGTAAAGGTGAGGGTCGAAAGTACGACGCCGTTTGCCTTCTGAGCAACAGCTCCGCCGGCAGCCTGCGGTAATACGCCGACATAGACACAAGTCTTGCCGCCCGCAGTAGCATCATTTACGACCGTCTTTGTTGCATCGCCTGCACCGAACAGCGTTGAAGCGGTTGTGCCGCTTACAAACTTAACAGCACTGCTGTCATACTGAACAGGAACAGAAACCGTTGCAGCATAATAATCTGTAGTTAATTTTACGGTAACCTTGACCGTTTCGCCTGCGCTGTAAGACGCCTTGTCAAACGATAAAGCGATAGTGCCGTTTTCTGCGACACCGGTATTATCATTTGCGAAAACGCCGACTGCAAGCACGCCAAGGAGCATAACTACAGATACAATAAGGCTAATAGCCTTTTTTGCCTTGGTCATTTTTTGCCTCCTTCTATTCTTAATCAATATTAAATATACACTTTTGAGAGCACAATGTCAATAATTTGTGAATAAAAATGGCACGCCGAAAGAAAATATCCCTTACGCTATCACAAATAAAGTTATTTCCTTGCGGGCTTACAAGCTTTGTACCGTTTTTTCACAAAACTATTCCGCCGCACTTTTAAAGTATATGCTCTAATCTTTTTAAGAATATCCCATTACATACGCCCTTGTGGGGGAGAAAACTCCCCCACCGGGTTTTAACTTAAGTAATTAAAGGAAATTACTTCTGAGCGATTGCAGTTCCGCCGTAAGCAGCGTCAACTACAAGGCCGTAGTTAGCGAGGTCAACCTTACCGGTAGCAAGGCCGCCTGCAGTCTTATAAGCGCCTGTGAGAGCAGCTTTGTTGTTGATTGCGAGGTCCATGGAGGAAGCATCGAATCCGTCAACAACACCGTCGCCGTTTACATCGCCGTAGATAACGACTGTGTAGATAGCAACCGGAGCACCGCTCGACTTAAGGCTGAGTGTTGCGGTAGCGCCTGTACCATAGAGGCCTGCAGCGTTAGCGGCAACATTAAGAGTTGTAGCCGAAGAATCCTTAGCCGTTACTCTTGCGAGTATGTCGCCGGCAGTAGCGAGCGAGCCGGGTGTTACGCCGGTGATGAGAGAAGCGTTCTCTGTTACGGAAACGCCCTCATTTGAACCCGCTGTGGTGGGAACTGCTACGTACTTGCATACGAACGGAGCCATAGCATTCTTGAGGTTTGTGATAACAGCGTCAATCTGAGCTGCTACAACATTTGAATAGAAGCGGTCATTTGCAGCATAGTTTTCAGCGGAGCCGCTGTAAAGGTTTGCTGTGTTGCCCTTCTCATCGGTGTACTCATAGCCGAGTACGGAAATGAGCTTAGCATAAGCTTCGGTCTTTGAAAGGCCGTCAGCCTTTGATGCGTCAAATGTATATGCACTGTTTTCAGTGAATATTGACTTAGCCTGAGCTATAACTGCCTCAAGCTCGGTGTAAGCACCTGCCTCGAGGGCAGAAGCCGATTTCGGCATAAGAGCGCGCTGAGCGATTTCAAGCTCATACTTAACATCGAATACCTCGGACTGAAGAGCATTTGCGTTGGCATTTAATGCCTCGGCAGCTGCAAGAGCCTTGGTGTATCTTGCATAAGAGCCTGCTGTGTAATCAGCCTCTTTGTAGCCCTGAGCCTTAGCCGCAGCAATTTCTTTAGCAAGGAACTGCTTTTCGGTTTTAACCGCAGCGCTCTTCAGGAAGCTTGCATACCAAGCAATGTTCTTAGCGCTGTTAAGGACTTCAAGCTCTGAATAACTGGGAGCCTTGTAAGCCTTTACGGCATCCATATAAGCGTTCTGAGCTTCGGTTGAAGGAGCCTTCATGGAAGCTACGATAGCACTCTTATATGTAGCGTTTGCCTTGTTGGCAATAGCAGTAATTTCAGCCTCTGAAAGTGAGCTGCCGTCAATGTACTTTTCGGGAGCTACGGGGCCCTTGTAAGCGTCAATGATAGCGTTGCCGGCTTTCATTGCCTTTTCGTAAGCCCAATAAGCATAGAGGTCGAAGTTCTGATAGTTGATGTCGCCGGCAGCCTTAAGAGCATCCTCAATGGGAGCCGGTGTAACGGTTGCTGAACCGCTTGCAGGTGTTGTGCTTGCTGTATCAAGAGCCTTAGCGGCGGTTTCAAGAGCGGTTACGGCTGCAGTGAGATTGTCGTCACTGTAATTGCCGATGTTAGCCTTCTTGAACGGGCCGTAAGCGAGCTTAGCAGCAGCGGTAAGAGCTGTCCAGTAAGTTTTCCAAGCCTCTGCCGGATACTTAGAAGAATCGCGGTTAGCCTTGAACTCGCTGTCAACGGCATTCTTAACATTGGTGCCGTTGTAATAATAGAGTGTGCCGAGAGGAGCAGACATATCAAGTGTTCTGGTTCTGTTCCTATGCGAACCGGATACAGTTACAGCTTGATTACCGAGATCGTATGTGGCACCCGAGGGAACCGTCGCTGCGTCAACATCAGATTTAAGTCTGAGCGGGTTAACGGTAACAATGTTACCGGTATAACTATCATCATCCTTCACATACTTAAGGAAGGTCTTATTTACAAGCGCCTCGGCCTGACCCGAGGACTCAAAGTAATTTGCGTCAAAGCCGGAAATAGAACCCTTGGTGAACTTGCAATCAGTATCTCTTGTATTGGTCCAAGTTACGGCAATGTTTGAAATAGCAGAAGCAAGAGCCGACGGATTTGTTACGAGGCAGTCGGTGGTGGTTGCGCCTTTCATTTTAACGTAATCAACAGCTAAGTATGTAGCTTTCTTCTCACCAGAATCCCAAGGGGAGCCGACGGTATCGGCTGTATCGTTGGTTGCATACTCAAAGGTAGTGGAAGTAATGTCGCCGTCGTAAGCAGTACCGTCCTTGAAGGTGAAGCTGTAAACAGCGGTTACCTTTACAAGGCTGTCTGTGTGAACTGCCGCGTTAAGAGTAACATCTTTGCTCTCATACGGTGAAAGTGGTTTCTTGTCGGCGGCGGTGAGCATTTCGGTGCCGTTAACGGTAACAGACTTAAGAGTGAGCATATAAGGATGATCATATGTATCGCCGTGCTTTAAGAGCATACCTGCAGATGCGTTTGTTACCTTAAGAGTAGTATTCATCTGGCCGTTTGTAAGCTGTACATAGTTAAGTGTACCCTTATCTATTGTAAGCTTAGGCTCAGCATAGGACTGAGCGTTAGTAGTCCAGCCGAGGAAGAAGTTTACGAACGGAAGAGCTACGTCAAGAAGACCGCCTGTTTTAACGGCATAGGCAATACCTACAATCAATTTCTCTGCGAGGGCTGCAATAGCGCCCTTCTGAAGAATAGCGTCAAGTGAATTGTAAGAATCGGCGATAAGAGCGGGGTTGCCGCATACCTTACCGAGAACCTTGTTAAGGAGTTCTCTTACGATTCTGAATACTGCGGGATACAGAACCTCGGTTCTGAGAGTGCTGTTAGCAGGAATATTGAATATGCCCGTAACGCTGTTTGTACCGAGGAGCTTGCTTACGTCAAGGTTGAGAAGGCTGTCGATAATGTCTTCTCTGAGAACAGTCTCAAGGAAGGTCTTACCGTCAGTAGCGGTTTCGTTGATTATCTTCTCAACAGGAAGAACGTCGCGGATAATCTTGTCGAGCTTAACCCACGGATCCTGTGCGGTAGCAAGGTCGAGGTCAAGGTCGCCGGTGTTGATGAGCTTCTGGAACTTCCAGCACCACTCGTTGTCAGAGGTGAGAGCCCAGTCGATTATCCAGTCAATGGTCTTTTCCCAAGCGCGTGTGTTCTTTTCGAAGTCCGCAAGCTTATAAGTCTTGGAGGCTTCAAATTGGTAGCCGCCAGCCTTATCGGAGCCGAGGTCGGCAAGCTTGGAGAGATACTTCATACCGATGTCGGTGCCCATGGTAAAGATAACATCGAGCCAATAGCCGCTGTCCTTACCCTTTACGAGGGTCTTCGAGTTGTAATCGGCATAAATAAGTGCGTCATAGTTGTAAGTCGGAACGAACTGAGTTGCAAGCTCACGAATTACGCAAGCGAGAAGAGCGGTTACGTTCTGTCCCTTGAGCTCGGCAGCCGACGGGAGAATTATCTGAGGCATAAGAGCCTTAACGCCGATTGCGCCGAGAGCGGTAACAACATCCTGATTGGAAGCGGACTTATCTACAACTGTGTCATAGTAGCCTGCATAAACAGTCTCATAGCCGGTACCGAAGAGATACTCGGGGTTATAAGCTGCTACATACTGAAGAGCCTTGCGAAGATTGGGAATGAGCTTTGTATTATCGCCCTTTGTCCAATTGATTGCAGCCTTTGCAGTATCCGAAAGCATTGTGTCGATTGCCTTGCCGACAAAATCGTTGAGTGCCGCAAGAACGGTGGTATAACCCGCTGCCGAAGCAGTAACGGAGCCGTTGTTTGCAGCTGTGGGCATAAACTCGTCAACGAAATCACCGGAGATGGTGTAGTTCCAGTTAATGAGCTTAGCGAACGAATTAGCGGTGGACATATCAAACTTGAGCCAGGTCTCTGTGAGACCGTCTTTGCTGACAAGGCGATAATAGCCGTTGCCGTCGGAGCCTATTGTGAAGTCCGACCACTCCCAGTTGTATGTGCCGGCAGCCTTAGAATAGAATGCCTTTACATCTGACGGAAGCTTAGCGAGAACAGCGGTGGCCTCTGAAGCCTTGCCGCCGAAGAGCTCGGTCTTTTCAGCGCCGAACCACTGTGCAAGAAGCATCTTAACCGAGCCGTTGAGAACAACGGGAGCAAGATCCTTAAATACATAGGGAGCTATCTGATAGAGAGCCGAAACAAAAGTATTGCTGTCAAGATTGAAGATTTCGGAAACCTTACCGCTTGTGGCAAGTGAGGGAAGGAAGTAGCTGTCCTTAACGTAATATTTTACGTTTTCGCCGGCAGCGTTAGCGTAAACATAAACGCCTGTGCCTTTGCCTTCCATATCGGTTTCTTCAGTCTTATAATACTTCTCTTCCTGAGCTACATACATCTTCTTGTCGGTATCATATTCAAATACCTCGATGTAAGCACCCTTAGAGTCTGAATCCTTAACATAATAATCGCGAAGACCTGCTTTAGCGCTTGTCGGAAGAGCAATGTGATTGCTTATGCAGTTGCCGGAAGCGTCTTCTTTATAAGAAGTATAGCTCTGCGGCTTAGACATAGCGTTGATGAGGACCTTCTTGACAAGAGTGTCGGGATTTGCGGTTGTTGTTGAATAAGTGTTGATGAGCGTCATGTCATCGTCAACTCTTGCGAACATCGGATAAACGAGGCCTTTTAACATACCCGGAAGATCCGAGAGGTACTTATTAACGCCGGAGATATCAACAAAGTTGCCGATAATGCCGACGTCGAGTTTGCCGTCGTTGATAACCTTTTTAACGAGACCTGCGTTGTCGTTAAGAAGAGTTGCAATGCCGTTGACTATGTCAAGCTGAGCGTTCTTTTCTCTTGTCATGCCCGACTTCCAGTTTTTAAGGTTAGCGTCTTTAACTATGCCGAGCAAGCCTTTGACAAGCTTAACAAGTCCGTTGTTAAGAAGAGCCTGTGCGCTGTCGATGGTTCCGCAAAGAGCATTAACCGAGCGAAGGTCGATAACAAGGCGCAAACCTGCAGTATTAATAACTTCGCCCATGTTTATGTTCGCGGCGGCAAGGGTAACATCGAGGAAGTCAAATACGACTGACATTCTCTCTTCGGTAGAGAGTCTTGTTACCGCGCCGTCCGGGCTGTATGCGTCAAGAGCGGTAAGGTTATCAGAGGTCTGATACTCCGTCTTTGCGGCAAACGCCATTACGGACATAGTTGAGAAAATCATGACAACTGCCAAGATGACACTTAACAATTTGGTAGATTTTTTCATACGTGTTTTTTCCTCCTAAAAAGATTTACATTAAAACCATGTATGCGTACCCGATTTTTTCTGCGGGCGGCACTCCCCGCAACAATTCCTCGCACAAAATCCGCTGTACTTCTGACCGCTCTTTGATTTACAAGAAAGCAAACCGATTTCGGCACGTTAACTCGGTCGGTTTCCACCGTTTCCACTTCCGTAAAAATGAATCGGTGGAAAACTGATGATACACACCCGAGCATATTACCGTAGGATGTGTATCAAAACGGGATGGAAACTGCACGGTAAATCAGCCGTGCGGCAGCGCTCCCTTAAAAAAGGGGGCACTTCGCCCTATTACACCATTCCTATGGTTAGTTAAAGTATAGGGTTTTAAACGAAAAAAGTCAATAAATTGTTCACACAAATTTGTTGATTTTCTGTATTGAACAAATAGAATTGTTATTTTTGGGCAAAAGTGGCAAACAAAATTGGCAATGTTGTTGTAAAATTATGAACAAATTGTTAACGTTTTCGAGTTTTGAACTTTTTGACAAGTATTGAACACGGTTTTGAACATTTTTACGGTATTTTCGGGTAAAAACAGAGGGCTTAAATAGGCTCCCTTGAAAAGGGAGCTGTCTGCGAACGAAGTGAGTAGACTGAGGGATTTATTCAGGCTCCCTTGAAAAGGGTGATTCCCCACAGTGTGGGGAAATGTCGCGGAGCGACAAAAAAGGCTCCCTTGAAAAGGGAGCTGGCTACGAACGAAGTGAGTAGACTGAGGGATTTATTCAGGCTCCCTTGTAAATGGTGATTCCCCACGGTGTGGGGAAATGTCACGTAGTGACAAAGGGGACTCTCTCCCGTCAGGAGCTGTCTGCGAACGAAGTGAGTAGACTGAGGGATTTATATAGGCTCCCTTGTAAAGGGAGCTGTCATCGAAGATGACTGAGGGATTAAACAGCGAAGCACTTTCTTTTTAAAATCTATTTTTTGAGAAAATCCCTCCGGCTTGCCTTGCGGCAACCCACCTCCCTTGTAAAGGGAGGCAAAAAGCGGCTCAACCGACATTCGCCGTTGAACCGCTGCAAATTTTTGCTTCAAACTATGATGTTATCATTTGAATCTTATTTAATTGTGAGATTTGCGCCGTACATTGCCGCCAAATCAAGGCTGCCGTCAAAGGTGTTGCCGTCCTCGGTAAAACACTGCACGTGGTAAAGCCCGCCGTTGCAGACAAAATCCATGGTGAGCTGATATGCGGAATATGTTTTCGGGTTTTTGTCGTCCGCCTTTTTGACCTCGACTACGTATGCGGTGGCTCCGCATTTTTCGAGCGTTACGGTACGCTGCTCAACGGTTACGCCCGTTACCGCGTCGCCTGCCTGCGACAAAATCTGATTCCACTGCGAAACGGTGTTATTTGCCTCATTTTCCGCTGCGCTGTCATCAGTCGCCGCGCCGGAATACATAACCTGCGCGTCGAGCCCCTTGTATTTCTTTGAGGTGGCTATACCTGAATTGCCCACGGTCCAGCCGTTGGGATAAACCATTTTAAAATACTTTGTCTCGTGAAATACGCCGTCGGTTATCTGATCGGGGAACGGAACGGCACCCGTTTTAATTTCGCCGTTTTCGTCCGTGACCTTTTTGCCGTCCTCGTCGGTGACATATATTTCAATCTCGCCGTTCTCATTGAGAACAGTGTTGCCCTCTTCGTCGGTAACAACCTCGTATGTGGCGTCTTTGGCGTTTATAGTCGGCTTCTTTTTTCCGCATGAGGCAAAAGCTACCGATATTACGATTAAGGAAGCACAGATAACTGCGATTATTTTTTTATCCATTTGAAATCCTCCGTTTTATACATAAACAGATTATAAATTCTTTGCCTCGGAATGTCAACTAGGGGATGTTAAAAATGTCCGGAACGCAAAAAAACAAAAGACAAATCTTTGTATAAACAGTTGTTTTTATTCGTCAGAGCTTACCATTTGCTCCGAATCAACCTCACCCTCGGAGTACATTCGTACGCCTTCGGGCAAGCCTTAACCGCCGCAGCCGCGCCGCTTAAGGTTCGGTTAATCCGCTCCGAGCATTTTTCCCTATCCCCCGAAAAAAAGAGTGTAAAAATGTCCGGAACGCAAAAAAACAAAAGACAAATCTTTGTATAAACAGTTGT
>OGXZ01001334.1_pt1 | contig 14089 bp, 10 predicted proteins | sample 1576431 | NCBI WGS metagenome assembly OGXZ01 (sample SAMEA3541590, study PRJEB24748) | human gut metagenome | biome: human gut; feature: human-associated habitat; material: faeces | place: China | collected 2012
TACGTTGCTTGGACAAAATGTCAACGCCTACCGTGGCCTTGATCCAGAGGGTAACCCTGTGGACTTCGCTGTATTGCTCGACTATGTTTCCGAGATTGAGGGTATTGAACGCATTCGCTACACAACCAATCACCCCAGAGAATTTTCGCAACGCTTGATCGATGCTTATGCACGATTGCCGAAATTGGTCAATCATGTTCACTTGCCTGTCCAGGCTGGCTCTGACCATGTATTGGCGGCGATGAAGCGCGGTTATACCGTTCTTGAGTACAAGTCGATAATCCGTCGTCTACGCCAAGTGAGACCCGATATTGCGATTGCGACTGACTTCATTGTGGGCTTCCCTGGTGAGACAGAAGAAGATTTTGAAGAGACGATGAAACTGATTGAGGAAATTGGGTTCGATGCCAGTTTTTCCTTTGTTTTTAGTCCTCGTCCCGGTACGCCTGCCGCCCGTATGGAAGACAATACGCCTTACGATGTGAAGTTAGCTCGGTTGCAACGATTGCAAGCGGCTATTGATGCCAATGCTACAAAAATTAGTGAGGCCATGATCGGTACGGAGCAACGTGTACTGGTTTTGGGACCCGCTCGCCGAGGGGAAGGGTACATGATGGCTCGCACCGATAATAATCGGATAGTGAACTTTTTGGGAGCCGAGAGTTTGAAAGACCAAATGGTGAAAGTAAAAATCACCGCAGTCTATCCGCATTCTCTAGGTGGAGAGTTAATCGACTAATTTAAAAGGACGTCCAGGAGAGCAAGCGGTTATGGGTGAACCAACAAAATTTGATACAGTTCATTTGTCGACGGAGGCCAGTAGTTCCGATTTAGCTGCTCTGTGTGGCCCCCTTGATGAGAATTTGCGGCAGATCGAAACGATTCTCGGACTAAAAATTACTCGCCGAGGGGGAAATTTCCGCATTACTGGCGAGAAGACAACGGCACAACGCGCAGCTGCCGCCATTACGACATTGCTGCACCGCATCCAGGATAAAGGTGAAGTCATTGGTGTGGACGATATTCAGTGGCTGTTTGTCGCTGCCGATGATGAGTATCGTCGTTCTTTATCCGAAGAGGATCATCAAGGTATAGTAGACCTAAAGACGCGTCGCCGAGATTTGCAAGGTCGAACTCCCAATCAACGTCTCTACCTCAATGCGATTTTGAGTCACGATATCAATTTCGGAATTGGCCCGGCAGGGACAGGAAAGACTTATCTCGCTGTAGCCACTGCGGTGGACGCTTTTGAACGGGGTAGTGTAGAACGGATTGTGCTAACACGACCTGCGGTAGAGGCGGGAGAAAGGCTTGGGTTCTTGCCTGGCGACTTAACGCAAAAAGTCGATCCGTATTTGCGCCCACTCTACGATGCCCTTTTTGATTTGATGGGGTTTGAAAAATCCCAACGCCTTATGGAGCGACAACTGATTGAGGTTGCTCCTCTGGCGTATATGAGAGGTCGAACATTGAATAAAGCCTTTGTGATTTTGGACGAGGCCCAAAACACAACCCCTGAGCAGATGAAAATGTTTTTGACCCGCATCGGCTTTGGGTCCAAAGCGGTCATTACGGGCGACATTACTCAGATTGACTTACCGAAGGGAATTCCAAGTGGCCTTAAGCAGGCAGCCAACATTCTTCGCAATGTGCGTGGAATTTCGATAACGACGTTTAATGCGGGTGATGTGGTCCGCCATCCTCTGGTCGCTCGTATCGTTGAAGCTTATGAAAAGGCTGAGGCTTCCCGTGAGCTTGAGGCGCATCAGCAAAAACGTGATAAGGAATAGCATCGTGTCAGTGACTTTAGATCTTAGTACGCAGAACCGCTCCCATTTTCCGCAGCTTCCTGCAAAACCCACCATGCATCGATGGATGCTAGCGGCTTGCGAATGTCCTACCCAAATCACACTTCGCTTTGTTGATCTGGAAGAGGGGTACGAACTCAATAAGCAGTACCGGCACAAAGATTATGCGACAAATGTTTTAACGTTCAACTATACCGAACCACCTGAAGTCTCTGCTGACGTAGTGATTTGTGTGCCTGTTTTGGAACGTGAGGCTCGCGAACAAGGTAAAACCTTTAAAGAGCATCTGGCTCATTTGCTCATCCATGCAGTGCTACATGCCCATGGTTATGATCATCTGGAGGAGCAAGAGGCTGAAGAGATGGAGAGCCGTGAAACTGAAATTATGATGGGCTTAGGTTTTCCGGATCCCTATAGTGACAAAATTGGGATTGTTCACGATTGAAACGAGACGAGGTATCCGAGCGTGGCTTGGGTACCTTTCTCGTATACTCTTATTTAAATGCTTTGGTGAGCCTGTCTAGACGACTTGCCGTTTTTGTTAGAGCTTCATTACCTAAAATCTATGTCTACTTCCAATGAACCACCGAGTTTGATTAAAAATCGAACATTCCTTGATCGCTTAACCTCTTTATTTCACGTGGAAGATGTCAGTGACCGTCATACGGTCTTAGCTACACTGCGTGAGGCTCATCGGCGTGGGGTTTTTGATGAAGATACGCTATCCATGATGGAAGGCGCATTGGGGGTGTCCGATTTACGAGCGGGCGATCTCATGATCCCACGCTCGCAGGTGGATGTTGTGGACTTGTCAACGCCTCAAGATAAATGGATTGGCGCTTTGATTTCATCAGGTCACTCTCGCTTTCCAGCGGTGGATGGTGATCTTGATAATGTGCTTGGTGTGCTTCACGCGAAAGACTTGTTGCAAATACTCCTCAATCCAGAGGCCGATGTTAGGAAGATGATCCGTCCAGCTCGGTTTATTCCCGAAACGCAACCAATCAATGTGTTATTGCGAGACTTCAAAACCACGCGTAGCCATATGGCGTTGGTGATTGACGAGTTTGGAAGTATTTCGGGTCTTATTACCATTGAAGATGTTTTAGAGCAAATCGTTGGCGATATTTCAGACGAGTTCGATCATGACGATGACATGCTCAACATTCAACCCGATGGGCCAGGACGCTGGCGAGTGAAAGCCCTTACCGAACTTGAACAATTTAACGAATATTTTCAGTCGAGTTTGCAAGACGATCATGTGGATACGATAGGCGGTTTGGTAACCGATCGCCTTGAGCACGTGCCACATAAAGGTGAAACCCTGGAGGAAGGGGATTTTCGATTCCGTGTGTTGGGGGGAGACGATCGACAAGTCAGATTGCTCGCTGTGGAGCGTTTGACGAACATTTCCCCAGACCCAAAGACTCAGACAGATAAGTAGATCCGTTGTTTAGCATGATCAAGTTTTCGCCTAAAACATTGAAGCTTGTGCAGGCATTGCTATTAGGTGCGATCTTTCCGCTAGGTTTTGCACCGGAGCACTGGGTCCCCCTTTCTGCGTTCGCCTTAGCTGGGTGGTTTTACCTTCTCTATCAAGCGTCCTCTCGAACGCAAAGTTTTCTGTTAGGGCTTGCGTTTGGCGTATCTTGGTTTTTTATAGGGTTGCAGTGGACAGTGAATACCATGGTTGAGCATGGTCAACTGCCTTGGTGGTTGGCTCAACTCGGCTGCTTCGCTTTGGCCCTTGTTCTGGCACTGTCCCCAGCTCTAAGCGCCTGGCTTCTGGGCCCAGGTCAACGGCGTTCAGCACTGCGGTTTTTTCTTGCCTTGGCCGGCTTATTTACGGTTACAGAGTGGTTGCGAGGCGAAGTCATGGCGCAATTTGATTGGTTAAACCCGGCCTATATGACGATGGGAACGCCCTTAGCGGGATGGATTCCTATAGTGGGAGAATACGGGGTTTTACTGGTCTCGTTAGCTGTGGTAGCTCTTCTCACAGGGGCCCTCTTCCCTGGGCGAGTGGGGGCACGATTAATTGCACTCACAGTGGGTACAACTCTTTTGATTGGAGGCATGGCGCTAGAGCAGCCTGGTTGGTGCGAGTCGCGCTCCCCCATTCCTGTGGAAGTTATTCAACCTAACTTACCTGTTGTTGATGCGTTTACACGAGCGGATCCCGCCGACCGGATGCGTGCCGTTTTAGCGTTGCGGGAAAGTCTAGGCCCTCACATTCCTGCGGCCTTTTCTTTAATTCCAGAAGGGATTATTAATGAACCTTTTGATCGTCTTAGTCCTAGAGCTCAACAAGGAGTTGAAGCTTTAGCTAAGCAGAGTGCCCCGATTTTCCTTAATGGTTTCCGACGAGAGGGAAAACATTTTTTTAACACGACGGTCTTATTTGATGCTCGTGGTGCTCAATATCTATTAGACAAAAGACGTTTGGTGCCGTTTGGGGAGTATGTTCCTGAGGGAGCTCATTGGTTTGTGAATCTTCTGGGTATTCCTCTGTCAGATCTCCAGCCAGGTTCTCCCATCCAGCCACTAGCTGAAATAGGTCAAGATAAGGTGGGGCTTCTGATTTGCTATGAGACCCTCTTCGGCAGTGTTGTTCGGTCGCTGTGGCATCGTGGCGAGGGCGATCAATGGGTAGGTCCTAATGTGTTAGCGACAACGGCGAACTTAGGGTGGTTTGGTCAACGCATTAATGCGCAGTACCTTCAGATCAATCAATTGCGGGCTAAAGAAGTGGCTCGGCCTATGGTGGTAGCTTCCAATACGGGCTTAAGCGCTGTCATTAGTGCCTCGGGTAAGGTTTTAGATGTTTTTCCTATGTCGGAACGCCATGTGGAGCTGTTAGCGGTTCCCACTGCGGCGGGTGAACCTACCTTATTTGTTCAACTTGGCTATTGGCCTGCGCTTTTATTCGCTATTCTCTTGGGGATTCAAGGTTTTTTCGCCAGAAAAGATACGATGAGCTTAGCGCTCCGGTGATAAAATAAAAAATTCTTGTCTATGGTCTCTATAGGGGAATCGCTCACATGAGGCCTTGGCAACCATAGTTACGGACATTGGATCATACGTGAGGACTTTACGTATGGTCAATCGTAGACGGGCTAGGAGCTTCTCGTCCACAAGTGGGTGAGCCAATTCCCGTCTTACTTTTTATCTCAACGCCAAAAAATAAAGGCGCCGATTTATGACGGCGGCAGTTCGAATGATTACCTTTCAGGAAGTGATTCTGCGCTTGCAGCAGTATTGGAATAAGCAGGGATGTGCTTTGCTTCAACCTATTGACCTTGAAGTAGGGGCTGGAACGTCGCACACAGCGACGTTTCTGCGCGCTTTAGGGCCCGAACCATGGCGTGCAGCCTACGTTCAGCCGTCTCGTCGTCCTAAAGACGCCCGGTATGGCGAGAATCCCAATCGCCTGCACCAACATCACCAATTCCAAGTGGTTTTAAAACCGGCACCGACGAATATTGTGGATCTTTATTTAGGTTCCTTGCGTGCTTTGGGTATTGATACCGAGGTCAATGACATTCGATTTGTCGAAGATAACTGGGAAAACCCAACGTTGGGTGCATGGGGCTTAGGCTGGGAAATTTGGATGAACGGGATGGAAGTGACGCAGTTCACGTATTTCCAACAAGTCGGTGGCCTCGAATGCAAGCCGATTACCGGTGAGATTACCTACGGTCTTGAACGTTTGACCATGTATTTACAAAATTGCGATAACGTTTTCGACCTCGTCTACACCACCTGGAAGGATCCTAATGGTGAAGACCGCACGCTAACGTATGGCGATGTTTTCCATCAAAACGAAGTTGAACAGTCTGTTTATAACTTTGAAGCTAGCGATACGGACAAGTTGCTCAAGCAGTTTGACTATTTCGAATCCGAAGCCAAACGTTTGATGGACCTGAATTTGGCTCTCCCTGCTTACGAGATGGTGCTTAAAGCGGGACATACCTTTAATTTGTTAGATGCCCATGGAGCGATTTCAGTCACTGAGCGTGCCGCTTATATCGCTCGTATTCGTAATATTTCCCGTGCCGTGGCCCAAAGCTACTATGACTCTCGGGAACGGTTAGGTTTCCCCATGTTGAAAAAGAATGTTCAATAGTGGCTTTGGTAGCGGAGAAGAAGAAATGCAGAATTTATTAGTCGAATTGCAAACCGAAGAACTCCCACCGAAGGCGCTCAAACAATTATCGTTAGCCTTCGCAGACGGAGTGTCGAAAGAACTTCGCAAAATTGGCTTGTTATCTGAAGGTAGCCAAACGGTAGCTTATGGTTCGCCACGTCGTTTGGCCGTGCTGATCAAAGACGTGTTGCCTGTCAGTCCAGATGTACCTTTTACTCAGAAATTGGTGCCGGTTCGCATAGGGTTGGATGCCAATGGACAGGCTACACCAGTGTTAGAAAAGAAAATGGCAGCACTGGGTCTTCAGTGTTCTGTAGCGGATTTGAAACGCGTACAAGATGGTAAGAATGAACAGTTGGTTTACGAAGGTGTTCGTTCTGGCGTTGCCGTGACACAAGGTGTCCAACAAGCTTTGGAAGTGGCGGTCAAAGGCTTGCCGATTCCCAAGGTGATGTCGTACCAACTTGCCGATGGTGAAACAACAGTGGAATTTGTTCGACCTGTCAAGCATGTCGTCGCGCTTTATGGCGCGGATGTTCTTGCGATGACGTTGTTTGGCCTGCCCGCGGGACGAATCACGATGGGTCATCGCTTCCATACACAGTCTCCCGTCGAAATCGCGACGGCAGACGCTTATGAGGGCACACTCAAGGCGGCAAAGGTGATGCCGAGTTATGAAGAACGTAAAGCCAAGATTCGTTCCTTGCTTGAGCAGGGGGCCGCAAAACTTCACGCTACTGTCATCATGCCTGAAGACTTGCTCGAGGAGGTAACCGCTCTGACGGAGTGGCCTGTGGTCTATGAGAGCCAGTTTGATGAGGACTTTTTGCAGGTCCCTGAAGAATGCTTGATTTTGACTATGCAGCTCAATCAGAAGTATTTTGCTCTTCGTCAGGCAGATGGAAAGTTGATGAATCGTTTCTTGTTGGTCTCGCAGCTGGAGGCTAAGGATGGTGGGGAGGCGATTTCTGCGGGTAATGCCCGTGTTGTTCGTGCTCGGCTGGCGGATGCGAAGTTTTTCTATGACCAAGATCGACAATCCACCCTGGAGAGTCGAGTCGAAGGGCTTAAGCATGTGGTGTACCACAACAAGTTAGGCTCTCAAGCAGAAAGAATGCTGCGTGTGACGGCCCTTGCACGTCGTCTTGCACAACGATTAGGTGCGAATGTTGCCTACGCAGAACGGGCTGCTCGTTTGGCCAAAGCGGATTTGAGAACGTTGATGGTGGGTGAGTTCCCAGAACTTCAAGGTATCATGGGGGAATACTACGCTAAGCACGATGGGGAACCCCAAGAAGTTGCGTTGGCCATTCGTGAGCACTATCAGCCACGCTATGCAGGGGATGCTCTACCGTCGACGTCTGTCAGCTTAGCTGTAGCGATGGCCGACAAGCTCGAGACTCTCGTGGGGATGTTTGGTATCGGACAGATGCCTACGGGTGAAAAGGATCCGTTTGCGCTTCGCCGTCATGCCTTAGGCGTGTTACGCATGCTCATTGAGAAGAATCTCACGCTCTCTTTAACTGATGTGATTGATGATGCTTGGGCAGAAGAAAGCCAGGTGCCCGGGATTCAAGATCATCGTGCGGAATTGCGCTCCTTCTTTATGGATCGTTTGCGTGTCATGCTACGAGACATGGGCTATAGCGCTGTTGAAGTTGAAGCGGTGCTTTCGCTGAATCCCTCGAGACTCAATGATGTGCTTGAGCGCTTAAAAGCGGTGCGGTCTTTCATGGCGTTGCCTGAGTCGGCGTCGCTTACCGCTGCGAATAAGCGTATTAACAACATTTTGAAGAAGGTCGAAGGTGATATTCCCGAAACGGTGAATCCGGCCTTATTCCAGCAGGATGAAGAAAAGGCTCTCTACGAAGACCTCCTTCAGGTGAAACCCGTTGTTCAAGCACTTTTTGATCAAGGCAACTATGAGGCACTTTTGAGCGCTCTGGCTCCGATGAAAAAGACTGTGGATGGGTTCTTTGAACACGTTATGGTCAACGCTGAGGATCCCGCCTTACGTGCCAATCGCCAAGCCTTATTAAAGGAACTTTATTCCGTGATGAATCAGGTAGCAGACATTGCACGCCTAGCGCAATAAGTTTCTTTGAGCCTGGATCAACAGGAGCATAAACAAAAAGAAGGAATTCGTGTGATGGCTTTGACCAGCGGATTCCTTTTTTTATAGGGATAACAGTGATGGCTACATTACGTGGTTTATTGTTTTATGTTGTTTTGGCGATTACCTTGGTGCTATTGTCAATCCTGGTGATTGTCACAAAACCCTTTATGTCGTCAATCCGGCGTTATGAATTGTTTTGTCGTCCCTGGGCGAAGTTGATGTTACAGACGCTGAGATGGCTTTGTGGCATTCGCTATCGTGTAATCGGTTGGGAGAATATGCCAAGCTCCGATAAAGATGTGGTGGTTCTCTCCAAACACCAATCGGCTTGGGATCCTTTTTGGTTAGGAGCCTATTTAAAAAGACCGGCTTGTTTTTTGTACAAACGATCGCTTAATCGAGTGCCTGCACTCGGTTGGGCCTTGTGGGCTATGGACATGTTGCCTGTGGATAGGCAACACGGTCGCTCATCTTACGAGAGTTTCCTGAGGCAAGGTCCTGTTAAATTTCGTCAGGGTTTCTGGATCTGCTTATTTCCAGAAGGAACCCGCGCAAGACCGGGTGAACGCGTGCGATATAAGACTGGGGGTGCACGTTTTGCTAAAGCGACCAATACCGCCGTTTTGCCTATTTGTATCAATGCTGGCCATTGTTGGCCCAAAGACAGCATCGCTAAGAACGCTGGCGTTGTGACAGTGTCTATCGGTGCGTTGATTGAAACACAAGATCGTGACCCACATGAGATCACGGCTGAAGCTGAAGCGTGGATTGAGGCGGAGTTAGAGCGGATTGAATCTGAATCAACAAGGAATAAAGAAGAAAGTGACTAGAGTATTTTGGTCACGGCCCTTAAAAGGGGTAGAAGGCTATCGAGAATTATTGGCCGATGATCTCGCTGAGCCTTGTCTTGAGTATGAACTGTCTCGAAATCGGCAAAGCAGACGAATTTCTTTGCGATTCAAGGGTTCAGGACACGTTCTAGTGACAGCCCCCTCACGGGTGAGTCTATCGCAAGTAGATGCGTTTATTGGGCAACATTTGGATTGGCTGGCGGAGCAAGAAAGGCGTTACCGCCAGGTGGAGGCACAGCTTGGCATTCCGCCCTTTGAGCCTAAGCATCAGGGACAGTTGCTGCTACTAGGGCAACGAGCAAGTATTGAGTTAGGGGCCAGTTATTCTCGTTTGGTAGAAAATCAACATGGCTTGCTCCTTAAACTGGCTCTACCCCTATCGAGCTCGCCTGAGGAGGTGAGTAATGCGATTTCTCAGTGGTGCAAGCAAGAAGCTCGAGAGCGAATAGGACTCGTGTTTGATCGATTGATTCCTCGAGCGCAAAAACGTCCACAGCGCTGGCAACTCTCCGGTGCGAAAACACGTTGGGGGGTATGCACGGATCGGCAGAGTATCCGTATATCGTGGCGCCTTATTTTCTTACCCCCAGAAGCCATGACTTATGTGGTGGCTCACGAGTTGGCTCATCTGGTGTATTTTGACCATTCACCAGCGTTTTGGGAGGAGGTCAATCGCATTGATCCTGACTCTGCCGGGCATATTGCGATGATGAAGCGCTGGCGCATGAGTTTTACTCCCAATGTACGCTGAGGAATGAGCCTTTAACACAGGAGTGAAGACTTATTTCCCACGAACGACAGAGTCAGATAGGTGTTGAGCGAGACGAACAAATTGGTCAACACTAAGTGTTTCGGCTCGCGCACTGGGATCAATCCCCACACTTTCTATTTGGTCAGGCGTAGCAAGAGCATCCAGTGCATTGCGTAGCGTTTTGCGTCGCTGTTGGAAAGCCTTGGCGACGATCTCACCGAGAAGCGTGATATCGACTTGGGGAAGCTCTTCTGATTTTTTGGGGATCATACGTACAATCGCTGAGACCACTTTAGGGGCGGGGACAAATGCTCCCGGAGGCACATCAAAGAGCTTATACATGCGATAGCGATATTGGAGCATCACAGAGAGGCGCCCATAGACCTTGCTGCCGGGTTGCGCTACCATACGATCCACCACCTCTCGCTGCAGCATGAAATGCTGGTCACGGACTCGATCGGCCGCTAGCATGAGTTTGAAAAGAAGCGGGGAAGAGATGTTGTAGGGCAGATTGCCGATAATGCGCAAAGAGTGCCCGGGAAGCAAATTAGCCCAATCCAGTTCTAGCGCATCTGCTTCGATGAGCGTGAGAGCCTCGGGCGGAAACTGCGTTTTTAAAAAGCCCGCTAAATCACGGTCAATTTCAATGGCCGTTTCGTGTTGTGCACGTTGGATGACTTCTCGGGTTAATGCTGCTTGACCAGGGCCAATTTCGACCAGGGTTTCCCCAGGCAGAGGATTAATGCTTTCGATGATACGCCCTATCCAGTGACGATCGTGCAAGAAATTTTGTCCAAAACGCTTTCGAGCATGATGCCCAGCTAACCAATTTTGAGTCATGAGAGTGTTAAGCAGAGGAGGTAAGAGGGCGTTTTTGTATGCAAGCCCTTTGATAGAGAAAGAGCCTCATTATACGAGGAAACCCGCTGATCAATAAAGAAAAACCCGCTTAAGTAGGTGCTTAAGCGGGTTGGGTGTCGAGTGATCTTTAGTCGTGGAGTCGAATATCAACGTAAGCTTCGTCACGAAGTTGACGCTGCCAGTTGTAGGTTGCTTCGGCTAATTTCTTCTCACGGATAGCTTGTCGAGCCAGTAGTCGAATGCGTTCCGGATTGCCATCTTTTTGAACATTGCGGTCTAGCACCTGGATGAGGTGATAACCAAATTGCGTTTTGATCGGTGTGGAAATATCTCCAGCAGGGAGTTTATCCATTTCTTGTTCAAAGGCGGGAACCGTATCCCCAGGTAACATCCAACCCAGGTCTCCACCCCGAGTGGAACTGCCATCAACCGAATTTAAGCGGGCCATCGTGGGAAAATCGGTTTCCCCCTTGATAATACGCTGGCGAATATCGTTGAGTTTACGAATCACCTCGCTTTCAGGCATGAGGTCGTTAGGAACCATCAATATATGACGTACATGCGTCTGTTGAACGGGTCCGGAGAACGGCAATTGGCCTCCCTGACGTTCATCAAGAACCTTGAAAATTTGCCAGGCGTTATTGGCATGGATTAACACGAGTTTGTCATTCGGGACTTGCTGTTCTAGGACTTGGCGTAAAGCGGGTGGCAGTTCAGAGAGAGGATGCCAGCCAATGTCTCCACCCCGCAGGGCGTCCTCGGAACGCGAATAGGTTGCCGCGAGGGTATCAAAAGCTTGTCCGCTTTGCGCTTGAGCCAAAATCTTGTCAGCGAGTTCTTTGATGACAGCACTGTTTTCGGCACGATCGATTGGAAGAACGATGCGTGCTAAGTGGAACTGTTGTTTCTTAGCGATCGCAGCTTGTTCAGCGAGATAGGCATCAATTTCCGTTTCGGAAATATCAATTTTCTGATCGACTTCTCGTTCCCGCAAACGTTGCGTAATGATTTCATCACGGATTTGTTGGCGGAACGCTGAAAAAGGTACCCCATCAGCGAGCAGACGTTGGCGGAGTTCTTCTGTCGTTAAATGATTTTGTTGCGCAATTTGCTCAATTGAGGCATTCACCATTTGGTCGTCGATTCGAATGCCCGTTTCTTGAGCGCGTTGCAAAATAATGCGTTCGAGAATGAGTCGTTCCAACACCTGAGAACGTAACTGATCCATTGGTGGCAGTTGAATGTTTTGGCGACGAAGATTTAACGCAACGCTATGGACGCGTTCTTGTAATTCGTTTTCTGTAATGATGTCTTTGTTGACTACAGCCACAATTCTATCGAGTACGCCGCTGCTGACCGTAGGGGTTGTGACTCCTGCGGTAGACGCGGTGCTGGACGTGCTGTCCTCTGCTGCGTTGACCGCTGTGATGCTCGAGGCTAGGGTAAGACTTGCCAAAAGCACAAAAAGAGGTTTGATGTTATTCATAGTAGTCATACTGTCCAATGTTGTCAGGTACGAGCGAAGGTGCTTGATAACCTTGAATATTTCGAGTTAAAACCGATTCAGGGTCGGAACCAATACTACCCAATCCGTTGAGTTCAAGTTGGAAGAAGAAGTTAGATTCTCGTTTATCCGTTTCAGTGTTGTAACGTTGTGCAACCAAGCGGAAGGTCCAGCAATCGTGCAGGTATTCAAAACCAATGAGTTCTTCAACAGAACGACGTTGGTAAAGCGAATAGTTATAGCGCAACAACGCAAAAAGGCGTTCCGTAATGGGCCACTGTAATGCTAAGTCTATCTGTTTAATACGGTCGGCTTCAATAGCTGTCTGATCATTAAATCGATAATATAGACCAATAACTGACATGGGACGAGGTTGCCAGCGAATGCCTGCCATAGCCTTTCTGAATCGATCTTCAGAGGTGGAATATTGCAAGAAGCTATCCGCTCTTAACGACTGGGTCAGTCGAGCACCAATACTACCGAAAATGTCTGAGCGGTCTACGCCAACACGTTCAGCTTGCGTTTGTGGGTGATACCAAGAGGGAAAGCCCACCCGCTGGTCGTTGAAATATTGTCGCTGTCCAATGCTGGCTCGGAAAAGTTCAACCCCGGTCGTATCGTCGATAAATCGTGTGGTTAAGGCCGTGGAAATCTGATTGGCTTCAGAGACTCGGTCATAACCCGTATAGGCATTTTCGGCAAACAAAGAGGTGAAGTTTAAGTCAGCAACCCAAGTATCAAAAATCGGGATATTGTCTTGGTTGTGATAAGGCGTATAGGTATAGAACAGACGCGGCTCTAAGGTTTGACGAGCTGCTCGACCAAACCAAGAGGACTGACGTTCAAAGATCAGACCACTATCCACGCTAAATGTTGGGGTATAGCGCGAAATATTCTTGTCTCGGTAGCCTTGGCTAGCATACTTGTCTGTGTCTTGAAGTTGATACCATGTGCCTAAGAACGACGCTTTAGGTGTTAAAAACCAAGCTGCTCCACGCAACGGATAGGCTACGGTTTGTTGAGCTACAAACCGGTCGCCCTGAATACGGTTTTCATGACGAAAGCGTGTTGCATTAAGGTATGTTGTTAGCTCAAAGCCGTTGTAGTCCCCCACAAATCCATTGATGGTGACACTCGGCAAGCGTTCATAAGGGACGGTGCCTTGTCGAATGGTTTGATTTTTTTCAACCGACACATTGGCATTCCAATACGGGGAGTCGGCATAACGCAATTGCAATGTCTGTGGCAGAATCGACACAGAAGACTCGCGAATGTTTCCCGAAAAGTCGCTGATGAAATCATCATCGGAGACATGGTTATAGTCCACATTAGCCGACCAAGGACCGTAATGATAGTTACCCAAGAATCGGACACTAGAGCGATCTTCGTGAGTCTCTTTATCATTGGGAAGAACGTCATAAAGCAGTTGCGCCGAATAGTGCTCTTGAAGGACACGTGTTTCGGTTTTCAGCATCGCGCCTCGCTTTGTCATGATACGAGGTGTTAACGTCATGTCGTAGTTTGGCGCAATATTGAAGTAATACGGCACCATCACATCGATCCCTCGGCTTGAACTCATCCCTAACGTCGGCACCAAAAAGCCTGAACGACGCTCATTGCCAATAGGGAACATGAACCAAGGTGATCCAAAAATGGGTACTCCCATGAAGTGGAAGGATGCCCAAGTTCCACTTGCCGTTTGGTCATACTCGTCAATGGTTAGCTTGTTTAAACGAATAAACCAAGACTCCGCGTCACGTGGGCATGTCGTAATTTTGACATCTTCCATCGTGGTGGTATCGCCAGCGAGAAAGTGTACGTTTTTTGCACAACCGCGAAGTTTACGTGGAGCATACTCGTACTCAGCATCTTGCATCTCCCCCGAGCGTTCCGTGAGGCGGTACGTCATTGAAGGGCCTGAAAAGGAGGTGCCGAGTCGATACAGTCTGGCGTGACCTACGCTTTGGATGAGGAAGCATCCTCCGAAAAGGAAAGACTCCGAAAAGTAACCGATTATTTTAAAATTTGGAAAAATGGAGAATAACAACGAA
>OGXZ01001342.1_pt1 | contig 14056 bp, 15 predicted proteins | sample 1576431 | NCBI WGS metagenome assembly OGXZ01 (sample SAMEA3541590, study PRJEB24748) | human gut metagenome | biome: human gut; feature: human-associated habitat; material: faeces | place: China | collected 2012
AGACAATATCACAGGAGGTGAAAAGGATGCCTACATTTAACCAGTTAGTAAGAAAAGGAAGGCAGACCACAGCAAAGAAGTCCACAGCTCCGGCTCTTCAGAAAGGATATAACTCCCTTCAGAAGAAAGCAACAGACATTTCCGCTCCGCAGAAGAGAGGCGTTTGTACAGCTGTTAAGACTGCAACCCCGAAGAAGCCGAACTCCGCTCTTAGAAAGATCGCCAGAGTTCGTCTTTCCAACGGTATCGAAGTAACAAGCTATATCCCGGGTGAGGGCCACAACCTTCAGGAGCACTCTGTTGTTCTGATCCGCGGCGGCCGTGTAAAGGACCTTCCGGGTACCAGATACCACATCATCAGAGGTACTCTTGATACTGCCGGCGTAGCCAACAGAAAGCAGGCCCGTTCCAAATACGGCGCAAAGAGACCGAAAGACAAGAAGTAATTGCGAAGCAATTACTGATACCCGAACGGAATGAAATGGAGTTTGGGTTTCCCGCCCCAGTGAGGGCAGCCAGGAACTTTGAGAAAGTTTGGGTTTCCCGCCCCAACGAGCGGCAGCCAGAAACTCCACAAAATTTGGACCCACTAACAGCAGTAAAGTGTATACGGAAACCGGATTTCCGTAATTTAGTGCCGGTGATATTGGACCTGTCGGTTGCAGGACACAGATATAGACCCGCGCGCGAACACATTTTATGGAAACATGTGAGTACCGATGAGCTAATCAATTATGTATGATTAAGGAGGGAAGTAACGTGCCACGTAAAGGACATACCCAGAAAAGAGACGTATTAGCAGATCCCCTGTACAACAACAAGGTTGTTACAAAGCTGATCAACAACATCATGTTAGACGGCAAGAGGGGCGTTGCTCAGAAGATCGTTTACGGCGCTTTTGAGGAAGTTGCAGCAAAGACCGGAAAAGACGCAGTAGAGGTTTTTGAGGAAGCCATGAACAACATCATGCCTGTTCTGGAAGTTAAGGCAAAACGTATCGGCGGCGCCACCTACCAGGTACCGATCGAGGTTAAGCCGGAGAGAAGACAGGCTCTGGGACTTCGCTGGATCACTCTCTATTCCAGAAAGAGATCTGAAAAGACCCAGATCGAAAGACTCGCAAACGAAATTATGGATGCAGCAAACAACACCGGTGCATCTGTAAAGAAAAAAGAGGAAATGCACAAGATGGCAGAGGCCAACAAGGCATTTGCTCATTACAGATTCTAAAAGGAGGACAAATCCTTGGCTGGAAGAGAATATCCGTTGGAGAGAACCAGAAATATCGGAATTATGGCTCATATCGATGCCGGTAAGACAACGACCACTGAGCGTATCCTGTATTACACTGGTATTAACTATAAAATTGGTGATACTCACGAAGGCACAGCTACCATGGACTGGATGGAGCAGGAGCAGGAGAGAGGCATCACGATCACATCAGCCGCTACCACCTGCCACTGGACTCTTCAGGAAAAGACGAAGCCCAAGGCAGGCGCTCTGGAGCACCGTATCAACATCATTGATACCCCAGGCCACGTAGACTTCACTGTTGAGGTTGAGCGTTCCCTGCGTGTTCTGGACGGCGCTGTCGGCGTTTTCTGTGCAAAGGGCGGTGTTGAGCCCCAGTCCGAGAACGTATGGCGTCAGGCTGATACCTACAACGTACCGAGAATGGCATTCATCAACAAGATGGATATCCTGGGTGCAAACTTCTACGGCTGCGTAGACCAGATCCGTACCCGTCTCGGAAAGAACGCCATCTGCTTACAGCTCCCGATCGGTAAGGAAGACGAGTTCAAGGGAATTATCGACCTGTTTGAGATGCAGGCTTACATCTACAACGATGATAAGGGCGATGACATCACCGTAACCGATGTTCCGGAAGATATGAAGGACGACGCAGAGCTTTACAGAACCGAGCTGGTTGAGAAGATCTGCGAGCTGGATGACGATCTGATGATGATGTATCTGGATGGCGAGGAGCCGTCCGTTGAAGAACTGAAAAAGGTTCTCCGTAAGGCTACCTGCGAATGCCAGGCGATCCCGGTATGCTGCGGTACTGCTTACAGAAACAAGGGCGTTCAGAAGCTTCTGGATGCTGTGATCGAGTTCATGCCGTCTCCCCTTGACATCCCGCCCATCAAAGGCGTTGACATGGATGGCAACGAGATCGTGCGTCACTCCTCCGACGACGAGCCGTTCTCTGCTCTTGCGTTCAAGATCATGACCGACCCGTTCGTTGGTAAACTGGCATTCTTCCGTGTGTATTCCGGTACAATGAACTCCGGTTCCTATGTACTGAATGCAACAAAGAATAAAAAAGAGCGTGTTGGCCGTATCCTTCAGATGCATGCCAACAAGAGACACGAGCTTGACAAGGTTTACTCCGGTGATATCGCCGCTGCCGTTGGATTCAAGACAACTTCCACCGGTGATACCATCTGTGATGAGCAGCATCCGGTAATCCTGGAGTCCATGGAGTTCCCGGAGCCGGTTATCGACATCGCCATCGAGCCCAAGACCAAGGCTGGTCAGGACAAGATGGGCGAGGCTTTAGTAAAGCTGGCAGAGGAGGATCCCACCTTCCGTGTTCATACCGACAAAGAGACTGGCCAGACCATCATCTCCGGTATGGGCGAGCTGCATCTTGAGATCATCGTTGACCGTCTTCTTCGTGAGTTCAAGGTAGAGGCCAATGTGGGCGCTCCCCAGGTTGCTTACAAAGAGACCTTCACAAAGGCTGTGGATGTGGACAGCAAGTACGCAAAACAGTCTGGTGGACGTGGTCAGTACGGTCACTGTAAAGTACACTTCACACCGATGGATCCCAACGGCGAAGAGACCTTCAAGTTTACTTCCTCCGTTGTGGGCGGTGCGATTCCGAAGGAATACATCCCGGCTGTCGGCGAGGGTATCGAAGAGGCTACAAAGGCTGGTATCCTTGGCGGATTCCCGGTATTGGGCGTATGCGCAGATGTATTCGACGGTTCCTACCATGAGGTCGACTCCTCCGAGATGGCATTCCACATTGCCGGATCCATGGCGTTCAAGGATGCTATGGCAAAGGCAGGCGCAGTGCTTCTTGAGCCGATCATGAAGGTAGAGGTAACGATGCCTGAGGAATACATGGGCGACGTTATCGGCGACATCAACTCCCGCCGCGGCCGTATCGAGGGCTTCGAGGACATTGGCGGAGGAAAGCTTGTAAAAGCATTCGTACCGCTGGCAGAGATGTTCGGTTACTCCACAGACCTTCGTTCCAGCACACAGGGACGTGGTAACTACTCCATGTTCTTTGAGAAATACGAGCAGGTACCGAAGAGCGTTCAGGAGAAGATCATCGCTGAAAGAAAAGGTGCGAAATAGGCTTGAAAAACATTTCTGAATAGAATATAATATTATTCAGCCTAGTTAAATAGAATAGCCCAATGGGCGCAAATTAAGGAGGACGTTTTAAAATGGCAAAAGCTAAGTTTGACAGAACTAAACCGCATTGTAACATTGGTACCATTGGACACGTTGACCATGGTAAAACAACTTTAACAGCAGCTATTACAAAGGTACTTGCAGAGAGAGTTGCCGGTAACACAGCTACTGATTTTGAAAATATCGATAAGGCTCCGGAAGAGAGAGAGCGTGGTATCACAATTTCCACTTCCCACGTAGAGTACGAGACAGAGAAGAGACACTATGCACACGTTGACTGCCCAGGCCATGCTGACTATGTAAAGAACATGATCACTGGTGCTGCCCAGATGGATGGCGCTATCCTTGTAGTTGCTGCTACTGATGGTGTTATGGCTCAGACAAGAGAGCACATCCTTCTTTCCCGTCAGGTAGGCGTTCCGTACATCGTTGTATTCATGAACAAGTGCGACATGGTTGACGACGCTGAGTTACTTGAGCTGGTTGAGATGGAGATCAGAGATCTTCTGAACGAGTATGAGTTCCCGGGCGACGACACACCGATCATCCAGGGTTCCGCTCTGAAGGCTCTTGAGGATCCGCACGGACCGTGGGGCGACAAGGTTATGGAGTTAATGGATGCTGTTGACAGCTACATTCCGGATCCCATTCGTGACACAGATAAGCCGTTCCTTATGCCGGTCGAGGACGTATTTACAATCACAGGCCGTGGTACTGTTGCAACAGGCCGTGTAGAGCGTGGTACTCTGAAGCTCAACGACGAGGTTGAGATCGTTGGTATTCACGAGGAGACTCGTAAGACCGTTGTAACTGGTATCGAGATGTTCCGTAAGCTCCTGGATCAGGCTCAGGCTGGTGACAACATCGGCGCTCTGCTTCGTGGTGTTCAGAGAACAGAGATCCAGAGAGGTCAGTGTCTTGTAAAACCGGGTTCTGTAAAGTGCCATAAGAAATTTACAGCTCAGGTTTACGTTCTGACAAAAGACGAGGGCGGCCGTCATACACCGTTCTTCAACAACTATCGTCCGCAGTTCTACTTCAGAACAACTGACGTTACAGGCGTTTGCGAACTCCCGGCTGGTACCGAGATGTGCATGCCTGGTGATAACGTAGAAATGACGATCGAGCTGATCCATCCGGTAGCTATGGAGCAGGGTCTCCGTTTCGCTATCCGTGAGGGCGGCAGAACCGTAGGTTCCGGCAGAGTTGCTACAATCATCGAGTAATTCTAGGTAAAAATCCATAGGTGCCGATGTGCGCCTGTGAAAATAAATAGTCCGAAGGTATCCCAGGCGGGATACCGGTGTCCAAGCGTAAGAGAACCCCGGAGCCGAAAGGCTGCCGGGGTTTTTCTGTTGAGTGGAGTTGGGAGCGGCTGCACGGGAGCAGAAAAACGTTTTTAGGGGGAAAAAATGAAAGGGAAAAAAATTACAGGAGCGGCCATCCTGCTTTTTGCTGGTCTGGCATTGGCGCTGTATTTTCTAAAAAAAGACCCTCTCCGAGAGGTCCATGCTCTCTGGGAGGAGACCATGAGCCGCACAGAGGGAGCCTATGTCCAGACGGTCACGGGAAGCGCCTGGGAGACAAAAGACGCTCCGGGCGGCGAAAATGGGGAGAGACCCGGGGGTACGGAATCATCCACGGCTGTCACAAAGGTATGGTACGGTACGGATGAACGGGGGTTCTGGTACCGGATGGAGTTGTTTCAGAAGGAAGAGGATGGGAGCCTGACGCTTCTTCATATAACGGAGGAGGACGCCGAGGGAAGGACCATGCAGCTGGCGGGATATCCTGATAAGTCCCCCATGGAGCCCTCTGTAAAGGAAGGAGAGACCCTGTCCCTTAAGACGCTTCTGGGAGGCCTGTGGACGGAACCGGCGGAAACGAAGGTCCAGAAGGTGGAAAAATACCAGGAGGACCATGGCCTCAGGTATGTGATCCGCCATAAGGTCTTACAGAGCGTATTTCCGGGAACCGAGGGAAAGGAGCTGACCGGGACCATAAACCGGACGGATACGGTAAGGACCGGGCCCGATGGGACGGTAAAGGAATTTGTGATCCAGGCAGACAGCGTATACGATGTGTACGAGGAAATGGGAGCCGTTGTGGAATACCGGATCGAATTTTTCAGCGGTGACGAAGCCGGAAATATGGAGCTGGGATCCGGGACAGGACCGTCAGAATAGGGGCCTGTAATCAGGACAGCCGTAATAAAAGCAGCGGACGCCTGGGAGGCAGGGCCGCTGCTTTTTTTAAAAGAAACAGGAGAAAACGGTCTTAGACCGCCTGCATGGGCTGCACCGCCTGGATCAGCCGGAATATCTGCTCGGCTGTGTCGGCCATATTTTTTCTGGCGTTTTCTGGATCCATGGCCTCCTCCAGGGTGACGACGGAGCGGAGGATCGGGAAAAAGGCGTCGATCCCGGCATCGTTGCAGGCTGCCGCTTCCCTGGTGACGCTGCCGGAAAAGGCAAGGACCGGCTTATGGAATTCTTTGGCGATCCGGGCCACGCCCACAGGGGCCTTTCCCATGACAGTCTGCCCGTCCAGACGGCCCTCTCCGGTGATCACCAGGTCGGCGTCCTTCACATACTCCCGCAGCCTCGTTTCCTCCAGAACGATCTGGATCCCGGATTCCAGGACTGCGCTGGTGAAGGTTAAAAAGGCAAAGCCCAGTCCGCCGGCGGCTCCTGTGCCTGGAAACTCCGGGTCTGCCTTGGGATTCCATTTCCCGGCGATCTCTGCAAAATGGGCAAGTCCCCGGTCCATGACCTGGACCATGGCTTCATCGGCTCCCTTCTGGGGACCATAGACGGCGCTGGCTCCCCTGGGGCCGCAGAGGGGGTTATTGACGTCGCAGGCGATCCGGAAGGTACACTCCGAAAGCTCCGGCAGGACGTGCTCGGAGGAGATGGATGCGATCTGTGCCAGCCCCTGGGCTCCCGGAGGGATCTGGTTTCCATCCCGGTCCAGAATCCCGTATCCCAGGGCCTGGAGCATTCCTGTGCCTCCGTCGTTGGTGGCGCTTCCGCCGATGCCCACGATGAATCTGCGGCAGCCCTTCTGGATAGCGGACCGGATCACCTGGCCGACCCCAAAGGTGGTGGCTTTCATAGGATCCTTTTCTGCATCCGGAACCAGGGTGATCCCGGCGGCTCCAGACATTTCAATGATAGCCGTGCCGCTTTCCGGAAGGATGCCATACTGGCAGTCCACAGGCCTTCCCATGGGACCGGTGACGGTTACTGTTTCCAGGGTGCCTCCCATGCCGCAGGCCAGGGCCTCCACGGTCCCTTCCCCTCCGTCGGCCAAAGGCCGGACGTTTACAGCGGCGTCTTTGTATACACGCCGGATCCCTTCTTCAATGGCATGGCCGGCCTCCAGGGAAGAGAGGCTGCCCTTCAGGGAATCGATGGCAATGGTGACGTTCATGAAAAACCTCCTTATGATCGCTGTTTTTCCATAACAAAGTTGGTGAGAAGGACGCCCCGGCGCTCCACCTGCTGTTCCTTTATGAGCCGGTAGCCCCGTTTTTCGAAAAAGGGTCTGGCGGTGATGGAAGCGTGGGTGGTGATGAGACCGGAAACAGACGACTCCAGCCGGTCGCAGAGGACAGAGGCAATGCCTTTTCCCTGGAAATCCCTGTGGACGTACAGCCGGTCCAGGTATCCGGAGGAATCCATGTCTCCAAATCCGGTAATAACGCCGTTTTCCTCAGCCACCAGAGTAAAATGCGCCGTCAAAGAGCGGTCCCACGCTTCCAGGTCTACGTTTCCCGTTGCCCATACGTCCAGCTGGGCTTTTGTGTAATCCTTTGCGTTGACTGTGTGGACCGCATCATAAAATAAGCGGGCCAGGGCTTCACAGTCTTCTGGCCGATAGGGCCGGATGCTCATGGCTTTATCTCCTTTTGCGCACGGCCCGCGTTTTTTCCGCAGGCCGTGAGAATGGATCCTAATACGTATCCAGCGGAGGCATTACGCTGTCCGGCAGCGGGCAGGTGTAATGGCCGCCGTTGCGTTTTGTGACCTCCTTTTTGGCCGCTTCGATGACGTCCGGACGGTCCATGGTGCGGACACAGGCCAGAGCCATGACCTTGGCGGCGGTCAAAAGGCCCTTATGGGCCAGAGGGCTGCAGGTCTGGGCAACCATCTGCCAGGAATGGCCCACATTGCCGATGCAGGCTGTGGCGATGTTGATATTCAGGGTGGGAGCCGCATAGCCCACATCGCCCACATCGGTGGAGCCGGCAGTCAGCTTGATCTTGTCGGGATTAAAGGGATGGATCTCTGAATCCAGGGGCCGTTCCAGGATCTCCTCCAGCCGGTCCTCACCGAAGACCTCGATGATCTGGCTTTTGATGTTTTCCATGGTCACCGGCGGGTAGGTATTTAAAAATTCCCGGGCCATGGCGTAGTCGTCCTCATCCCATTTAGGCGTGCCTACCTCCTTCATACATTCGTCGGCGACGGCGGCCAGGGCGTTGTTGGGGATATATTCGGTGAAGGCCATGGCCAGCTCGCAGTCCACAGTGGTATCGGTCATAATGGAGGCGCCCCGGGCCACGTTTTTCACACGCTCAAACAGATCCTTTACCTGGGAGACCCATGGAGAACGGACCTCATAGCGGATCACGGCATGGTCCTGGACCACGTTGGGGGCGGTCCCTCCTGCGTCAATGTAGGCGTAGTGGATCCTGGCCTCCGGGATCATATGCTCCCGCAGATAATTGCAGCCCACGTTCATGAGCTCCGCGGCGTCCAGGGCGCTGCGGCCCAGATGGGGAGAACCGCCGGCATGGGAGGAGACGCCTTTAAACTCAAAGTTTGCTCCCATGATGGCGTTGCTGTGATTGCATTCCACGGCGTTGATGGTGGCTGGATGCCAGGTGTATACAAAATCCACGTTGTCGAACATCCCGGCCCGGGCCATGAACTGCTTGGATCCGGCGCCTTCCTCGGCGGGGCAGCCGAAGTAGATGATGGTGCCGTCCTTTTTATTTTCCACCAGATATTCCTTTACAGCCAGTCATGGCAGGAAAACAGCGGATCGGCTATCTGAGACAGATCAGCGCTGTGTCCGCAGCCATGGCCGGGCGCTCCGGCTTCCACCGGCTCCTTCCGGGGAGAAGCGGCCTTCTGGCTCAGGGAGGAGAGGGCGTCATATTCCCCCAGGATGCCCATGACCGGCTTTCCGGAGCCGTAGGAGAAGGTTCCTGTGAAGCAGGTGGGGATCCCAGCGTCTCCAGTGGTGACTGAAAAGCCTTCGTCCTTCAGGATCTGACAGAGAAGGTCCGCAGAACGGGTCTCATGGTAGGCAAGCTCCGCGTATTCCCAGATCCTGTCGTTGGCGTCCAGGATCATCTGGGATTTCTGGTCGATGACATGTTCGAGAAACTCCAGGTCTTTCATCATATATTCCGTCCTTTCTGTACACATTATAGAATCTATTATAAAACCAGATCCATGTTAAGTAAATAATAAGATGAAACTTTCAATCGGCTTTCAATAGGCCTGCGGATGAGGCTGTTTACTAGCCTGCCAGTGAATGGCGGCAGGATTTCTGACAACTTGGAGCCGGGCTGCCGCGGCGATTTCTGCGGCAATCCTGCGGCAGCCATTTACCAGGGACTGCCAAAATGGTATAATGTCTGAGATAACAGACATTATACCATCGCGCATCTGGTTTCTGCGTACACCGCAGAAATCCAGGCGCACAATTCCCCCGGAGGGGTACCATGTCCGAAAGACATGGTATAATGTCTGTTATGACATTATACCATCGCGCATGTGGCTTCTGCGTTTACCGCAGAAATCCAGATGTATAATTCTCCCGGAGGGGTACCGTGTCCGATGGATGGACAGATGAGGAGCCGGCTCTGGAAAAAGGAGGAATGCCAATGGCAAAACGGATCTACGTGGCTGACGATGAAAAAAATATCTGCTTTCTGATCCAGAATTTTCTGGAAAAAGAGGGCTTTGAGGTAAGATGCTTTGAGGACGGGGAATCGATCCTGGCAGCCTGCGAGGAGCAGATGCCGGATCTCTGTATCCTGGACGTGATGATGCCGGGAATGGACGGGCTGACCGTATGTACCAGGATCCGGCAGAAGAGTCATGTGCCGATCATTATCGTTTCGGCCAAGGACTCTCCTCTGGACCGGATCACCGGGATCACTTTGGGAAGTGACGACTATCTGGTGAAGCCGTTTCTTCCGCTGGAGCTGGTCACCCGGGTCAAGGCCCTGTTCCGCCGGGTGGACGCTTTTTCCGGCCAGGAGGAGGAAAACAGCGAGAACCTGGAGCTGGGGGACATCGTCCTGTTCCCGGGCAGGAGGACTGCCAGTCTTAAGGGAGAGGAGTTTGCCCTGACTCCCCTGGAATTCGACTTCCTGCGCCATATGCTGGAGCATCCGGAGCACGCCGCCAGCCGTGATGACTTATTAAAGGCCTTGTGGAAGGTGGACAGCAAAGAGGTGGATACCAGAGCTGTGGACGATATGGTGAAGCGCCTGCGGAAAAAAATGAAGGAACAGAACAGTGCAGTGAAGATTGAAACTGTATGGGGATATGGGTTCAGACTGACGGCCGGAGGCGATGAATGAAGCTGAGTATCCGCATGAAGATCTTCCTCCCGGTGGTGATCCTTCTGATCGGCTTTCCTCTGGCTACCTGGGCGACACTCCGGTATTCCCTGGAGGTCCATATGAACTTCAACGCCCGCAGGGACCTGGAGGCGATGGTAAGGACTGTGGACGGGGTCCTGGAGGAGCCGGAGGACGGCGAAGAAGGGGATACGGTCTTAAGCCGTCTGAGGGATGCGGTCCAGACCGGAGCCGGGGAGGCCCGGATGCTTGTGGTCAGTGAGAAATACCGGGTGGTATATCCAAAAAACTTTGACGACCAGGCGGATATGTCCCAGATCTACTCGGCCTTTCTGAATGCGGCCACAGATGATGAAAGCTTCTGGGAGCAGGATAAGATCCTGGAAGAGACCATAGAGGAAAAGGAATATCTTCTATATTATAAGTATGTGACGCCTTCAGAACGGGAAAAGGACCAGAAGGTGCGCCACATCCTCCTGTACTGTCCGGTCCATGACACAACGGCCATGATGGATCAGATCACACGGGTGGTGCTTCTGACCATGAGCGTCATCGCCGCCGCTGCCATCGCCTTATTCTGGCTGGTGGCCGGCAGTATTTCCGTACCGGTCCAGCGGCTCTGTGAAGCCGCCAGGGGGATCGGTGAGAAAAAATTCAAGAGAGTGGAGACCGGGGCCACGGTGAAGGAGCTGTGCGAGCTGGAGGGCGAGATCAACCATATGCAGGAGAAGCTGGCCCAGGCAGACCAGGCGGAGCGCACATTTTTCCAGAACGCTTCCCATGAGCTCCGGACGCCGCTCATGTCCATCAGCGGCTATGCCCAGGGGATCCAGTGCGGGGTATTTGAGGATGTGGCCCAGGCGGCCTCCGTGATCCTGGATGAGAGCACCCGGCTCACAGAGGTAGTGGACGGGATCCTTACGCTGACCAGGATGGACCAGCTCAGATACCAGGTGGTTCCGGTGGAGCTGGCAGTCAACGGCTTCATCGAAGAGCGGCTGGAGTGTCTGGAGGGCTTTGCCTACTCAAAAAACATAAAGCTGGTATTTCGGCCGGGGGAGGAGCATAAGATCATTACTGACGCCATGCTCCTGGAGCGGGCGTTCTCCAATGTGATGTCCAACTGTATCCGGTATGCCGGGACCCAGGTGGCTGTGGCGGTGCGGGAAAAGGAGGGAGATATCCTTATTACGGTGACCGACGACGGGCCTGGGTTTCCAGAGGGCGGTACGGAGCATCTGTTTGACCGGTTCTACAAGGGCAAGGGCGGAAATCATGGACTGGGTCTGGCCATTGCAAGGTGCTCCCTGGAGTACATGGGCGGCAGCGTGCGTGCGGCAGACACACAGAAGGGCGCAGAATTTGAGATCACACTGCCGCAGGATTGCCGCAGCTTTGCCCCAGACGAGAGGACAGAAATGTGATACTATGGAACATATAAAGGAGGAAGCGGAATGAAAAGGATATTCTTTATTTTCAGCCTGTTGCTCTGCCTTCTTTCTGTTCCTGTCACCGGATTCGCAGCGGAGACGGATGAGGAACAGGTAAAATACGAGGATGCGACTGCCGATAATATGAAAGAGATGTTAAAGGGCAGTATCGCACTGGATAAGATCAGCGCAGAGAACAAGGAGTCCCTTTTAAACTGGCTGGAAGCAGAAAACAAACCCGAAGAGGCGAAAAAGCTGGTGGATAAGATCCAGAAGCTCCAGGAGGACCAGGAAAAGGACCAGGAGAGTATGGATCCGTATACAAAGGCGAAAAAGACCTGTGATAAGAAGCTGAATGCGGAGGGAGCCAATGCGGCTCTGGAGAATATCATCCGGATCCAGAAAGACCGGCTGGAGGATCAGGAAGAGGTAAAAAAGCTCTGGAAGGACGTGGAAAAGCTGCTGAAAAAGTAGCCCGAGACAGAACAGAGCGGATACTGAAAAGATAAGATGGCTGTGGAGTGGCGGCACTCTGCGGCCATTTTGTGTATTCCGCACAATTTTATCTCTTAAAACACTGGAAATATAAGACAAAGTATGATTAAATAGAAGTAGCGCAGTATCCGGCCGGCCGGAAGGAGGACCGCCTGCGGCGCATGCAGATAAGAAGAAAGAAGGTAACAGTATGGAAACAATGGACGATTTCAGGGAAGAGCTGGAAGCCTCCTTTAAGAAAATACGAGTGGGCGACGTGGTCACAGGTACAGTGATCGACGTGACCGAGGACCAGGTGATCGTGGACCTTAAGACCTACGCGGACGGAGTGATCCGGAAAGAGGATCTGAGCGAGGATCCGGATTTTAATATGCAGGAAGCGGTCCACCCCGGAGATGAGATCACCGCAACGGTGATGGCTACCAACGACGGCGAAGGAAATATGGTCCTTTCAAAGAAAGAGGCCAACGCAGTCCTGGCCTGGGATAAATTAAAGAAGCTGATGGAGGAGCGTACCGTTGTTAAGGTAAAGATCAGCGAGGTGGTCAATGCCGGAGCCGTTGCGTATCTGGAGGGGATCCGCGGCTTTATCCCCGCGTCCCGTCTGTCCGACGAGTATGTGGAGGACTTAAAGGAGTGGGATGGAAAGACCATTGAGGTGACGGTGATCACTGCTGATGAGGAGGAACGCCGCCTGGTGCTTTCGGGACGGGAACCGGCCCGGGAGAAAAAACAGGCGGAAACAAACAGGAAGATCGAAAAGTGTGAGGTGGGAGCCGTTATGAATGGTACAGTGGAGACCATAAAGCCCTATGGCGCCTTCGTGGCCCTGGAGAACGGCCTCACAGGTCTGCTCCATATCTCCCAGATCAGCACCCAGAGGATCAAGCATCCGGGAGCTGTCTTAAAGGAAGGCCAGGAGGTAAGGGTGAAGATCCTTTCCACCGCTGACAATAAGATCAGCCTCAGCATGAAGGTACTGGCAGAGGAGGCGGCAGAGGCTGAATCCCACAGCACCTACGATTATAAAGAAGAAGGCCAGGCAAGCACAGGCCTTGCCGCTCTTTTAAAGAATATCAAGTTATAAGACCAGGAAACAGAATATAAGAAAATAGGAAGCAGTTTCCTGCCCTGTGCAGAGAGGGGGCAGCAGTATGACAAAAGATCCAAAATCCTTTGAACAGGTGGACCAGTGGAAAACGACCATGTTTTTATACAGCTCTGCTCTGAAATCGATCAACACAAAGATCGAGATCCTGAATAATGAGTTCATCCAGCTGTATAATTATAATCCCATCGAACATATCACATCCCGGCTGAAAACGCCGTCCAGTATTGTGAAAAAACTTCAGAACGACGGCATTGACGTTACCATCGATAATATGGTGGAATACTTAAACGATATCGCAGGGATCCGGATCATCTGCTCATTCATGTCGGATATCTATCCCATTGCGGATATGATCGCCCGGCAGGCAGATATCACGGTGCTCCATGTGAAGGACTACATCAAGTATCCCAAATCCAACGGCTACAAGAGCTATCATATGGTGGTGACGATCCCGGTATATCTGACCGATGGAAAGATGGATACAAAGGTCGAGATCCAGATCCGCACCATTGCAATGGATTTCTGGGCTTCCCTGGAGCACAAGATCGCATATAAATTTGAAGGAAACCCGCCGGATTATCTGGAAACAGAGCTGAAGGCCTGCGCCGATATGGTGGATATGCTGGATGCAAAAATGTTTTCCCTGAACCAGGCGATCATGGAGATCGGCCGGACCCGGAGAGAAGAGGCCGAAAAGAAGCTGGAGGAAGAGCGTCTCCAGGAGGAGGCCAGGCAGCAGGCCCAGCGGGCGCGGGAGATCGTGGAAGGACAGAAGGCGGGACAGGGCACGGAACCGGAAAACGGAGGAAAGGCATGAAGGCTGTACTTCAGAGAGTTACGGAAGCGTCCGTCCGCGTGGACGGGGAGGTGATCGGATCCATTGGAAAGGGATTTTTTATCCTCCTTGGCGTATCCGACGAGGACGACGAGGCCGTCGCAGATAAAATGGCAGATAAGATCTGTAAATTAAGGATCTTTGAGGATGAA
>OGXZ01001358.1_pt1 | contig 13952 bp, 11 predicted proteins | sample 1576431 | NCBI WGS metagenome assembly OGXZ01 (sample SAMEA3541590, study PRJEB24748) | human gut metagenome | biome: human gut; feature: human-associated habitat; material: faeces | place: China | collected 2012
GTTCACCGAGGCCAACATGAACGCCATCCCCGAGGGCAGCGACTACAAGGACTACTTGAACCCGGAGAGCGTTGTGGCCTGCACCGGCTGCAAGCTGGAAGAGAGCCTGAAGGACGCCAAGCCCGGCGACAAGTTCCAGTTCGTGCGCACCGGCTTCTTCACCCCGGACAGCAAGAACCCCGGCGTGTACAACCGTGTGGTCACCCTGCGCGACAGCTTCAAACCTGCAAAGTGAAAAAAGCAACTCGTCAAGTCAAAAGGAGCATCTGATTTTTTATGAAAAAGACAATGACCCGCAACATCGTCATCATGGCCATCGTCACTGTCATCATGGCAGTGGTGCTGAGCCTGTACATCAAGAACACCGGCACCGTGCCCGCTGCCGACAACGCCGCCAACCTGACCGACGGCACCTACACGTCCAGCGCACAGGGCTGCCTGAGCGAAGTCGCTGTGACCGTTACCGTGACCGGCGGCAAGGTGACCAATGTGGCCATCGACGCTTCCGGCGAGACCCCGGACCTGGGCGGCAAGGCTGCTGAGACGCTGGCTGACGAGCTGACCAAGGCCGGTTCCACCAACGGCGTGGATGCCGTGGCCGGTGCTACCATGACCAGCAACGCCGTCTTTACCGCAATGGACGATTGCCTTGCACAGGCAGGCAATGCAGCATCCAACCTGAAGGACGGCACCTACACCTCCAGCGCCAAGGGCTGCCTGAGCGATGTGAACGTCACCGTGACCGTTTCCGGCGGCAAGGTGAGCGAGGTGGCCATTGATGCTTCCGGCGAGACCCCGGAGCTGGGCGGCGCTGCTGCCGAGACCCTGGCAGATGCCCTGACCAAGGCTGGTTCCACCAACGGCGTGGATGCTGTTTCCGGCGCGACCCTGACCAGCGAGGCCGTGTTCACTGCCATGAACGACTGCCTGAGCCAGGCCCAGTAAGACAAGAACGCAGAATGCCCCGTGGGTGACCGCCCACGGGGCATTTTTTGATGGGTGCACGCACCCGGATGCAAAAACGCCGTCCGCAGGGAGATTCTCTGCGGGCGGCACTGGTTTTTTATGGGGTCGGGGGTTCAGGCTGCATCAGACTGCACGGCCGGCGTCGTTGCCGCCGCGGATGGCCAGGGCGATGTTGAAGGGATTGGCGCAGTCGCCGATGGTGTACACTTCCTTGCAGTCGATGCCGTCCACCAGACTGGTGTTGGGCAGCATGTCGGCACCGTTGACGATGGCATCGCACTTGATGCTCATCTCCACACCGCTGTCCAGCGTGAGGGTGGCCACATTGCCGCTGACCGTCTTGATGGCGGACTGCGGATAGGACTTCACGCCCAGAGCGTACAGGGCGGTGGTCATCATGCGCATGGCGTGCTGGGACTGCTGCATGTCGAACTCGGAGGCCGGGTTCGGGGTGACGATGGTCACGTTCTTCTTGTGCACGGTCAGCCACAGGGCGGCGTCAAAGGCCTGCGCGTTGGAGCCGTAAACGATCACGTTGTCGCCCATCTCGGTGAACATGAAGTTGTCCATCTCCACCACGGGGGCGCTGCCGTCACCGTCCACGGTCAGGGTGTCGCGCAGGCCGCCGGCGGCCAGGATGACGGCATCCGGTGCTTCGGAGTGGATGAGCTCCTGGGTGACCTCGGTGCCGGTCTTGACTTCCACACCGTTTAGCTCCAGCTGACGGATCAGGTAGTTCTTCAGGTCGGCCAGATTCTCATGGGGGCCCTTGACGGAAGCAGCAAAGTCCAGCATGAAGCCCAGGGCACCGCGCTTCTCGTACAGGGTCACGTTGTGGCCGCGGGCAGCTGCGATGCGGGCAGCCTCCATGCCGGCGGGGCCGCCGCCGATGACCATGACCTTCTTGGGGGTGGCTGCAGGCTCCAGCTCGTAGGTAGCGGGGCCGCCCTCGCGCATCACGCGCTGGGTCAGGGCGTTCACACGGCAGTAAGCCATCTGTGCGTTGGCCTCGTTGCTGCCGATGTGGCAGTGCAGGCAGCGGGTGCAGGGTGCGATCTCGTCAATGCGGCCTTCCTTGAGCTTGTTGACGTACTCCATGTCCACGGTCAGGGGGCGGGTCATCAGGAAGAAGTCGGCCTTGCCGTCCTCCAGAGCCTGCTCGAAGAAGTCGGGTGCGTGGGCGGGATCGTTGTAAGTGACAACGCCGCAGGGGATAGACAGCGCCTTTTTATACTCGGCGGCAACGTTCAGGCCGATGCCGCAGCCGCTGGTGTTGCCGATCAGCATGCCCTGCCAGTTCTTGCTGAAGTCGTACTGGGTGCCGAAACCGGTGCAGCCCTCGATGCCGTTCAGGATGAAGTACAGGTCGGCACCGAACTGGGCAACGTGGTGGCCCAGGGGTCCCAGACGCAGGTGCATGGAGTCGCAGCCGGCCTGCTCGAACAGCTTGGCGGCGGCAATGCCTTCTTCCATGGTCATGGCCAGGGTGTGCGGGGTGGTGACAGCGGAATCCAGCGTCATTATGGTGGGGTTGTTGGAGATGTTGTCGTTCTCCTCAATGCAGTTGATCAGGATCTGCATGTTGAAGTCCGGGCCGCACTCCTTTTTCACACCCTCGATGATCTCGGTGATGAAGCGGGCACGGTTTTCGATGGAGCCGATGCCGTACTCGTCGGTGCGGGTGTTGTGGAAGCGGGACAGGAAGTGTGCGGGCATATTGAAGCCGGCGCAGTTCAGTTCCACGCAGTCAAAGCCCATCTGCTGCAGACCCTTGGCGACCTCCACAAAGTGTGCCTGCTTGGCATGGATGTCATCAATGGTCATGTCATTCTCGCCCATGCCGAAGCCGGACATCTGGTAACCCATCTTGGCACCGTACTTGTGGCACTCGTCCACCAGCTTCTGGCCAAAGGCCAGGGTGTCGGCGTCGTAGGAGCCGCCTTCCGGGACCTCCAGCGCTGCGATGGTCTCCACATAGATCAGGGCCACGCCGCCCTTGGCCAGGTTGACGTAGTAGGTGAGCAGCTCATCGGTCAGACCGGCCAGATAGGTGGCGGAACCGGCAGCGGATTTGACCATGCGGTTGGAAATTTCCATAGAGCCGATGGTCAGGGGGCTGAACAGGGTGGTCAGCTCCTTGGTGTTGGAGCGGAACTCGCTCTCGTCCAGCTGAGGGTTGATGGAGGCGGTGTAGAGCTTGTCGGTTGCCGGAGCGGCGGCAGCGGGGGTGGTGGTGCCTTCGGCGGCGGACCCGGCCGCAGAGGCAGCAGCGGAGGAGGCGGGGGCTTCGGTCTTGGAACAGCCGTTCAGCAGGCCCAGACCGGCGATGCCGGCGGCACCGGCAGCAACCTTCATGAAGTTGCGGCGAGAGATGTTTGCCATGATGTGTTCTCCATTCTTTTTCGTTCTTCTGTATTTGGTACTTCTTCTTTCGCGGCACATTGATTGTGTTTTCACAAACGATGTGGTATAATTATAAACCCTGTAGCAAATACATGGTCAATACAGAAATGGTAACAAAAAGGTGACGGAATATCTATGAAAATCCACGAACTGGCGCGCCTGTCCGGCGTCAACCCGGAAACCATCCGCATGTACCGGCAAAAAGGCCTGCTGCACCCGGCAAAGCTTGCCAACGGGTACTTTGATTATTCGGCCTGCAACCTCTATGAGCTGATGTTTGTGCGCAAGCTGCGGGGCGCAAATCTGGGGCTGGAGACCATTGCGTCCTTTTATGCGGAGGATGGGCAGGCCGGTGCGCTGCGGAACATGAAGCAGGAGATCCGTGCACTGGAGGAAACCATCCGGGAGCTGGAGCAGCGTAAGAAGCAGCTCATGTCCACACTGGGACACTATGTGCTGTTCTCCAACCAGCCGCAGCAGGTGCAGGAATTGACCCTGCGTTCGGAGTGCTGGTTCGTGCCGCTGGAGCTGGAACCGGCGGACAGCGTGTGCCGACGGTGGATGGAACACGCGGATGCTTTGTTCACCGGCATCCGCATCGACCCGGCGTATCTGGAACAGCCGACGCAGCAGGTGCCTTATACGATGGAGCTGGGAGCCTACACCGAGGACCTGAAGCGTCTGAAGCTGCCCTTGCCGCCGCAGGCCCGCCGGATGCCCGGCGGCACCTACCTGAGCAGCTTCCTGGAAGCGGAGACCGACGGCACCCTCCGGGGCGGTCAGCTGCAGCCGGTGCTCGACTATGCAGCGGCCCACCACTACCGGTTCTGCCCGGAACAGGGAGCCTTTCTCTACTGCCTGAATGGTGGGGAGGAGGCACTGCAGCTGGTGTTCTGCTTTCAGGTCCGGGTGGAACCGGAAAACGGATAAAACAAAAGCGCCGCCCGCAGGGAATGCTCTCTGCGGGCGGCGCTGGTTGTTCAATGGGGAGAAACTGCGGACAGGATCTGCTGAATGAGTTCACGCTGCAAGGAGGTGATACGGTGGCTGCGTTTGCCATAAATGAAAAATTCCCATTGGAGCTGCAGGTCCGACAAAGGCCGAAAACACTCATTTTCGGCCAGAGAGCTTTCTTTGCCGGCATAAAAAGAAACAAAGCCTTTTTGCAGAAGATCGGAAGCAAGTTCTCCATCGGCATCGCCCAGAAAGCTGTCAATCGTCAGGCCTTTTGCTTGCAGGCATTCCAGCAGACGGGCCTGTGAGCGATTTTCCGTGTTCATGTAATAAGCGGAACGGTTTTCAGATCCTCTGTAGTCAGAACGTTCTTTTTTGCGAGGGAATGATCGCAGGACAGGATCACGCCAATGGAACTTTCTGAATGAGCCAATTCAATGAAGTCGCTGCTGGTCAAGGGCGAAGTTGTGATGACAAGGTCACAGTCGTAATTACGATAACAGCGGCTGTGTTCGGTATCGGTATAACTGTGGTAATGCAGCTGGACTTCTGGATGGAATTCCTGGAATTGCGGGAAGAAATGCGGAGGGAGCTCCTGCAGGAATCCCATGAAATATCCGATGTGAAGCTGCTGCTTGGAGTGAAAGCTGCGCATCTGCCGTAAAATTTCGTCCCGCTGGTTCAGATGCGGCCGTGCCAGTTTTTCAAGCTGCTGACCGGCTTCGGTAAGGGACACGCCGTTTTGATTCCGCACGAATAATTGAACACCAAGCTCTTGCTCCAGGTTGGAAAGCGACTTACTGATCGCCTGCTGGCTGACGTAACATCTGGCGGCAGCATTCCGGAAACTTTGTGCTTCGCACACGGCAAGAAAGAACTGTAGCTGTTTGTAATCCATAAAGACCTGCCTACAACTGAAATTTGGAACGGGTAAAATGATTGATGTTTGCCAAAATCTTAACAACAGGTTAAACTATACATAGTATAATGCTTTTGTGCATACGACACAAGAGCGGATAAGCTGTTGGGAAGAGAAAGGAAGTACAATACGATGAAAAAAATCTCTCGTTCCGGTTTTTTGAAGCTGGCCGCCGCGGCTGCTATGAGCGGTGTGACTGCAGGTGCATTGACTGCCTGCGGGAATTCGGCAAGTTCCTCTTCGGCTGCCGCTTCGAGCGCTGCTGTTTATACGCCGGGCACTTATACCGCCAAGGCTACCGGTATGGGTGAGGTGACGGTCAGCATGACCTTTACCGAGAATGCTATTACCGACGTGACGGTGGACACCGCCAACGAGACCATCGACCTGGCCCGCAACTCGGCTGAGGATTTCCAGAAGGCTCTGATGGAGGCCCAGAGCGCAGAGATCGACGGCGTTTCCGGTGCGACCTACACTTCGGGTGCCGTGCGGGAGGCAGCTGCTTCCTGCATCCAGCAAGCAATGGGTGTGGCCGTCGAAGCGCCTGCCGAAGCTCCGGCTGCTGCAGAAGTGAAGAGCGGTTTCCCTGCCTGTGAGGAAAACCTGGGCGGTGCCACAGCTGCCGGTCAGGGCGAGATCGCTTTTGTGGCAGACCCCATCGCGGACAGCGAGATCAAAGAGACTGTCAATGTGGATGTACTGGTCTGTGGTCAGGGGCCTGCCGGTATGGCTGCCGCCCTTGCCTGCGCGGAGCAGGGCCTGAAAACAGTCGCTGTGGAGAAGGGCGCTTCGCCCACCTGGCGCAGTGCCACCATGGGCGCTTTCCATGACCGTGTACACCAGAAATTCGGCGTGGAATTTGATACCAAGCAGTGGCTGGATGATGCCATGGTCAACTGTGCGTACCGCGGTGAGCAGACTGTGTATCAGAAGTGGATCGATACCTGCGACGAAGCGGTCAACTGGTTCCTGGATAAATTGGAAGTTCCGGTGGAAAACTACTTCCTGACCTTCAACGCCGGTGATTTCCCGGAGTTCAACGCTGCCTATGATGAGCTGAGCCTGTCCCGCAGCTGGAACACCTCCCTCAACATCCCGATGGCAGCCGATGAGATCGCCGCAAAGCTGCAGGAAAAAATCACTGCTGCCGGTGCGGAAGTGCTGTTCAACACCCCGGTCGTCCAGCTGGTGACCGAGGGCGCAAAGGTCGTGGGTGCTATCGTCAAGGGGGAGAACGGTTATGTGAAGTATCTGACCGCTAAGGGCGTCGTTCTGGCCACCGGCGGCTATGAGTTCAACCCGGAAAAACTGGCTGCCTGCTGCCGCCCGCGTGACCTGGCACTGGGCCACTGGATGAACGGCACCAAGACCAACACCGGTGACGGCCACGAGATGGCAAAAGCCATTGGTGCAATGGAGGACGAATATCCGCACCCGCTGATGTTGGATCCTGAGCAGCTGATGCCGTATCTGCGGGTGAATAAGCGGGGCGTGCGTTTTACGGCCGAGTACGAGGCCTATAACCATCTGGCAAACGCCATTCAGGCACAGCCGGGCGCATACAATTACTACATTGTAGACGCAAACGTGATGGACATCGTCACCAGTATCTGGACGCCGTCCTCCAGCTGCTACGGCCCCAAGGAGGTCTGGGCTGGCGCTGCTACCAGCGACAAGGCACTGAAGGCTGATACGCTGGAGGAACTTGCAGAGAAGATGGGCGTGCCCGCTGATGCCTTTGTGGCGACCATCAACCACTGGAACGAGATGTGCGATGCCGGTGAGGACACCGATTTCCATTTCCCTGGCAAGATGATGCACAAGATCGACACCGCGCCCTTCTATGCAACCAAAGAGATGGCGTCTGCCCTGTGCACTTGCGGCGGCCTGCAGATCACTGCCAAGAGCGAAGTGCTGAACGCCGAGGCACAGCCCATTGCGGGCCTGTACGCCATCGGCAATGTGTCCGGCAGCATGTTCTCTGGTACCTATCCTCACAATGAAAACTGTCTCAGCCACAGCCGTTGTGTCACCTTTGGCTACAATGTTGCCAAGACCCTGGCTGCCCTGTAAAATTCAATAAGCAACAAAAGCGCCGCCCGCAGGGAATGCTCTCTGCGGGCGGCGCTGTCGGTTCCGTTCAGGAAATGGGAGAAGTGCTTACAGGGCGAAGTAACGCTTTGCGTTGTCGAAGCAGATGCCCTTGACGATCTTCTCCAGAGCCTTTTCGTCGTTGGGGTACTCGCCATCCTCGACCCACTGGCCGATCAGGTTGCACAGGATGCGGCGGAAGTAGTCGTGGCGGGTGTAGCTCAGGAAGCTGCGGCTATCGGTGAGCATGCCCACGAAGTTGCCCAGCAAGCCCAGGTTGGCCAGGCTCTTCATCTGGTTCTCCATGCCGATCTTCTGGTCGTTGAACCACCAGGCAGAACCGTGCTGGATCTTGCCGGGCACCTCGCTGCTCTGGAAGCAGCCCAGGATGGTGCCGATCTGCTCGTTGTCGGCGGGGTTCAGGCTGTAGATGATGGTCTTGGGGCACTCGTCGGTGTCGTTCAGGGCGCTGAGCAGGCTTGCGATCTGGCCGCCGCAGGTGGTGGTGTTGATCATGTCAAAGCCGGTGTCGGGGCCCAGCAGGGCGTTCATCTTGCGGTTCACGCCGCGCAGGCAGTTGTAGTGGATCTGCATAGCGATGCCCAGGCGGTGATACTGCTTGCCCAGGTGGATCAGGATGTAGGTCTGGTACTTCTCAGCCTCTTCCACGGTGCAGCTCTCGCCGGCCATCACCTTCTGGTAAATGGCGTTGACCTCTTCCTTGGTGGCCTCACGGTAGGGGATGTAGTCCAGGCCGTGGTCGGAAGCGCGGCAGCCCATCTCGGCAAAGAACTCGATGCGCTTGGTCAGGGCATCGGTCACGCAGTTGATGCAGGCCAGCTTTTCCTTGCCCACAACGGCAGCCAGCTTGCCCATGTACTCAGCGAAGCCGGGCTTGTTGATGTTGAGGGCCTTATCGGGGCGGAAGGAAGGCGCCACGGTGAACTTGATGGTGGGATCTTCCTTGATCTTCTTGTGCCAGTACAGGTCGTCGATGGGGTCATCGGTGGTGCCGATGAAGGCCACGTTGCTCTGCTCGATCAGGCCGCGCACGGTCAGCTTGGGGTCGTGCTGCAGCTTGTCGTTGCACAGGTTCCACACTTCCTCGGCGGTGTCGCCGTTCAGCACGCCGTCGTAACCAAAGAAGGTGTGCAGCTCCAGGTTGGTCCAGTGGTACATCGGGTTGCCGATGGCCATGGGCAGGGCCTCGGCAAACTTCTGGAAACGCTCGCGGTCGGGCTTGTCGCCGGTGATGTACTCTTCGGGCACGCCGTTGGAACGCATCACGCGCCACTTATAATGATCGCCGAAGTAGCTGCCGTCCGGGTTGCGGCCGCCCAGCCACACCTGAGCGATGTTGTCGAAGCGGCGGTTCTCGTAGATCTCGCGGGGCGGGATGTGGCAGTGGTAGTCGCAGATGGGCATGCCGGCTGCGTAGTCGTGGTACAGATGCTGCGCGGTGGCAGACTGGAGCATGAAGTCCTTATCCATAAATGCTTTCATGGGTCGTTAACTCCTTTTTTGATCGGTGAATGAACGATTGTTTGTGAAATAATAGACAAACCTATATGCATCGGTGCGCCTGTCAGCTGTGACAGGCTGCCTTGCCCCTAGTATACCGAAAAATGAAGTTGTATACAACTGAAAAAGTGCCAAAATTTATCCTGAGGAATTGTGAAATCCGCTGGAAATACGCAAAACCGCCCTTTTTGCTCTAAAAAAGATGCACAAACCACTTGACTTATTTGTATACAACAGCATAAAATAGGGGTATGAGACAGGGGCGTGTGGACCCCTGCATGATATGCTAAGCGACGATGCAAAAAGGAGAACACAGAGATGGAAACTTTGAACTACAAGGTTCTGGCTGAGACTGGCTACAACGGCTACATCCTCAAGGATGCCCCCGTCAAGGTCATGCAGTTCGGCGAAGGCAACTTCCTGCGTGCTTTCGTGGATTATTTCTATGATATCGCCAATGAGAAGGCTGGCTACAACGGCAAGGTCAAGCTGGTGCAGCCCATCGGCAACTTCCCCCAGATGGCGGACTGGATCAACGAGCAGGAGGGCCTGTACACCCTGTACCTGCGCGGCAGCGAGAAGGGCCAGAAGGTCGATGCCAAGCGCGTGATCTCCTGCGTGTCCGACTGTGTGTGCCCCTATGTGGACGGCAAGTGGGACGAAGTGCTGGCTCTGGCCCGCTCCGAAGAGCTGGAGACCGTTGTATCCAACACCACCGAGGCCGGCATTGCTTACACCCAGGGCGACAGCGCGTTCGACCAGGTGCCCCCCAACAGCTTCCCTGCAAAGCTGACCCGTGTGCTGTATGAGCGCTACAAGGCCTTCAACGGCGCTGCCGACAAGGGCCTGGTCATCCTGAGCTGCGAGCTGATCGACAACAACGGCAAGGAGCTGCAGAAGTGCTGCAACAACTACGCCAAGGACTGGAACCTGGACGCTGCCTTCATCGACTGGATGAACAACGCCAACACCTTCTGCTCCACCCTGGTGGACCGCATCGTTCCGGGCCGCATCCGTGACCCGAAGGAGCTGGCTGCGCTGGAAGAGGCCAACGGCTACCATGATACCGTGCTGGACGTCGGCGAAGTGTTCGGCGTCTGGGTCATCGAGGGCCCCGCAGGTCTGGAGGACAAGCTGCCGTTCAAGAAGGCCGGCGTCAACGTCATGGTCGTGCCCGATGTCACCCCCTACAAGAAGCGCAAGGTCCGCATCCTGAACGGTGCCCACACCGGTTTCGTTCTGGGCGCATACCTGGCCGGTTTTGACATCGTGCGTGACTGCATGCACAACGATACCATCCGCGGCTTCATGAACAAGATGCTGCACGAGGAGATCATCCCCACCCTGCCGCTGGACAAGAAGGATCTGGAAGAGTTCGCTTCCGCCGTGGAGGACCGCTTCAACAACCCGTTCGTCAACCATGAGCTGATGAGCATTTCCCTGAACTCCACCTCCAAGTGGAAGGCCCGCAACATGCCGTCCTTCCTGGCCTACATCGACGAGCAGAAGAAGCTGCCCAAGTGCCTGACCATGAGCCTGGCTGCTTACATTGCCTTCTATTCCAACGACATCCAGGAGCGCACCGCGGACGGCCTGATCTGCAAGCGCCCCGCCGGCAACACCTACAAGATCCAGGATGACGCATGGGCTCTGGACTTCTACTATGCCCACAAGGATGACACCGCTGCCCAGCTGGTGCACGCTGTGCTGACCAACACCCAGATGTGGGATCAGGATCTGACCCAGATCTCCGGTCTGGAAGCCGCTGTTCTGGCCGATCTGGAGAAGATCCGCACCGAGGGCGCCGAGGCTGCTTACAAGAGCTGCCTGTGATCCGACAGAATAATTTTCCCGCACAAAAGAGGGCTGCTGCTTTGGGCAGCAGCCCTTTTGTGCTTTGATCGTCAATAAGGAGAACAACTATGCCGCAGGCAATTCATATCAGCCCCATCGACAACGTGGTCGTTGCCCTGCATCCCATTGCCAAGGGCACGCTGGTGGAAGTGGACGGCCTTGCCGTCACCGCTCTGGAGGACATCCCCCAGGGCCACAAGATGGCTGTCAAGCCCATCAAGAACGGTGAGAACGTCATCAAGTACGGCTTCCCCATCGGTCATGCCACCGCTGACGCCCAGCCGGGTACCTGGATGCACACCCACAACGTGCACACCAACCTGTCCGGTGAGGTGGAGTACAGCTACAACCCCGCCCCGGATCTGGCCCCGCTGCCCAAGGTGGAGCCGGAGACCTTCATGGGCTTCCGCCGCAAGGACGGCCGCGCCGCCATCCGCAACGAGATCTGGATCATCCCCACCGTGGGCTGCGTCAACGACATCGCCAAGAAGATCGTTGCCGACAACCAGGATCTGGTCACTGGCTCCATCGAGGGCCTGTACACCTTCACCCACCCCTTCGGCTGCAGCCAGACCGGCCATGACCATGCACAGACCCGCAAACTGCTGGCTGCGCTGGTGCGCCACCCCAATGCTGCCGCTGTTCTGGTGCTTTCCCTCGGCTGCGAGAACCTGACCCACGAGCAGTTCCTGACCGAGCTGGGCGAGTATGACCACGACCGGGTCAAGTTCCTGACCTGCCAGGACGTGGACGACGAGTTTGCCGCTGCCCGCGATATCCTGAAGGAGCTGGCAGCCTACGCCGGTCAGTTCCAGCGTGAGCCCATCCCCGTGTCCGACCTGGTGGTCGGTATGAAGTGCGGCGGCTCCGACGGCCTGTCCGGCATCACCGCCAACCCCACCATCGGCCGCTTCTCCGACATGATGGGCCAGCGCGGCGGTTCCACCGTGCTGACCGAGGTGCCTGAGATGTTCGGTGCCGAGGGCTTCCTGATGGACCGCTGCATCAACAAGGAGGTGTTCGGCAAGGCTGAGCACATGATCAACGGCTTCAAGGAATACTTCATCAGCCACAACGAGGTGGTGTACGATAACCCCTCTCCGGGCAACAAGGCCGGCGGCATCACTACGCTGGAGGACAAGAGCTGCGGCTGCGTCCAGAAGGGCGGCACTGCACCCATCATGGACGTCATCGGCTACGGTGACCCCGTGGTGACCAAGGGCCTGAACATGCTGTACGGCCCCGGCAACGATCTGGTGTCGGCCACGGCCATGACCGCCGCAGGCGCACACCTGATCCTGTTCTCCACCGGCCGCGGCACTCCGTTCTCGGCTCCGGCTCCCACCCTGAAGATCTCCACCAACACCCCGCTGGCGGAGAAGAAGTCCGGCTGGATCGACTTCAACACCGGCGTCATCGCCGATGGTGAAAAGACCATCGACGAGGCCGCAAAAGATCTGCTGGATCTGGTCATCCGTGTGGCCAGCGGCGAGCAGACCAAGGCGGAGAAGCACGGTTTCCGTGAGATCTCCATCTTCAAGGACGGCGTTGTCCTGTAACTGAAAAAGGGCTGCTGTACGGCAAAAAGCGGTACGGCGGCCTTTTTGTGCTTGAAAATACGGAAAGGAAGTGTATTCTATATGATGGGTGCAAATGGCGCATTATTGTTTTCTCTGCTGATCTATGCGGCGCTGATCTACGGTGCTGTGCGTCTGATCAAGTATTTTATCCGCTACGGCATTGATTACTACTTCCAAAAGTTAGAGCAGCAGTCGCAGCAGACCGAGCACAAGGAATGACCCGCAGGGGCGACCCGGCGGTAATAATAGGAGACTTACTTATGAATCAGATCACCACCCGGTACATCACCGAGAACGGCGCCTGCTACGAGCAGTACGTCATTACCGACCCCGAGGAAAAGACCGCCCTCACCATCACCCCGGAGCGCGGCGGCATGATCACCGGCTTTACCCTGGACGGTGACGAGTACATCTGGACCCGTCGCCCCAACTTCTCCGAGTGCAGCCGCCCCCGCTTCGGCGTGCCGGTGCTGTTCCCCAACTGCGGCGGCCCGGACGGCGGTGTGCACTATTTTGACGGCAAGGCCTACCCCATGGAAAACCATGGTCTGGCTGACCTGTGCGCATGGGACGTGGAGAGCGTCGGCCCGGACGGCGTGACCCTGGTGCTGGAAGCCACCCCGCTGACCAAGTTCCTCTACCCGTTCGATTTCACCCTGCTGGTGAACTACAACCTGGAGGGCAACAAGGCCGCCATCAGCCTGACCGTCATCAACGAGGGTGACACCGATATGCCCTTCAGCTTCGGCTATCACCCCTACTTCATGGCCTCCAAGCTGGAGAATGTGGCCTTTGACATCAAGTGTGCCACCTGCTCCGAGAGCGCCAAGGGCGAGCAGCCCGCCGCCCCGGAAAAGATCACCCTCACCCGCAAGGAGGGAGCCGACAACACCATCCGCCTGATGACCGGCGTGCAGTTCCCCATGACCTTCACCGACAAGGGCAACGGCCACAAGGTGACCGTGGATGCGGACGAGACCTTTGGCAACGGCGTGCTGTGGCAGCAGGATGCCGAGAACTTCGTCTGCATGGAGCCCTGGAACGGCTGGGCCAACAGCGTCAACGAAGAGGGCAGGCACGAGGTGCTGGACGTCGATGAGGCCATGACCAGCGAGTGGAGCATCACCATCGAGAAGGTCTGAGCTTCTGAACCATAACGCATAACAAAACGCCGCGCAGCCAAAAGCTGTGCGGCGTTTTTGTGCTGTGCCGGATTCAGATGCGGTGATCCACCGGGCGGACCGTCCCCTCCGTGAAATACTCGGGGTGGCGCTGGCGGGCCTGCTCCACCGAGAGCTTATAGCGGTTGAGGTGGTCGCTGAGGGCGCGGCTGAGGTCTTCTTCGGAGCCGCGCAGAACGGCTTCGAGGATGCGGGTGTGGGCCGCGCAGACGGATTTGTTCTCCTCGGTCTGCAGGCTGAACTTGCGCAGCCGCTCGATGTGCTGGAAGGTGGAGAGCATATGGTCGAAGTGCTCCTCCATGCCGCAGAGCTGGAAGGCCCGGCGGTGGAAGGCGTTGTCGAGGTCCAGCATCCGGGTCTCCCGGTTTTCGGCGTCGGGGTCGCGCTCCAGCTGGCGGTAGCTCTCGAGGTTGAGCCGGTAGGCGGCTTCCTGCTCGGCAGTCAGACGGCCCCGGATGCGGTTCAAGATCTCTTTTTCCAGCG